>Ga0153945_1000501_pt1 | contig 11980 bp, 15 predicted proteins | sample TSNJ029MetaG_FD_104720 | JGI IMG/M metagenome (GOLD analysis project Ga0153945, IMG submission 104720) | Attine ant fungus gardens microbial communities from New Jersey, USA - TSNJ029 MetaG | ecosystem: Host-associated > Fungi > Mycelium > Unclassified | place: USA: New Jersey, Wharton State...
CAGCACCGTCCCTGCTCCACAGGACTTTTAACCACAAACGACAGTTGCATGGGGCTTGAGAAGTACCCTATGGTGTCATCACCCAAACAACGTAGTCAGTTAAGACTTAGGCTAATCAATGTCAAGCTTTTACAAGCCCGTGACTTTAGTCATGAGTCATTGACGTTCATTATTATTTTTTCCATCTTTCAAAGAGCACATCCATTACAATTGCCACATGTGCAGCAATTATTAAAAATAGTACAGCCACATGGCGTTGCAATGCGCTCAACCTGCTCATCCTTCCAGTCAAGATACTCCTGTTCCGCTCTTTCCATTTCTTCGGCATAATGCGCATCCCAGCAATCATTGCAAATATTATTATCCAGGCCGAATGGTTCAATCCTGCCACATATAATGCAGATTTCCTTATTGAAGAATTTCAACATTCCGTTAAGATGACAGACAGTATGCCAATTATTAGTAGCAAAAGACTTTCATTTGGCATTTAAAAACTCTTTGACTTTTCTCATGCATTTTTCTCCTCTATCATTTTAGTTCGATATAAAACTTCAAATCTCATCCCATGGTTCACCGGCGAATAGCACAAACATTTTGCAGATATCATCGATTCCCCAGCTTGAAATTGTGCGATTCTCTGTTAATTGCATATCCAGATCAGGATCCACATTAGTAGCTGCTTCCAAACAAACATCCCAATTGTATGCATTTTCGTGTTCCATACCGCATACGAGATTTTTAGTCATCTCATCAACTCTACAAGTCTTAGGCGGGTTTTCGCCATATGTTTCGATGGAAGAAAAACTCACTGCTTCATCATCAACGATACCGGCAAGTACCCCGGTGATTGGGTAAATTGAATCCACGCAAGCAGCGTACATAATATAATCTGCAGGGGCCGCTTTTAAAACGTCTATCAAGGTTTCTAATCGTCGGTCGCTGAATTCACCACATTTTTTACATCTCATATTTTTACTCCTCTCCAAGCGTTTCCGGATAACCGAAAAATTTCATTGTTTCATCATTGAAACCAAGCGAATATAAATTTATTCTTACATCCGGTCCGGCACCGATTTCTTCGCATTCAAAATCTACAACGTCAAATAATATACCTTCCAATTCTTTGACGGAAAATGGATGTTCCTTCTTGACTTTTTTAATTAATTCGCAAATAACCACCTGTACCATTTGATCCACTCTAGCTTCAGAATTTCCATAAATCACACGGCCAGATAACATGTCAACCCATGCAATTGTTTTTCCTTGCTCTTGCCCTTCTTCCCAAACATCAATGTAACAGAAATTGTCATCATCGATATAATCGCTTGAGATTTCTGACCAGCGTTGTTTTGTAGTTTTACACATCAGTATGTCCTCCTGATTTTCTATACTTTTTCAAAGAAATTATGTATGCAAATGAATACTGGAAACATTCAAAAAAAAGACGGGATACCCCGTCTTTCTATCACTTGTTTGTTATAGTCGAAGTCCCAGAAAGAAAAGTTGGCATCGACCGCTTACTTTTTGATTTTCGTTTTCGATGATACGCCGAATCGTGTTTTTAGAAAAATATTCGCTTGTTATTTCTTCTTTACCTTTTGAATTTTGAATACTTCCAGAGACGCGGCATAAGATTACGCTTACTTTTTCATCAGTCATTCCGGCAGAAGAATATCCGCCAGGAAGTACATCAATAATTTCATCAACATCCAAACCGGTTTCTTCTTTCAATTCTCGTCTGGCAGCTTCTTCCGGTGATTCACCGGAATCTATTAGTCCAGCTGGGAACTCCCATACATAATCATTTACCGTATATCGAAATTCTCTTGACAAAACATACCTACCATCTGTGGTGATTGGAATAATTACGACCGCATTCGAATCATTTGACAAATGATCCTTGTTCGTAATTTGATTGCGAGATACAACTTCATAGTCATACAAACTACCATCTTCCAACTGGTATTGAAATATGTATTTTTTCATCCATCCATCACTAAGCTGTTTAACACCTTTGAGTATCTTTCTTGCTGTACTTTCTTTCTCCATTTCGATAATTTCTTTTAAGCGTTCAGGTGTTCCATTGAAATGATACTGTTCACAAACCGGAGTATTTTCTACGGAAACATCCATTCCATAATATTTAACGCAAAAACATCTTCCACAAAATTCATTCTTGCACAATTGGCAATTATGCCCTTTTTTCTTTATCTTCATGTGTCTTTCTCCTATAAATCAAAGGTTATTGTATTGCCTGTGGATATGTATTTCCGACAGGTGATTTCAGCCGCCTCAAACATTCTTAAAGCCGCCTGGCCGCTTGGCTTTCTTAAATAATCATCGTGTCGGTAGATGACTTCTCGGATTCCTGCCTGAATAATTGCCTTTGCACATTCATTGCAAGGAAACATTGTTACATATAACCGACTTCCAGCCAGTGTTTCGCCGCGGAAATTTAAAATAGCATTCAATTCACTGTGGACGACGTAAGAATGCTTGCAATCATATGCATCTCCCGCGTTCTTATACCAGGGAAACTCATCATCACTACATCCGGCCGGTAGCCCATTGTAACCTACGGACAAAATGCGATTTCTATTATCAACAATACAACACCCCACTTGTGTGTTTGGGTCTTTTGAACGCATCGCAGATAATTCCGCAATTCCCATAAAATACTCTGTCCAACCGATATAATCATCTCGTTTCATATTAAAACTACCTCCCCAATCTATTAGCGAAATTCATTTGCACATTTAGGACATGCGTTTTTCTTTGTTCGCCGAAAATAAAAATTTTCAAATCCTTTTTTGCATTTACCATACCCTGCACAATCATTTTCACAGGTTCTACATGCCCAATACTGCCGCTTTATGGGTTTTCTTGTAGTTGATCCTCCCATGGTTAATTTCCTCCATGAAACGCATCTACTGCGGAACGAAAAGTAGATCCAAATGCTTCTGGTAATACATCCACAATCTCATCTAATACCGCTGTGATTTCCAGATAATGCGGATTAATAACAAGTGCTGAATCATGAATCAAATTTATTATAAGTATCGAAAGCTCTAATGCGTACAGCGTCTTATTATGATCCATATTCCCGTAATAAGTAATAAAATTCAGCAGAAGATGCATCATCTGTTCCTGTGTTAAATCTGGGCACTCCATAAAAATCAATGGACTTGCCTGATACTCATAGCGCTGATATAAAAAAGATGGATACTCTTTTTCTTCCAATTTGGTCAAAATATCAGCATTTTTATCATAAATTAAGCAACGACCTTCCTTGGCATTTTTCAAACACGTACGATTGCCAGCTGCAACGGAATTACAAGCGCAGCATGACTTCGATGTAAGCAAATTCAATAGTGCTTTAAATTCTTGACTTTCAAATCCACCTTCATATTTTTTCATTTTTCTCTCCTTTTTCTAAGCTAGACTCAATTCCTTATAGTTGCATTCATGATAATTATGGAACCGTAAGTATTGAACAAAGAAAAAACGGCACCTTTCGATGCCGCTTTAAGCTATTTATTTTGAATGAAATGAAATGCATCCCGTTCTGTCTTCACTTCAAAATCCATCAGGATTCAAATGGTAGGTAGTTCACTGGTATTATGAATATTTAGAATGCGCTGATTACTACTCCCCCTAAATGCGAGTGAGATATCTTTTAAATCCTCTACGAATTCACCGTCAACCATTATGTCAATGTAGGTAAGAAGTTCGTCGGTTACTTCACAGTGAGCCTTGCCATCACTCCGTAAGATATCTATCTCATAAGTATATCCGGTATAGCACCAGACGTTTTTTTGCGGATATCGTTTTTTAAATTCTTTTAACAAAGGCAAGAGACCTCTTTGATTAATTGGCTCAAATGGTTCGCCTCCAAGCAGGGATAGTCCACTAATATGCTGTGGATTACAAATCCTTAGCAGGTAACCTGCCGTTTCCTTTGTAAAGTCCTGCCCGGAATGAAAATCCCAGGCTACCTCATTGAAACACCCCTTGCATCTATGAGTGCAGCCGGAAACGAATAGACTTACACGAACCCCATCTCCATTCGCAATATCATAGTTTTTTATTTCCATGTACTTCATTTTATAACCTTCTTTCTTTTCCATACGTTATATTTCAGTTATTGCAGTATAAATGCTGCTTTTACCATTTCAGCACTACAGTTATACATTATGCTATTGTCCACGCAATGAATATTGCAGCAATTTTTAGGCGCTTTCCGGTTGAATCCTACGAGTTTGAAGGTTTTTCCCTTTGAGATAAACTCTCTTTGGTAATCTTCTTTCTTAAATCCGTAGAGAATACAATCTCGTTCGAAAAGCTGCTGTTCTCCATTTACATTCCCATCATTTTTAATACCCCTTAGCTGCATGGCAAAGTCAAGAGATGTGTACGAAATGTTTCCGCACTCGATATTGATGCCATATTTTTTTGCTACCGGCTTCAATGCTTCATTCACATCTACTCTAAACTGATTAAATTCTTTGTTGTCGAAATTCATCTCTTTTTTCTCCTGGTTTCATTTTTTATAATCTATCGTTCTGCATTCTCGCTTCCTCTAACGCTTTAATAAATGCTTCAATTAGAAGTTTTCCATTCTTGCTATTCTCATCGAAACCTCCCATATGTGTAGAATAAAATATATCTTCTAATGTGTATTGAGAAGAACCGATCGATACGAGACCTTTGCGATCTTTTACTTTCGCAACATCATCCCATGTAAATCCATGTTTTTCAATTAAATCACCGATTGTGTGAAAATAAAGCAATGTAACTTTCATTTACATCCTCCTCGCCGGTCATTACAGATGTAATACCCGATCCTTGATTTCTGCTGTACGACCCTGGTTCCAATACTGCGTGCCAATATAGCCGCAGGTTCTACGTGCCACGTTCATTTTCGTCTGATCCCGATTTTGGCAGTTTGGGCATTCCCAAACCAGTTTACCATCTTTGTCTTGGACGATTTGAATTTCGCCATCAAAATTACAGCACTGACAATGATCACTTTTGGTATTCATCTCTGCATATATATTGTGATCGTAAATATACTGCATTAGCGCCAGCTCAGCCTGAAGATTTTTTTTCATATTAGGAGTTTCGACGTAACTAATAGAACCGCCAGGTGATAGTGCTTGGAATTCTGATTCGAATTTAAGCTTAGTAAAAGCATCGATTTGTTCGCGTACATTGACGTGGTAACTGTTCGTGATGTAGTTGTGATCCGTCACTTCCGGAATTTTTCCAAAACGATTTTGCAACGATTTTGCAAATTTGTATGTTGTGGATTCCAGAGGAGTTCCATATAGACTATAATCGATATTTTCAGCGGCACGCCACTCTGCACATTTATTATTCATGTACTGCATTACTTCTAAAGCAAAGGGCTTTCCGGCTTCGCTGGTATGACTTTCAGCGGTCATATATTTCACGCATTCATAAAGGCCTGCGTAACCAAGTGAAATCGTTGAATAACCGCCATATAGCAATTTATCGATCTTCTCACCTTTCTCCAGCCTTGCAATTGCACCATGCTGCCAAAGAATCGGGGCGGCATCCGAAGTTGTTCCAAGCAAACGTTCATGTCGGCAACGGAGCGCTCTGTGGCAAAGCTCCAGACGCTCTTCAAATATCTTCCAGAATAACAGCATGTCCTTTGCGGAAGACAATGCAACATCCGGCAAACTAATAGTCACAACGCCCTGATTGAAGCGGCCATAATATTTCGGTTTTCCGTTTTCATCCACGTATGGAGTTAAGAAGGAACGACATCCCATCGCCGGATAACACTGCCCGTTTCCATTCTTATCAACTTTAAGCTGTTTCATGATTTTTTCGGAAATATAATCCGGCACCATGCGTTTTGCGGTGCATTCAGCAGCTAGTTTTGTTAAATACCAATATTGGGATTCGTGAATGATATTGTCCTCTTCCAGAACGTAAATCAGTTTTGGGAACGCCGGAGTGACCCACTGCCCTTTCTCATTCTTAACGCCTTGAATACGCTGTCTTAAAGTTTCTTCAATCAAAAGAGCTAAATCAGCCTTGGTCTGCGGGTCATCAACTTCGTTCAGATACATAAAAACGGTGATGAACGGAGCCTGGCCATTCGTTGTCATCAGTGTAATAACCTGATACTGAATAATCTGTACGCCACGCGTTACCTCCTCTCGGACACGTTTTTCGATGACATTCAATCGTTTCTGCTCGGAAATCTGAATACCTTCAAATTCTTCGTCTACGCTCCTCGTAATCTTTTTACGACTGATATCAATAAAGGGGGCAAGATGCGATAAACTAATTGACTGTCCGCCATACTGACTACTGGCAACCTGCGCAATGATCTGAGTTGCGATATTACAGGCAGTAGTAAATGTGTGTGGCTTCTCAATTAATGTCCCGGAAATCACGGTCCCATTCTGGAGCATATCTTCCAAATTCACAAGATCGCAGTTATGCTCCTTTTGTGCGAAGTAATCACTGTCATGGAAATGGATAATTCCGTCTCTGTGCGCCTTCATAATATCCTCTGGCACCAGAATTCGCGTAGTCAAATCTTTTGATACCTCTCCTGCCATATAATCTCTTTGTACGGAAACAACGACCGGATTCTTGTTGGAATTTTCCTGTTTCACTTCTTCATTTTTACAGGCAATCAAAGATAAGATGGCTTCATCGGTCGTATTTACCATTCTTGCCATTTGTCGGTTGTAACGGTATTTTACATAGCTCTTTGCTAATGCAAAGTGTCCCTTGGCCATAATCTGATCTTCAACCATATCTTGAATTTCTTCCACAGTAACTGGTCTTCCGAGTTTATTACATTTGTATTCGATATAATCGGCGACTTCGCAAATCTGTTCTACGGGCATTTTTTCAGCAGGAAAAGCAACGTCATTAGCTTTTGTTATTGCTTTAATGATTTTACTGATGTCAAAATCGGCTTCAGTCTGGTTACGTTTCATAACTTTCATATAAATTCTCCTTCCTCTTTCTTCTGCAATAATTATGCAGATTGGAGTATCTCATAAAAGAGATAATCCACGCATGTTTTCATATAGCTTTTTCTCTATATATCTTTTACTGTTTCACATTAAGTATGGTAAGGGAAATATTTATATAAAAAAAGAAGCCGAATAAATCGACCTCTTAATAGAGAATTTATACTGCACATAAAAATCCATGAGGATCTTCATTTTGTTCATTTTGGAATTTTTTAATAAGCTTAATTTTTTCTTTTCCAATAATGGACTGTAATTCATCTTCTGATAAATTACCCTGCAGGAATAATGTAGCAACATCGATGCTGTTTTGTCCGATTGCACCGAATAATTCGAGTAATGACATGATTGTTTTACCTCTTTTTGTATATGAAATTTCTTTCTTTCAATCCAAATAAGATCTCTTCATCGCCAATGGGATTACCATTTTCACCAATAATAACGATTCCGTAATTTTCAAGATGTGTTTTGGCAACGGCTTTATCATGATCAGAAAAGTCTTTTTCAGGCTTAGAAACCAGTGAAAAGAGCACGTTATTCTCATTTATGTAAACTACTGGATAATTGTCGCATGTAATTGAAATTTTCTCCGGATGAAAATCTTCTATTTCTGTAAGGTGTTGGTTTTCTGTTTTGAAAAGTTCCCAAATTTGAGCCGGAGTTTGCGTTAAGTGATTTGACTTGAATTTGTGTTGCTTGCTATAAAGAATTTCTCTACAGAATTTAAACTGTTCTTCTCCGTCATACATTACCTTAAAAACGCAATGATTTTCCGATCGGAAACATTCGGATTCAGACGACGAATCTATAACACCGCCATATTTGAAACAAACACCACTTTCATTATTATAGCAATTATTACAATTGCAAAGGCTAAAACCAGCTTTCTCATAATTCAAAGGAGCAAGACAAGAGTCTTGTATTTTAACAGTCATTACATCTAACGGCTTTAATCCTTCGGCTTGCAAATAATTATCAGGCATATTTGATAATGTACCATGCACGTTGTCCTGCACTGCTTTTGCGACAGCGCTATTACATTTAGTCATAATGTCATTTACATTGTCATTAGCCGGAGCGAGACATGTTCGAATGTGGCATTGCAAATTATCCATAACTGGAATAATGACTAATTTCTCCGCTTGCTCTATAGCAATTTTCACGGCTCTTAGTTTCTCTAAAGACAATTTCGGAACATCAAGACGATTTAACCAACGCACTAAATCCCTTCTTTCCTGTTCTTCAAGTACAGCTGTTTCTGAAGCGAAAAGATATTTTTTGAAACCGTAAACTGCATCATCAGTCAAGTAGTTCATTTTCGGCTCTGTACATTGATGAAATTTGTCGCCAGTATCGGTGGTAACATATTTGTATCCTATTTTGGTTATAATACATTTTTGGGTAATGAGTTCTCTCCTCATTGTTAATATATATGCTTCCTGCCCTACTTTAAATTGCTCGTTCATCTTTTTTATCCTTTCATAAGATATTCTCTATGCAACTTTCATCTTCTTGATAAGTAAAATATTTAAACTGACGTTGTTTATCTGGATAAGCTAGTACAATAATCATTTGTATAGTTTCCAGCTTATTCTCGGTAACAATAGAGTGCTTTGTTGTAAAATCCGATACTTCCTTTACCGGACTTAACATAGCCACTATTCCGTGACCAGATAGTTCAGTTACAGCGATATTACCAATCGCGATACAGAGCGTGATTAAAAGCGCTATCTGCGTAGTTATGGTTAATAATTCCATGCATCTCATATTCAAATCTCCTTTTCTCGTGCATCTATAGTTTTTCAATGAAATTATGGAATTGGATATGCAAACAAAGAAGAAGCCTGCCATTTGGCAGGCCAAAATCACTTTTTATCACTGGGTTGAAAACTATGCTTTGTGTGTCTTGTGGTTTCCAGATATTCGACAATCTCTTCCTCTCTCTGCTTTTTGAATTCTTCCTCTCGTAATTTTTTCTGTATTGCATTTTCCGGGGCAATTTTTCCGGAAGCAAGTTCGCTTTTGACTTTTTTAATAATTTCTTCTGTTTGAAAGCTATCATCGCGTAAGAACAATACCGACTCTGGTTGATACAGCACTCTGATTTGATTGCATACAGAACTAGATGGAACGTCCGGCTGAAGTGTCCAGAAAATTGGATCAGTGGCAATCATGCCAAAATGCCCTCCTAAACTCATAGGTACCGAAGTGATACTCAATACTGGGATTTCATCGCTACTTTCGGTGATATTTACTCCATCTGCTCCATAATCCGAGAGGACTGCCCATAAGCGATTTAATTCCATTTGATGCGAAAAATAATCAAACTGCAAAATAAGTATTGTGTATCCGCCGGCCATTTCAAGCTTAACTTCCGCATTCATCGTGACAAATTTGGAGCGACTACGCACGGATTCTTTTAAAACCGGATCCCAATAACCGATTTGAACCTCGACACACGTTGTCCACTTTCCTTTATTATCCTTATCCTTAAACGCTTCAATAATATCTTGAGCACCAACAAAGCCAATTCGTTCTAAGTTTTTCGCCGCCTTTTCCTGCAATGCCAATAATGGGTTTTCATTTACCTTAGTATCGGTATTGATTACTGTATCAGTATAAAGACCAGCATAAGGATCTTTTGCCGTATCAATTCCTTCCATAAAAGTACCTCCTAGTGTTTTATCTATATCAATTATGTAATTATTTATTTGAGAAATAGAAAAACCCCCATGTAGGGGGTTATAGATCGTGATCATTTTCAAGTTCAGATAGTTCCTCGATACAAAATGGTTCATATTCTTGTTCTGGTTCGTACGCAACCGTCTGCAGGTGTCCGTTTTCATCCAGCTCAGAAACTTTGAACACGTCATTTACTTCCTGTTCGTCAGTAGAATAATCATACATGTTTTGTGTTTCCATTATTTGAGCAAGTTCAAGTGCCGCTTGCTGTGCTATGTCATTCGCTTCCAAGATACCATCCGCAGCATTGTAAACGACATTACTATCAATGATAACCCGTTCGATACCATTTTGATTATCGCTTAGTGTGATTTCAATTTCATGTCCCTGAAATTGCACTGTTTTTGATGATATATCTCCCGTGGTTAACGTGTCTGCCATTCCCTTTTCAAGTACTTGCTCCAAATCTTTAAATGTATATTTGGCATAATGCATTTCATGCACATCAGAATGCGTTTGTTCGTGTAAAAGATTAGCAAATTCTTGAATTTTAGCGTAATCGCCATGCTCCCTGTTTGTAATTACATCACGAATGGCCACATACAAAGACTCGTCGATGGATTTTCCCTCTGTAAAATCAACTTCTTTATTATCAATAAGAATGACTACGGAATCGCAGTCTTTGACAAATTCTATATTATGACCAAATAACTCCTTGCCATAATGGCTACTGTTTTGACCGCTTCCCAAGTCATTTTGTGCCAATGCGATAAAATCGTCATTTAACCTTTTAATATCCATTCGCGATGGAATTGTACCTGGAAATCGAGTATTGTCTTTAGCTTCTCTGTAAACCTCAGAGGTATAATATAAAATAGATGTCCTAATAGCTTCTGCAACTTTCGTATGATTCGCAATGTTGCCTTCTTGCATCAAGTCAAAACTGCCATTAATACCCTTGTATGGGGATTCCTTTGTGGAATCGACATCAAAAGTGACCCGGATGCCGTAATCATTCTTTAAATTGTCATTGAAATTTTCAATTTTAATAAAATCCTTATTGATTCCGGTCTGTTGTTGCAAAAATTCCTGTAATCCCTCTTTGTATTTATCACTAAGTTCATTCATTTGCTCTGCAAATACAGTCTGTGTCTTTTGTAATTCAGTTGCTTTTTCGTTATCTGCACGTTCCTGTTGCTCCTGCGGTTTTTTATCAGTAATTTTCTCTTCTTGCATTTCCTTATCTGGGGATGACTTTTTATCAGGCGTTTCTTTGCCGTCTCTATCCATTGTGATCTGATTGATTTTTTCCTCAAGTACATTGATACGAATTTCTTTTTTCATCATTTCCTTATACGCTTCGTACTCCTCCTTATGATCAGTCGTATTCAAGCGATTTGATGTGGCATTTCGACCAAGAAATATAGATAATGCCGCAATTTTCACCATGTTTGTAAAAGAATTAACCCTTGCTTTTATCCACTTCCAAAATGTTGGACGTTCTTCATTGAAAATTTTCTGGCGCGTTTTCAATAATTCTTCTGGTGTCTTTCCGTAAAACTCTCTTTTGGCAGATAATCTATAAGCCTGCTTTAATTCATTTGAGATCTGCATTGATTTATCATTGTTTCTTGCCATTTCCTCTCCTTCTGGATTTTCCTTTTAGTTACAAGAGAATTATGGAAATAGATCATTATAATAAGTCAAAAAAAGACCGTGTAATCACACAGTCTTTCATGAAAATTTACAGGAACCGTATAACTCGTTCGAGTTATAAGGTTCCTGCTCTTAGACTATCTTATTTCTCAACAACTCCATCCTTGGATATTAATAGTAGTTTTAAATACTGCTTTCACCTTCGATGAGACACATATAATATGCCAATAACAAAAAACTTATGCAAATATTCTTATTTTTTCTTCCATGTATCGTATCTGAGCACTTCACAGTTTGCACATCTGTAATTATAATATACTACGCTTCCTGACGTAATGGTAATATAATCCCAGCTGTGACCTGGACAATTTATTGTCCTCGCCTCTCCATTAAGCTCCGAGATGCTCATTGGGTTGTGATTGTAATCTACCATAGCGTAAGAATTAAGGTGTGATAACGCTAATATGGCGCAAGATACAATAATAGCACTGTTATTCTTCATAAAATTTTTCTCCTTCGTTTTTAATTGGCAAGTTTAACTCGTCAACGTTTTTGACATTTGAATCAATTAACATATCATAAGTATACAGAGCATAAGTTCCATCTGTGTTTAAAATAAG
>Ga0153945_1000502_pt1 | contig 11954 bp, 7 predicted proteins | sample TSNJ029MetaG_FD_104720 | JGI IMG/M metagenome (GOLD analysis project Ga0153945, IMG submission 104720) | Attine ant fungus gardens microbial communities from New Jersey, USA - TSNJ029 MetaG | ecosystem: Host-associated > Fungi > Mycelium > Unclassified | place: USA: New Jersey, Wharton State...
ACGCTGGAATCGACACAATTTCCTATGAAATAAGAAGGACGGCCCCATTGGTATCGCCCTATTGTGATTTCAGAATACGCCAAGGACCGCAAATATCACACAGAAGCAAGCCAGAAAATAGAAAGCCCAACGGAATTGTTTATTGGTAATTCTATCCCTCTGCTCATCTGAGGCTCCCAAAAGCGACATGCTTCCTCCCGTCGAAACCGGCGAAAAAGACGAGCAGTTAGCTCCAACCATAATGTATAAAGCTAAAATGATTGGACTGATGCCTGGCACAGCAGACAGCGCACCGACCATCGGTGCAAGCAACGGGTAAATGACGGATGAATACGCTACGACATAACTGAGTAATGCGGCAATAAATACCAGCATAAGAGGCATCCACATGCCCGGAACGGATTCCCCCACCCAGGCGCCTAGTTCCTCAACCAGCCCTAACTGACCGGCTAAAGCGACCAGTGTTGCCATACCGCTGATTGTGATAATGGAGTTCCATGGAATGCGGCTCCTAAAAACTTCCGCAGGATTAGCAAGCTTTAATACCGTAAACAATATTGCGCCGACAAGGCAAACTAATTGAATACCAATATTACCGGCAATGAACCTTGTAACAGGGTTGGGCGCAAACTCATTAATGATGTTCGGTACAAGCAGAATAATGAGCGCAATCAAAACGATGGCTAGGGATTTTTTCTGGGTATCATTAAACGGCACAGGTTTTTCCATTTCAACTTCTTTCATGCCTGACTTGCTGCGCAAAAACAGAACAACCATACCGGCTATTCCGGTGATGATAAGAATGGGCAATATCCACATGAACAGTGTAGTGGTGGCGCCTTCTCCCAGAAACTAGCCGCCCCTAGGGTAATAGCGATGCCGTCCATAATGGATTTCTTCTGAACCTCGACCATTTCGCGAGGGATGTTGTCATAAGTCAAATTAGCAATTTCTATCCCCTTTCGTCATTTCGCTAACGCATGACATTATACTGAATTATAGCTTGTGCTCTACACGCTTTATAACTTCATCCTGCATCTGCTCGTTTAGCTGTACGAAGTAGCAGCTATACCCAGCAATGCGGACGACAAGATCACGATGGGCTTTCGGATCCGCTTTGGCTTTTATCAGAGTCTCCCGGTCAACGACGTTAAACTGTATATGCTTACCGCCTTTAGTCAGGTATGTTTTTATCAGGCTTGCCAGCTTCTCCATATCCTCTCGCGTCGATAATGCAGACGGATGGAATTTCATGTTTAACAATGTTGCCTGCATCGGATCCTGATCAATGCGCATAGCGCTGCTTAGCACTGCCGTCGGGCCACTGAGGTCCATTCCCTGCATTGGCGACATAGAGCCGTCGGCTAATATTTCACCGGCTTTTCTTCCGTCCGGCGTTGCCCCGGTCAGACCGCCCCCCGGTTGATGGGAAGTAATCGAAATCGCCGTCGGCACATGATACGCATTCAGTATTGTCGGAATCCTGCCCATAATGTCGCAGAACAGCTTGTAGCAGTCGGCAACAATGGTATCTACATAGGGATCGTTGTTTCCATATTTAGGGGCGGCAAGGAAATCCGCGCGCATGGCGTCGAAGCCTTCCCAATCGGCTTCCAACGCGTCGTATAACTCCCTGAGGGTATATTTTTTTTCTTCAAACACAAGCTTTTTAATCGCCGCAAGAGAATCTCCCACATTGACCATGCCGACAGTGCAGACCGACGCGCCGTTTTCAAAGGGCATCGTCCTGCGGAATGTGTCTGTTCCGGATTCTATGCCTTCAAACATCAGTGCGGAACGTAATGGATCAGGCAATAATTCCTGGGTTATTTTCAATTCCACATTGTTCCGTTCGCCAACAATGTTCAGGCAGTATTCCAGTTGTTTGCCCCATGCCTCAAACAGCTCTGCGTAACTATTGAACTTGATGAAATCCCCTGTTTGGATACCGCATTGCTCACCGTTTTTATCATTGACGCCGTTATGGCGGAAAATATCAAATATAAGCGGCATCGTTACCATTGGGACTGGTCCGGTCCGGGATTTTCCAGGGAGATTGCCGTCCAGACATCCTGTCATGACATATTCCACTGCGTCGCTAAAAGGCATCCCGCCATCCATGAAAAATTTAATATAGCTTTCATCACTTATAAACGCAGGCATACCAAGCCCCGTTTTGACAACTTCAAGCGCGCTGGTCAATAGCTCAACCGGGCTGTTTTTATGGACACGCAATGTCAGCGTATGGTGAGGCACTTTTGTTATTTTTGCGGCTTCAAGCATCATGTAAGTCAAATCATTTGTGGCGTCGGCGCCGTCTGCTTTTAAACCGCCTATAACAAAATTATGCCATTTAGCCATTCCCGCGTTTTTCTTCCGGTTATTTTTGCCGGAGGTTCGGTTCAATTCCATGTCTTTAAAACGGAGCAGACAAAGCAGTTCAATAGCCTCGTCACGGGTAATTCTGCCGGCTTTTAAATCCGCTTTGTAATAGGGAGCCATCATTTGGTCAAAACGTCCTCCAGGCAGTGTTGTAGACGGCGAGAGCATCAAGAACTGGAACCAGAAGCTTTGCATGGCCTCACGGAATGTCCTTGCCGGTTCCATCGGTACCCGGGCGCATATGCTACTGATTTCAATGAGCTCGGCCTTTCGCTTTTCGTCCCGCTCTTTCCCGGCCATTTCCGCCGCCAGCGCGGAATAGCGTCCAGCCAAGGTATTAATGGATTTTAGGGACAGAATGACGGATTTATAATATCGGTATTTGTCAACGCCTTCTTTTTGACAGAAGTTAATTTTCGCTAGTTCCTCCTCCGCCTGTCTAATTAAGCCGTTTGTTCCTTCCTTAAGTATCTTTGTGTAATCAACGCATAACAATACCAAAGAAGGGCCTAGCCCAAGCCCGGACTGGCAATAACCGCCGCCGACGCCGCGTCCAACTGCTTTATCTTTCCATGGCGGTAAGATAATACCGGTTTTTAACAGCGACAGTATCCGTTGGTTTTCAGGTTCATAAAAAATATCCCCCTGCAAGCCAATCATTGTAGCCGGGTCATATTTTTTGTTCAGTTCCTGCAAATCCTCAACGTCTTTAGAATCCATGATGTAACCGTCTTCAATTAAAGAATCAATTTCATCCTGATTCCAGATGCCATAGTGGGGATCGATTTCCAGTCCCATAAATTTAGACGCCCCAATACCGACAATTAACTCATCCGGCGCGATTTCTATCGGCATCCGCTTCGTAGTTTCGTCAAGTATTTTTGCTCGCTGCAGGATGACCGGGTCATTTTTGTTATTTTCAATCACATCCAGTGTAATCCTGTATTTTTCAATACAAATGGGGTACTGGTCTATCATGACCCGTTTTTTCAACCGTTCCAATCGTTCGTTCACGTAGACACTCTCCTTTCAATGCTCATAAAACAACTTTTACCTCATCGCCGTCTACCGTATATGGACTTATACGCCAGAAAAGCGATTTTAACCCCTTTGCTTCGATGACGGCAGGGCGGACTGCCTCTTTTATATCTTTACCCGCGCCAACAACTGCAAGGCCGTTGTCACGCAAATGCCCCAATGTTTCAAAAAAAGCCTCCCTGCCCCAGTCCATGCAATGGTTCGTGGCAAAACTGATAACATCGAAACCCGCTCGTTTGATAGCCGCCGTGCCTTTCTATATGTTTGGTGATTAATTAGAAAATCGAAAGCACTCCGGTCAAAGCAAGGATAGCCGAAACAACCATTCCGAGCGTAGCAAGCCCTAACTGGCCGGCAACCAACTTGCTTCTGACCTGTTCATCACGACAATTTGACATGAATATCGCGCCGCCGGTTGAAAAAGGCGACAGAGCCGTATAGCACGCCCCAAGCAGTATGGAGATAAATAATGTCACCGGCTTGGCGCCGCTGACCGTTACAAGTGATGACACAATAGGCGCAAGCATTGGGAACACCGTATTGATGCCTCCGGAGAAAAAACTCAGGAATCCGCCGAGTATACAGAGGAACGCGGCAATTGCAAAAGACGGCACACTGTTGTTAAGCCAGTTGGAAATGATATCGACAACGCCAGCGGCCGTCGCGACCGACATTAAAGTCGCAATCCCGCCGACAAGAATGATTGTATTCCACGGCACAGCCTTTATAACTGTTTTTTCATCAGCCAGTTTCATCAGGGAACAGACGAGAAAACCAACCATACCAAGCATCTGGATATCCGCGTAGCGGGCGAATGTCGCCAGCCAGCTTACCTGAACAAACTTGCCCAGCAGCTGCGGCAGCACAACAAGTCCGACAACAATTAATATAATGGCTAAACTCTTTTTATGTACCGGCTGGAAAGGTTCCGGTTTTTCCACTTCAATTTTCTTGAGCTTGTTGCCTTTAAACACAAGGTACAGCCCGATCAATATGACAAACGTAATCAAGAAATAAGCAAACATAAATTCCCAGGTCATACCGCCCGCCTCGGCTTCGTAACCAGCGCTTGCAATTGTGGAACTGACAACTGACCCTGACGCGGCCCACGGCATGCACGCGCCAATATTAGCGCCATGGCAGACCGCCCATGCAAGTATTAGAGGATGCAGTCCGGCAGGAAGGCCGACGGAAAACCCGATGACTGCCATAATGGCATTGGCCGCAGGCGGCGGGCAGCCCAGTGCGCCTAAAATGATGGCAATGAAATAAATAGCGAAAGCAATCATCCATGTGTTATTCCGAACAGTATAGAGTAAATGATCCGCTATTAACTGCATTGTCCCGTTGACGACGGAAAACCCAAAAAACAGGGTGATTGTCATTAACTGAAACATTGTTGACGTCGGCCACAACGTCACCACTTCGCGAACGCGCATTTCCATCATGAAGCAGCCTACGATGTAAGCAAAAACAAGACCGGTGATACCCATATTAATGTCGAATTTGTAGCCTAATACGATAGCTATCGCAATACCTGATAAGCATACAATGATAATGGCGGTTGTTGACATGTTAATCCCCTTTCAGTACCAATAGTTTAATAGTTTTTATGTAAATTTAAATCATAATAAAATGATCTCTTTGCTGTCATCCGACCGCTTGCCGTAATCGGTGTACAAATTTTCTTCTTTGGTAATCAGTGACATGTAATCAACAATTTTTTGAAACATTGAGTCGCCAGGCTCCACGGCGTAAGGCGCTCCGTCTTCCGGCAAATAGGCGGGTATAAAAGAAACATCAGTAATTTTTTTGTCACTGACCGTCCATTTTGCAATCATTGTCATATAAGAATCCATTGGGAAACTACGTTTTGTGCTTTTAAAACCGTCGCTGATAGCAGTCATTTCAGTATGGGTTTTTGATTTGAGAACATCCTGTTTTTTCGTTGCAACGTCCCGAAGCATATCCGTCACTTCTTCCATTGCGAAATTGCCAAGACTGTAAAAAATTGCCTTGCCTTTGTAAAGCTCAATGGGTTTTAAAATATGGGCATGATGGCCCAAAACAAGATCAACGCCATTATCAATGGCAAAGTGGGCGTAGTATCGTTGATAGTCGGCAATAACCGCCTGTTTAAAATGGATGCCCCAATGAATACTCATGATAACAATATCCGCTTGCGCTTTTGCCCGGTGGATGTCTTCGATCGTTCGGTTTAAGTCATCAGGATGGGGAAAGGTAAACATTCGGCAGGGTGTCCCTGGCTGGTCATGCTCAACTGGAACATAAGCAGTGACACCACGGGCGGGGTTGCATCCCGGACGCATTTCCTGCGCCCAAAAGTCCTGCGGAAGGATTGAGTTGTAGCCAAGAAATGCAACTTTTGTTCCACTGCAGTCAATGATCGGAAACTGGCGGGCAATGGTTTCCGTTTCTCCCGCGCCAATCAGATGAAGCCCGACTCTGCGGATGGCGTCGAGCGTCTCACAAAATGCTTCACGGCCGTAATCCATACAATGGTTAGACGCGAAGGATACGACGTCAAAACCGGCTCGTTTTAACGCGTCGGCCACTTCAGGCCTTGAACTGCAAGGCATCCGGGTTTGCGCCGCGGGCGTTCCTTGCAGACTGAGCACCGATTCCAACTGGCAAAATACCAGTTCGCTTTCTCTAAACAGCGGTGCCACATGGCGGAAGGATGAGTCCAAATCATCCCGGTAAGGCGCAACATCTCCAACACCATACATAACCAAATCTCGACTTGTCATTTTAGTTCCCCTTTCATTACTAAAAATTAAGCAACCGGCTTTAGCCGCGGTATTTAGTATGAGATAACATTTTTAATGCTGGACAACTATTTTTTTAGTTTTCCGAGATATTGCAGCAATTGTATCAAATAATCATGTGAATGTCACTCTGTGTAAGTATTTATGTACAAATGATACATTTAAAACAGCAAAAAATATACTATTAAGACATTTATCAAATGGCTATATTAATACAAAGTGAATAAATCGATTATTGTGATACAATGCGCCTGTTGAAAACGCGTCAATGTTTATCCTAATTAATGCATGGCAGAAAGCTTAACTCAACCTAAATTCCCAGTAATTTATAGTATACGCACGATAAGAGCCCAGAATAAATGCCAATAATCGATATTTTCCATAGGAATTGAATGTTTTTCAACTTTTAACGATAGTTATTAACAATAGGAGTTGTATTTCAACATCATTTGCTGTATACTATGTTATTATAGTATACAGGTGGTGATTTTCATGAATCGGAACATATATAAAATGGTACCGATGCCCGGACAAAAAATTACATACAAGAAAGGTGCCAACGGAACGGTCTACGTCTATCTTACAACAAGAGCATACCGGAATGACAAAGGCAAGCCGACCAGTGATGAGGTGGCAATTGGGAAAAAAGATTTGACAACAGGTATGCTGATTCCCAATACAAATTATTTCGAATATTATACGGATGCAATCAATGAAGATACACCAAGGCAAATAAAGAATTACGGGAACACATACGCATTACGCGCCTTGGCGGACGAAACAGGCCTGCAAGGTGTTCTGCAGGAGTGCTTTGCCGGCAGATGGGAGGATATCCTTTCATGTGCATTTTACATGGTCTGCAAAGGTAATGTCATGATGTATATTGAGGACTGGTGCGATATAACGCATACAGAACTTCCGGATGGATTCACATCAAGACGCTGCAGTGAGTTATTCGCGGCCATTACCTACGAGGAGCGGATGAGGTTTTTTGAAAGTTGGATTTCTGTAAGGCGCGAAAAGGAATACATCGCGTATGATGTGACTTCCATTTCTACCTACGCCAAAAGTATTGATTCGGCAGAATGGGGGTATAACCGCGACGGCGACTCACTGCCTCAGATCAATCTGGGGATGTACTTTGGAGAATCTTCACATCTTCCTGTGTTTTACAACATATATAGCGGCAGTATATCGGATAAAAGCCATCTGGTATTTATGATGCAGAACACCGAAGCACTCGGGATAGGAAAAGTAAAATTTGTGTTTGACAGAGGCTTTCTGACTGAAGACAATCTGAGGCACATGCATGATAACGATCTGCCGTTCACCGTTCCCTTCCCAATGTCGAGAGTTGAATCGGCCGGACTGATCGGCCGGGAGTCGCCGGGGATCCGGTCGGCTGCAAACTGGATCCGGGAGTTTGAGTTGTACGGAAGATGTATAGACTATGAACTATACGGAATAAAGATGAAGGCCCACCTATTCTTCAACCCTGACAAATGCGCGGACGAGGAAAAGAATCTGTATGCGAGTATCGACAGGCTGGAGGCGGAGCTTGAAAAGATGAACAAGTCAAAACGGGTCGCCAAAAGATATACGGATTACTTTGTTGTCGGCAAGGAAAAGAACGAAAAGCTGAGCTATGAACGGGATTACATCAAAATTGACGAGCGTTTGAGGCGTGCCGGATATATCGTGCTCCTTACAACAGACTTGTCCTGCAGCCCGGAAGAGTTGATTAGCATTTACCGAGGCCGGGACGAGATTGAGAAAAGCTTTGACAGCTTAAAGAATGACCTGGATTTTCGGCGTATGAGGACGCATGTGAACGAAACTACGGACGGTAAAGTATTTGTTGCATTCCTCGCCTTGGCCCTTCGATCATACATGTCCGGAAAAATCAGAGAAAACGCAGCGACCCGCAAGCTCACGACCGAGAAGGTTCTGTTGGAACTGGCAAAAATTAAGCTTGTTACTTTAAGTAACGGGAAGAAAGTTTTAATGCCACTCACAAAAATGCAGAAACAGATACTCCTGGCGTTAGGTTTACAACCGGAATCAGTGATGAAAAGCGTTACCTCTTAAATGTCTGGAATGAGTATGTAAAATGTATACTATAAATTCTCGGGAATTTAGGTTGCCTCTTTGATTCGATTAAATATCGACTTTTATCGAACAATCGATTAATTTGTTGTTGTAATTTAATCGATTATGTTTAGGACCTTGGGAATGAAATTTGACGCAAGATGGGAAAATCTTTCGTCCTGCGCAATGGCCCTAAAAGATTTCGAATTGAGTAATTACTATTTGTTCCGATAAATATGAACGCGGATTCTGCGGATTTAGCGGATAAGCGCGGATTAAAAAAGGGGAAAGCGGAGAGGCTTGATCCCGAAGGCTGGTTTAAGGAAAATTGTTCGCCTGCCGTCATCCCGGGCGCACCCCGTCATCCCGGGCTTGACCCGGGATCCCCAAACCTTCGCCAATATTAAAGGGATTGCGGGTCGGAGCCCGCAATGACGAACAAGAAGTAGATTTGCTTAACCTATGAATACGGATTATACAAAAAAAGGAGGATGCCACGTTGAAGACCGCTTTGGGCGAATCAGCCGCTCGTAACCACGCCTTGGATATGACTGACGGTTCTCCGCCTTTTCTCATCCTGCGGTTCGGCCTGCCACTGATTGCGGCCACCACCCTGCAGCAGCTTTACGCCATGGTGGACACCATCATTCTCGGAAGATTTGGAGGCGTAACCGGGCTTGCCGTGCTGGGAACCGCCGGCTGGCCGGTGTGGCTTTCGGTCAGCATTCTAACAAACTTTGCCCAGGCCGCCTGTATCTTGCTGGCCAAGCGGTTTGGCGCGGGGGATGCCCGGGGCTTCAAGCAGGCCGCGGGTAACATATATCTCGCCGCGGGGGCTTTGTGCGCCCTTATGACGGTTGCCTTTCAGCTGGCTGCGCGGCCGGTGCTGGTGTGGCAAAATACCCCGGCTGAGGTTATAGAGCAGGCAGTCGCCTATCTGCGGATCAGTTACGGGGGCATCATCGCTCTGCTGGCCTACAATATATACGCCGCGTTCTTACGGGCGGTGGGCGACAGCAAAACGCCCCTTTACGCCATCGGAGCGGCTACTGTAGTAAACGCCCTGCTGGATGTGTGGTTTGTGGCCGGGTTGGGCTGGGGAGCGCCGGGAGCGGCCGCCGCCACCGTCATTGCCCAGGCGGTCTCAGCTGTTGTCTGCATGGCCCGGGTTCGCCAACACGAGGTTTTCCGGCTGGAGCGCAGCCATTTTCGACCGATAAAGTCTATATTGAAGGAATATACCGCGCTGGGCGTCCCCATGGTGCTCCAGAGCCTGGTCATAGCGATGGGGGGCTTCTTTGTCCAGAACCGGGTCAACGCCTATGGCACGGCGTTTATGGCGGGCATGAGCGCGACCGGCAAGGTGTTCGGGCTTCTGGAAACGGCGGCCATCGCCTTGGCCCAGTCCGCCGCGACCTTTGTCAGTCAGAACTGGGGCTCTGGGCAGTTCACCCGTATCCGGGAAGGGGTACGGGTATCTGTTTGCATTTCCCTGGGCATCGCCGCGCTTTTAATGGCCTGCATGTTCCTGTCCGGACGGCAAATCCTTTCTCTTTTTGTAAGCGAAGAGGCCGTCGCCACCTCCTGGGAGCTGCTTTTGGTGATGAGCTCCGGCCTGCTTATCATGTATCCCATGTACGTACTCCGCCAATCGATCCAGGCTCTGGGTAACGCCATGGTTCCCCTGGCGGCGGCGGGCGTCCAGCTGCTTGTCCGGATACTGACCTCCCTTTACCTTCCCATGCTTATCGGGCGGGCAGGGCTGTACTTCCCTACCGTGGCGGCATGGCTCACATCACTTATCCTCATCGGTTTGACCTACCCTGCCCAGCTGCGCCGCTGCCGGGAGAGCGCGGACAGCCTGTCAGGTACATAAGCTTTTGCCTACTCTTCCAATTCCTCCGTTTCCATCTGCAGCATGGCCCGAAATTCGCTGGGGGTGATCTGCATCAGCGCCTTGAACTGCCGCGTAAAATACTTTACATCCCCAAATCCGGTTCTATAGGCGATATCACGGATTTTTAAGCTTGGGTCGCGCATCAGCTCCTCGGCGCGTTCGATCCGCAGCCGGTTGATATAAGTGACCATACCCACGCCGAACACCTGCTTAAATTTGCGGCTGAGATAGTCCTTATTTAAGTGAAACATACCGGCATACTGGGCTTGGCTGAAGGGTTGGTCGTAGTTGAGCTCCATGTAAAAGGCGATCTGTCGGAACACGTCCGCATCGGCGCAGACCTTCGCGGCCCTGGCGGCCAGACTGCGCAGGCTTTGCTGAACGGCGGCCAGCATCATGGGCCGGGAAAACGAAAAGTACTCGTCCAAAAAGTTATTGTAGCTTATGCGGTCCGCCGCCGCGGATGAGAAGCTGGGGTAAACCTTATTGATCCGGGCGGACCAGCGCTGGTACATGGCATTGTACTCCTCCACCAGCTCCCGCGCCAACCCAAGGGGAAGCTGGGCGCCGTACAGCGTATCGTTCAGCCACTGGGCGGCGGCCTTCATAAGGGCGGGCTGATCCTGAATTACAATAAGAGAAAGCAGCTGCCGCTCCATGTCCGGAAAGCGCTTGAATTCCACAGGAAGCCCGGGGCGGGGGTGGAGCTGTACGCTCTCTGGCGTCATTTGGCAGTCGTCCGCGAAAAACGCGGCCTTGGCCTGGCCAAAGCCCAAACGAAATCCCCCCGGAAATTCGGCGCCGCAAACACATCCCATATGAAAAGTAAGGGCTATTGACGCAAAGGCGTCGGCGGCGATGGCCTCGATCTTCCTGCGATGGCTGTCCCCCTCATCCAAAACCAGCAGCAGCCGCTCGTGCCGGGAGTTGAACATGTCCAGAAAGAAGCCGCACTTATGCAGCGCCATATAGCTCTTTACCTTCTCCTCAAATATGTTCAGGTGGGTCAGGAAGGCATCGCTGCTTACCGGGAGATAGTCCAGGTCATAGTAAAAAAGTGCGCAGTGCTGAAGCCCCGCGAACTGGCTGTCCAGACTGGCCAGCTCGGCATAGGCCGTCTGCTCCCGTTCCGGGTTGAGCAGCTTGCGCAGCAGGGTGCGCACATACTGAGCGGACAGATTCATGTTCATCATTGGCTGAGGGGCGCGGGCAGGCTCCGGATGAGACAGTCTGCTGATAGCCTTGCGAATGGATTCTACCAGGGGCTTTGCCTCGATGGGCTTGAGCAGGTAGTCCACAGCCCCGTTGAGCAGCATGGTGCGTACATACTCGTAGTCACTGTGTCCTGATATCGCGATCACCTGGGTGCGCAAGCCTTTGTTCAGGATAAAGGCAAGCAGGTTCATCCCGGTCTGTTCCCGAAGGATAATATCAATGACGGCGATCTCCGGCCGTTCCTTTTCCAGGATAGTTTTGGCCATCGCGGGAGTCTGGGCGGAAAAAATTTCGGTGATTCCCAGCTGCTTATGGGGCACCAGGCAGCGGATGGCCGTAATTACATGTTTTTCATCGTCAACAATTAACAGCTTCATGACACGTCCCCCTTATTAACGGATCCTTCCCCCTCGTCCAGGAGCACCTGCTTGTAGGGCAGCTCAAGCCGAACGGTGGTTCCGCCCTGATCGTTTGCGTAGATGGAAAACTTGCAATCAGAGCCGAACCGGAGCAAAAAGCGCAGATAGACATTGGCGATGCCGATG
>Ga0153945_1000503_pt1 | contig 11946 bp, 10 predicted proteins | sample TSNJ029MetaG_FD_104720 | JGI IMG/M metagenome (GOLD analysis project Ga0153945, IMG submission 104720) | Attine ant fungus gardens microbial communities from New Jersey, USA - TSNJ029 MetaG | ecosystem: Host-associated > Fungi > Mycelium > Unclassified | place: USA: New Jersey, Wharton State...
CCTTAAATCCTGAAAGCTCCGGCTTTTTTCCTCAAGATCCAGCAACAGGCTCCCGCTGTATAGGGTCACTGTGATTGCGTTTGCCTCATTGGCATAGCCGTATTCCAGCTTGTGGATATATCCGGTGTAGATCACCTGCTCATGGTGGAGGATCTGCAATACACGGTTTTTGTATTCAGCCGACACATCCCCGTCTCCGAAGCTGTCCATTACCTTGCAGCTTACCCGGCACACGCTGTGCTCGTTTAAGCGCTCAAGCAGCTCCAGGCCCGTCACATTAATGACCTTTTCCAGGCCGGCTACTTTTATCCCGTGTCCCATGCTCGCTTCTCACTCCTTTTTATTGGAATACTCCTGTAACGCCCTTGAAGGTTATATTATCCCTGATTTCCAGCTCGCCCTTATCCTGACTCAGCACCACGCCTTGTGAGCCAATGATGCTTACTGCACCCTTCTCACTATGTAAAACTACATCTTCGTCAGCCTTAATTTCTATTACCTTGTCACTTTTTATGACAATGCCATACTCGTCAATCAACTCAATATTCAATTTATCACCATTCGATATAAATACGCCTTGGGGCTGCAGCAGAACAAATTTTCCATACTTGTTCATCAATAATTTATCGTCGGAATCCATTCGCTGGCTGGGCTGGTTGTCATTGATATGAACTGAGTTGATGATATATCCTTCCTGTTCTTTCGTGGTGGGAAAGTACAGGCGCACACTATCACCGATCTCCGGCATCGCATACCAACCAGTGCCATCTGGTGATGAATAAACTGTGCTATAGGTAAACCATTTTGCAGCAGACGCCGACTGACCTTGATCAACCAATATGTGCGCTTTCACCCTGTCTCCGGAAACACCGATGACGATCCCATCCAATGAACCACCGGTTATTTCCTGGTTATCGAAGCGCGGCACTTTGAAGCCATCTTCATTTTTAATGGTATAATAGTTTACAAGCTCATAGTTTTCGTACTTTCTTTCCAGACTATAGATCAAATGTTCGCGACCTTTGAACTCAATTGCATCACCGATATGTCTGACTTTGTATTCCTTTACTTCATAGAGCAGAGTGTGATTCTCCGTGAGACCCGATAAATCGTTCTGTGCCTTAAAATGAAACTCAGATATATCTTTTTTAACCTTATAGGAAATAGGAGTTAAAGCTGAGGTTGTGTCTCCTTTGCAAATTCCGAAATAGAATTTAATGCCGGACTGAGCCGCGACCTCCGGTATAATGACAGTATTAAAATGGCTGGAAAGGCGTTTTAAAAATTGCCAATCTGTCTCCTTGTATTGAACTAAAATGTCCGTGAGTTTTCGATCCTTTTCCAAAAATGCGCAACTCGGCTGATATGGCTGGTAGGCTTCATTAATTAAAAGTCTTTCAGTTAATGCTTCATAGGTCATTTTTGCATCTTGAAAAGTATATGTTTCTTTTTTTACATCCAAAAGCTTTGTATAGCTTACTAAAAACAGCTCCATATTTGTAGAATCATTTTCAGTCCATGTTTCAATGCGGTCAACAATCCCAATAAATACTGGGATTTCTCCACCGGCATCGTCATACATGACTATTTTTACTTCGTCGTTGGATAATGATTTATCCAAATATTTTGTTTCGTCCTCGGTTCTAATGATCCCTTTTATCCAGCCGGTGCTATGTTCATTTACAATTTCATTGAACTGGCAATTAGTAATGGTAACAAATTCAAAAGGCGTCAAATGTATTTTTCTTTCCATTGAGATCATCCTCCTCTTTATGTATTTATAATCCTTTGGTGGGTCGAGTTGAATACTTCAAGGGCTACATCTTTCCAGAACTCCCATTGCCGCTCCAGGCAGTTAAAGAAACCATGAAGCATATATCCGTCAATAAAGCAGAAAAATTGCAGGTTATACACATTGTCGGTCATAGTAGGGGTTATATAGTCATAATAGGCAATGTCCTTGACAAACAGATCGTCACCAATGACCAAAGGATGCTCTTGCTGGTATTCAAAGGACATGATTTGAATGGAGTTATTCAGTTTAATTGTGATGTCCCGATACTTTTCTGCCATAATATTTACATCCATAGTGCCCTTATCGGTTGTAAAGTAGTTAAAGCAGAAATTCGTATCTGTGCGCATATTGGTTTTGATTATCATAGGCCGATAGCTGGAGGGATATTTAAGCTTGGCAAACTCCTCCGGCATATCCATGAACATTTTGGGCAGCCGTATCATCAGCTTTCCCGCAAAAAGGTATTTCCACGTAAACTCCAAGCGTTCCCGATCTATGTAGCAATAATCCTGGTAAATGTCATGCTGCGCACGTTGCCTGCCCAGATTAATTAAATTAAATATCGTATTTTCATCTGCTTTCATGGCGCTACCTCGTTTCATAGTAAGCCGACTGCTCACTTTTAATGATCTTTTTTGCCTCATCAATTGATATATACCTATTTCCAAAAGCGGCTTCGCAGAAGTCTCTGTAAGCTTTGCTATTCTCTAATGTCGGATCCTTCTTAATTGCCTGCTCCCACGCAAAAACACTCTGCCCCTTTATTTCATGAGTAAGCTGTCCACTGGAGACGTCTTTATAATCCGGGTTCGTGTAGAATGGCCGTTCAATATTATGGGTTTCTTTAAATTCATTTAATGCTGCTTCACTTTCTTTAAATGCCTGCTTTACATCGTCTGGTATATATCCCTCGCGTCCATATGCGTCATATAGAAGTTTATCTTTTTTATACTGATTATGTAATCCCACATGCTCTAAATGTTGTTTCATTGTATTGGTATATCCTTCAGGATGATCAGTAGGATTTAGTGAACTCGTCAAATTGTAATTGTTATATTCATAATTCTGCTTTGTATTAATTGGATGTATATTACTATCCGCGGCATTTCCATAGATACTGGTATCAACTTGTCCACTGGTTTTAGGAATGACAACCCCTTTTCCATTTACACATTGGAGATATGAGCGGGTTGTAATAAGCTGTTTGTCTTCAGGAATTTCTGAGGCCGGTACATTTTTTGGGTTGGACTTTTCGCCCTCACAACTAACGTCTTTAAAGAAAAGCTTCCAACATTCAGTAAATTTGGGCTCACAAACATATCCTTTTCCGGACTGCTCAACAGATTTCGTGGATACGCCATTCGAGCTCCAATTCATATTTTGTTCTACCCGAATCTTATTTCTGCCTGCGGCCACCGCATATGTTTCAAACTCTGGCGATTTACAATGGCCAAATGAACTGATATTAACAGTGGGATCTAAAAGGTCAGTAATATTATCGTCATCCCCTTTTTTCTGGTTATTAACAATATTATAATAGGAATTGCCTTCACCTACGTTATCTGTCTTAATCATTAACGGCTTTTCAAAAAAGTACCAGCCATGGCTTTTGGGCATATCAATCGCCCGGATATTGGTTCCTTCCGAGCACTGCAATATTGCGCCCCGAACCAAATATTGCACATCTGTTTCACCTATTTCTTCTTGGTGTTCTATGATTTTTTCTCTGAATTGCTTATTAAATTCATCAAGCTGCTCTAGCTGAAGCTCCGCTTCTTCTATAAGCTCAACAGCTCTTAGACTATTTGGAGCTAAATAGTTCTGAGCGCCAGTTAATTGATTATTTAAATCTGCCCGCATACTTTCTATCATTTCATATCGTGCGGAAGGATCCGCCATGAGATTTTCCAACAACCCAATCTTCGCTTGATTGCCTGTTAAATTTTTTAAATCTTTTCCCAAATCTGTATCAAAAATTAACCCCTTAAGTTTTATATCGTCGCCGTTTGTTTCTGCAGCAAATTCTATGGCTTCTTTTTTTTCGTTATACAGAGATTCTCCGTATTTCTTTCCTGTTGAGTCAACATAGGATTTCATCCTGTCTTCAAGTCCTGATGTATCACCTGACACGCCTTTCAACATGCTGCCAACCAATGTATTAATACCCTTAGCTGTGGCCTCATCCGTATATCCAGACAAGTCAGAGACTAAATAGCTGTAATCATTGTCACCACATATCAATTCGGGAGGAGCGTACACTTCATTAGATTCTTGAACTTGCAACGATGTTTCCAATGTAATACCCCCTAGTCTATTTGACTTTCATCTCTTTTATTATAAATCCGTTGGCAGCCTTACGAAGTATACTTTCCAATACAATTAAATTAACAACCAGATTAATCTTATCCTTATACATGATATAAAATATATCTTCGCCCTTTATATAACTATGGTCAAGCACACTAGGTACTCTATCTTCCTCTTCAATAATAGCCTCAATAGGAAGTCTTTTAAAATCTGCCAGAAAGTACTGATTGCTTTTTACAATGTTTTTACCAACCAATATTATTTCTTTGCAAATTATTTTATTATAAAGCATATTAATTACTTTACGGACTTTATCAGAAAATAGTGGCAACCGGTTAAGAAGCAGATCTGGAAACATGGTATACTCATCGCCTTGAAAATCCAGCCAGACGCGCGACTTAATGTGTTGGGTCCCAATTCGATAAAAGTCATAATAGTTGATGTGCTGGCTCATGTTCATTATTTGAGGAATGTCAGTATATAAGCTATTATGCTGTAACAAAAAATAGTTCATTCTAACCCCTCCATTCTCTAAGCATTATGTTGTTGTCATCCAAATAACCACCATACTTTATATAAAATGGATTTCCTACGCTGATCTGTTTATTTTTTAAAAAATCTGTAAAATCATCCGAGCATACCATAAGAGAAAAAATCTCTTGCAAGATCATAAAGTAAACTACCATAAAGTATTGTTCTAATTCTTGCAGTTCATAATCCATTACTCTTCTGATTGTGTTACGCGCAGTCTTACATATATTTTCGAAGTATTCTTCTTTATGAAAGAGTAGAATTGAGTAGTCATAATATGTCGACCGCCCGGCTGTATCCAAATAATAAAGTGAATTGAAGCCTTCTATTCTAAACAAGTATTTATTTAAATAGGGCTGCGAGAAAAGATAAGATATATCTATAAAGTGCATGGCTTCATTGTCACGTATAAAAAGACCAAGGATGCAATTTGTTTTATCCATTAATTGTTCGATTAAAACCGCCTGATTTTGATGGTATGTCTTATGAATTCCACGACGAATCTCCGGATGGTATTCCAAAAACAATTTCCCCACTATTTCATTAAACGTTTCATGGCGGTTTTTTGCTAACGTCTCCATAATAATGCTCCCCCGTTTCTGTAATGCTGCTAGTAAATCATAAACTCATCTAAATCCATTGTTTCATCCACATCAATGATTCCAAAATGCAGTTCCCAAAAAAGATGAACAATATAGTCAAAGGGCACAAAGAAATCACATATGACGCTTAATTGTTGAGCCAATTCCGGGGTCTGCTTTCTTCCTATGTATATTAAAACATCTTTATTGTCGCATTTATCCAAGTAAAGTAATGAATTAGTATACAATTGACAAATTAATGACCGAAGCAGTTCTATAGATGGCCCAATAGTATACAAAAGAACTAGGTGTTCGAATATAAATCGCCTTTTTTCAATAGGAAACATTTTTATAGCTTCCGAATATTTTTTATTAAATTTACCGTCAACTATATCTCTGCTGAGGAAAAGTGCATAATATTCCTTTTTGTGCAATCCTGAACGCAGATCCATCCAGCCTAACAAATGCATGATAAGATTATACAAGGTATTCCGCACTTCAATTTTATTATCAAATTGGCCATCCAATAAACTATCAAAAATTGGGGCGAAGCGATACCGGGCATTCACCTGTACAGGCTCTTGTGTAAGAGAATATGGATTTAAGTCCTCGAATGAAGTCTCCATATATGGGCTATGTGTAAAGCTGGGTATAAATTGAATATCATTTAATGGAGAGTCTGCTTTCTGCACCTCTAAAAGAGCTTCCCATATATAGTTCAAATCAACACCCCGATGCAAATATATTCCGGATAAACCAACTGTATTTGTGATATAAGGAAACTCATAATATCTCGATTAAGTATATTTTTTTTATCGGTCGGTTTGAATTGAAGCAAGAGAGTTTTTAGGGCTGTTATATCCCTAATCTCATCCTGTATAAATTTATTTCCTCCCCAAGTCTCTCCCTGCATTCTCTTATCAACAACATATATGCCCTGTACCATAAGCTTTTCACTGGCGTTAAATGAATTAAGAATACGAAATAATTCTGCCTTTGTTTTTATGGTTGCCCTATGTTGTATTATCATCCGACCCGCAAAGCTATCTTTTTGCCGGTTGTCAAACACCGGATATTGAAAACTTTCCGTTTGCGAAGCTGTACGCTGGTGAAACCGTAGCATTTTCCATTTCAAACCACTTTTAACTGGCGAAGTGATAATTATTGTATCCGATTCCCTGCGCATCGCAAACATTCTATTGTTGTCATACACTACAATAAATCCATCATCAACAGCGTCAGGCTTAATAGCGAAACGATATTCGTAATTTACTTTATCCAGTGCGGGAAAAGGAAATCGTTCTCCTTGTATAGAAATTTCTTCAACATTCCATAGTGGTATCAAATCATATACTATGTGGTGATTATGCTCTTGAAAGTCTATTTCAAGTTTCGCCGGCAATTCTGGTAAAACACCTGATTTGGAATCCATCCTGACACATACTACGTCGAAGAATTTCGCCAAATATGGAATATTTATTGTTGACCATAACAGCCCGTTTGCTATAAATGTCTTGTAAAGAGCCTCCAGACATTTCTCGTATTTTTTTGTTGGGCGCAACTTAACTCCAACTGAATAAGACTTATCTCCAGAAACTATTTTTCCTGAATAAATTTTTCCATTGATCCATATATCCCGGCACGCAAGGTAATCTAGCCCTATATAGACACTGGTAAGCACTGCTTCTTTTTGTGTATTCACTCTTGCAAAAATTTCTGCAGTCGTAAGGGAAGTACTTTTTAGATCCTCATCCAAAAGAGGAAAAAGCCATGACATCCTATTAACACTGTCTTTATGCGCAATTGTCCCACATATACTATATTTTTCTTGATTAAAAGGCAGCTCATTATATACTCGTTCCTCAAGATCTGAATATTTTTTTTTTGTTTCATCGTAAAGAGGAATAAATATACCTTCAATAATACTTCTTAATCTCTCACGATCTGCGTTGTCTGAAATCAAGTTCAGTTGCTGTGATATTCGTGTCTCCATATCCATAATTGTTTTTCTCCCTGAATTATCTGACTGGCCATTTAGGGCTTGTTTGAAAAATCCAATTCGGCGGCATTTTTGCCAAAATTTGCGCTTTTCTGCGTCATCGTCAGTCGGAATACATGTAGTATTCCTTCCTCCTCTTCCTTGAATAGCATCAAATTTTGGCGAAAATGCCATCCAAAGCTATTTATCAAACAAGCCCTAGTATGAATAATTTTTTATTTAATATCATTCCAGTTGAACTGAGAACCACATATTTCTTTAAAATAAAAACTGCTTAGTCCAATTTCTATTTTATCCATTTCGGCTAATTCTATAGGGGCATAAACTGCTTTATTTTTATGATATACCATTCCTTTTGATTCTCCAGGCAATAGCATTGTTGTTTTTGTCTTGTCATCATACAATATTACTGCGTGATTTTTCTTCACTATTTCTTTATCTCCACGAATACAGATGTCCATATTGGGATCGCTGCCTAAAAAGTTTTTATCTCTCTTTATTATATAAATACGGCCTTTATTAAACCCTTTTATGCATAAAAGCGCGCCACACGCCCATTCATAGGGGTCCATCTCTAATTCTTCCTTCCATTCCTCCTCTGTCTTTTCTTTGTCTGCCAGTTTGGCACCGCACACCTTGCAAGTGTCCCCATATTTCCACGCATTATATCTATGCCCGTTCGGACAAGTCTCAATAGGCTTCAGCTCCGCCATAAGAAATCCCCCCAAATCCTCAGTCAATCAATTCAATGCCGGGAGGCTTGTACTGCCTGCGCACACCCGCTGTTCCTCGAATCTTCCGCAGTACTTCTTCCAAGCCTTGCAGCAGTTCATCGTTATCCATCTTCCGGTATTCCTGCCCAGTCCTGGCGCTGACATACCGCTCAATATATTCCCGGGTCATTGTCTTGCCGTTCAGGGCTTGGCCGCAAAAGGCCGCGTCCAGCGCATGGTCTTTGATGAAAGCATAAGCTTCCCTTGCAAAATACTTGGTGATTTCCGGACTGAGGGTTTGTTCTCCGAGGCCCGCCTGCCGCACATGCTGCAAATTCACCGTATCGTATTCCGTGGTCATATCATAAAAGTCCTTGTACTCCGTACGCAGTACAGAACCCTTTTTCAGTTTGAACCTTCCCATCTCCGTTTCATTAGGAAGAATGAGGATATTAGTATCCAAAACCAGTTCCCCAGAGAAGTGGGTGTATTCAGGGTGTTGTATTTGTGTGCCAAACCGGATTTTCAGCACAGTCCAGCTATCTGTCGGCTCATAGGAAACATTGTTCCGTTCCGATATCATATAGATGCGCCCGGCATATTTGATAATGCCGGAAAGGACACCAATATGCATATTCTCCTCATAGAGCTTGCAGCCATATAGTATTCCATCGCTGTATTCCTGATAGCGCAGCATTTGCTCTTTGTAAGATAGATCACGCAGGGCTATGAGGATTTCTTTTTTTAACGGCCCCGGTTCGAAGGTGGGGATTTTATGGATAAAAGCCATTTCTTTCATCATCCTTACCTGTATATCAAATATGGCACAAGCTATTTCTCCCCATCAAAGAAATTGGCTGTCCAGTTGTCGTTTTCAAAAGGGAATACCTGCTGTTTCCCAAGCTGCAGTGTTTCATCTTTTCTGGCGATGGGTACGGCTGTAAAGCCCCATAAACGGGTATCCGCCCAGACAAAATACCGGACCTCGCCATTTTCGATCACGTCCACCTCGGCCTGCGGAATCTGTTTGCCATACTCCGCTTTGATCTCCTCATAGGTAACCGGCGTAAAATCGCCCGGCCTGCAGTGAAGCGTGTAGATATGCTTTTCCTCTCCCCTGGCGTTCTCCAGATGGATTTGCAGGCGGCTGCTCTCCAGCGGCCGGGATATGCTGCCCCGGTTCTTTTTGCGGTCCAGCCGGTGCACCAGGACCACCTTTTCCCCCGCGTGAGTGAATGTATGGATCTGCCAGGGGAGGGCGGCGTCCTTGGCCTCAATCCGCACCCTTGTCAGTCCCAGATGCCGGTCGGTGATATAGCACACCGCGCCCTCCAGGCAGCTGAGCTTCAGGCGGTAGTCCTCTTGGCCGCGATTGGTGTTGGAGCGGATCATCCGGCCGGGAATAAACTCCTTGATGGCGTCGCGGAACAGCGGAATTTTGCAGCTCTGTCCGGTCAAGCTGATGGCGGAGTATTCCTCCAGCTTGAATTGGGAAAGAAAGCGGCGCATGACATCGTAAATATCGGGATTCAGCACCGTGTGCACTATGGAAGAACCCAAGACCATCTCCGGAAAATCCTTTTGCAGTGTAAGCCCCAATGGTGTATTCATCGCAAGCTTCCAGCGCGGCGCCTCAATATGTACGCCGCGGCCATCCGTTTTCATCGGACTGGAGGACAGCGAAACCTGCAGCAGACGGCTGTCGGCAAAGAAGGCTTTCTTAACCTTTTCGGCCAGCGTAAACAGGTAATAGTAATTGTTGCGAACCATATAATAGTCCTCCCGGCTCTGAAACTCGTACTCCTTGAAGCGGGTGGGAAGTACATACTCAGTCTCGGCATAAGCCTGCTCCAACGCCGTATAGAGCGGCGCGGCCCCGTTTTCATCCACAGCGCGGTAGCAGTCCCGCTCCATATCAACAGTGATCTCCTCCAGCCGGGCCCCCTGCCCGGACAAAATACGCGCCGCCTCTATTTTCAGCAGCTGCATAATGCGGTAGGTGAGGTTATTGCCGCCGAAATCGGTGTCTCCATTTTCGTATGAGGTCTCCACATCGACACGATAGGCAATCCGCTCATTGGTGATAGAAAAATCACAGGAGGATAAGTCGGTGGTGCCGCCGCCGCAGTCGATAATCAGCGCCTTGTACCACACTCCGTCCTCATACTTATCGGCGTTGATATACCCCCGGATTGTATTGTAGAGAACCGCAACGCCTTCATCCACCGTGTCATCAGCCAGAATATCATAATCCGGCAAAATTTCCTTGTATAAAGAGACAAACCGTGCTTTTTGCTTCACCGGATAGGACAGAAACAGGCTGGAGAATTTGCACTTAAACCGCTGCTCGGCGCTGGCGATCACATACTCCAGAAAAGCCCGGATAATCTCCTTGCGGGGAAGCCTCAGCCGGCGGCCGTGGAAGTCGGTCAGCTCCTCCTCCTGCTCGTAGTCGCTGACCCAGCGCTTCATGTCGTACCAGATGGAAAAGCCGTCTCCCATGTAACCGTCAAGCACCATCCGTTCCGCCTCGTGGCCGATGTTGTAGACCGGCTCGCCGTTCTCAATGCGGTCAACGCCAATGACGGTGGGCAGCACTGGGGCCGCTACGCCGGCCGCATTCAGCCAGCGGACATAGTTGATGCTCTCCACACGGATTTGGCCGGCCTGAATATCGCCCTTGATTCGGTCATAGTATTGGTGATCGGCAAAGACGCCCGCCGCCGTATTGGTGGTGCCGAAGTCAATGGACAGGGGCAGCTCCGCTTCAACCGGCTTTCGCACGACAAAATCCAGCAACGGGACGCTGAACAGCTGGATTTCAGGGGGAAACCCCGCTCCCTCCGCGCCCATATAAATATCATAGACAGTATCGGACAGGGAAAGGGGGAATGCCAGCATCCGGTAATCCCGCACAGCCGCCTGCTTGCAGGGCAGCCTGCCGCACCGGGTAAGGTATAGATTGTCACTCTTTTCAAAGGATTCTATGCGGATCAGCGCGCAAATTCCGCCTGTCTGGTCCACAATAGCCGCGTTCACCCCGTCCAGCTGCGGTTCCCAGGGAATGTCGAAGCTATCAAAAAAGCCGGTATCCAATCCCTGCCAGGCTACCACCTTGGAGGGCAGGCTGATAGCGTGGGGGATGGGGGTCTGCTTCGTCCGCTTCAGGGCGTCCTCCAACCGCTGCAGGCCATCCTCCAACCGCAGGTCAATCAGCTTCGGGGAACGGCTGCCGCGGAACTGGAGGACCAGCCGGATTAAACGGTCGCGATCCAGCTCGTACAGCTTGGGATGCAGTATATGTTCACGCTCGCAGACATCCCTGAGCTGCAGCAGCAGCATGCGCTCCAGCTCCTCCTGGCGGTAGCGTCGGCCAGTGGCTGGTTGTGTTTTGTTCGGTTTCAGCGTGTAGGTCAGTGCCGATGTCGTCATGTACGCTCCCCATCTTCCGTATAGATTACCCCGGTTCTAACCGGCGCTTTCCCCTTCCGCCAGCTACGCGATCCCCGCGTCCGCCGCGTCGATTTTTTCCTGCACCAGCTCCAGGTTTTCCTGATCATCCTGGTTTGAGTATATGGTGCGGGCCAGAATATATTTTCGTTTCGCATCCTCATATTTTTTTTGCGCCATAAGCCTATCACCCTCCGCGACATAACCCGGCGCAGCCGCCACAAGATCTTCATTCTCGGCGTGCTTTTTCTCCACGGCGGCAAGCCGCTCTTCAATCGCCGCCAGGACAGCGTCATTGCCAAGCTCCATATATTGCCCCTTGGCAAGCGTGTAGTACATTGCCGCCGCAGTCAGGTCGCCTTCCTTGACGGCGTTGTCGCCCAGGACAATGTACTCCGCGGCAACTGTTTCAGTGGCGGCCTGGTCGTTGGCGGCGTCCACCGCTTCCTGCATCTTCTTATACAACCGGTCCAGCGCCTCCAACGCCTCCTGCTTTCCTTCACTGTCATAAAGCCTTGAGGCAAGGCTGCGGGCCTGCAGGTACTTTTCCTCCGCGGAATCGTAATTGCC
>Ga0153945_1000505_pt1 | contig 11926 bp, 9 predicted proteins | sample TSNJ029MetaG_FD_104720 | JGI IMG/M metagenome (GOLD analysis project Ga0153945, IMG submission 104720) | Attine ant fungus gardens microbial communities from New Jersey, USA - TSNJ029 MetaG | ecosystem: Host-associated > Fungi > Mycelium > Unclassified | place: USA: New Jersey, Wharton State...
GCCTCAATGGTCAAAAGCTGTGGCATAATGTTGCTGCTGTTCATAGCCGCAAGCTGTATGGGCAGCGCCCCGACCCTGCAGGGAAGGATACCTTTGCCGTCAACCAGACAGGGAACCTCCACACACGCCTGCGCCGGCAGGTTTTCGATCAGGCCCTGATTCAGGACGTTCGCGCCCATGGTGAACGGCGTATTTGTCACAATTGCATCCATGAGCTTCGGGGCATACTCCTCACTCATTTCATGTTGTACATCGCCGTTGTTTAAAAGTTCCTTGCTTAGATTCACCCACTTTTCAATCTGTTCCACGCATCTGCGGGGATATTCGTCCAGCGGAATGTTGAAACGCTCGATAAGTTCAGGGTAGGCGCGCTTGATGAAAAATGGATTGTATTCGGCGTTGTGTTCGCTGGATTCAGTGCAGTAGTAGCCCAGCTTATCCAGATATTCGAAGCGGATCATGTTCTTGTGCTTCTCATCGCGGTTTTTGATGGCCGCCCGCCTTTTTATTTCGGGATAAAGGTCGTTACCGTCCCGGTCGCGGATTTCAAGCAGCCAAGACATGTGATTGATACCCGCCACCAGATCCACCCGGCCTTCAATTTTATCATGCATGCCGAGCTGCTCGAGAAGCTCCCGTGAACAGGTCTGTACGCTGTGGCAAAGCCCGACCGTCCGTACATGCGCGTGGCGCTGCAAATAGCCGGTGAGGATGGCCATTGGATTTACATAGTTGATGAATAGGGCGTCCTTCGCGCACTCCTCCACGTCCCGGATGATCTCCTCAAAAACCGGCAGCGTGCGCAGTCCCCGGAATATCCCACCGATCCCCAGCGTATCCCCGATTGTCTGGCGCAAGCCAAATTTTTTGGGGATTTCAAAATCAATGACCGTGCAGGGGGTATAGCCGCCCACCTGGATGGCAATAGCGATAAAGGCCGCCCCTTCAATCGCTTTTTTGCGGTTTTCCACACCGCAATACGCGCTGATACGCGCCCTGCCCGCGTTGTATTTCCTATTTATTCTATCAATGAGAATTTGCGATTCCCTTAGGCGGACCGCGTCGATATCGTACAAAGCGATTTCACACTCAGACAGGCTTGGCGTCAATAGCACATCACCCAGTACATTTTTTGCAAAAACCGTGCTGCCCGCGCCGATAAATGTAATTTTTAACACGATAAAACCTCCCGCTTTTATAAACAATATTTGAAAAGCCATAAAGAATGGGGTATACTATTCGGGAAAAGAGGCGCTGCAATGAATGCACAGCTTTTAACGTTACTTCACAACGCAAAAATAGATATCAGCGGCTTCGGTATGCATCGCCGGACAGAAATGCTGATCGAGGACAGGGTCCTTCCCTACTATGTCATGTCCTATCACAAAAGTGGCGAGGCGCTCATGCGCATCAGGTGCAACGAATACCATATCACCCCGGGGCAGGTCATCCTTTTACCGCCCCACGTCAGTCATGACCATATCGTGGAAAAGGGAGTGGATACCGAGCTCTTCTGGTGGCACTTTACGTTCACGATCGGCGGGGTGGTGGATATACTTCGATTATTTACGCTTCCTTATGTTTCCGAGGTGGAAAACAGGTCGGCGTTTGAATCCGTGTTTGAAAATTACTGCACCCACAACCAAAGCAATCCAACGATTTCGAATATCCTGCACGAAAAAGCCAAAAGCTTTGAAATCCTCGCGATTCTGTTCGAGGCGATCCTGACGGTGCGCAGCTACAATGCGTTGAGCGTGCCGGAAAACTTTCTCAAAATGCTGCGGGAGGTACTGGAATATCCAACCGCCGACTTTTCCCTGAATTATTTGGCGGAGCGCTATTATCTGAACGCCACATATATTTCCAATCGTTTCAAGGAATATTTTGGGATATCGCCAATCAACCTGCACCGGCAGCTTCTCGTGAGCAGGGCGAAAGGGTATCTGGAAGCCGGTAAAATCGGTATCAACGAGCTGGCGGAGCTGATGGGCTTTGAGAGCAGCCAGAGCTTCTCGCGCTTTTTCACGTCCAAAACGGGCCTCAGTCCCTCACAGTACCGCGCCACATTCAAAATCTCCGCTCAAAACATATGATATCGGTTTTTTCACAGTACGTAAATCTCATTGGTACATATAAAAGTTGCACTTTTACATATCAGGTGAGGAACCCTACCTGTAAAAGTGCAACTTTTATATGTAAAGGAGCCATTCTAATTGCACAAAAATAAAGCTATACTGATCACGAAATGCATGAATCCTGCACATCAAAACGCGAAATGGAGGAAATTATGAAACGGAATAAACTGCTTCAATTTTTCAGCGCGACCTTACTGGCCGCAATGCTCTTGTCCGCCTGCGGGAGTTCCGTACCGAACAGCAGTGCGGATACGTCCGCCGGTACCACCGGGCAGTCCTCGGCACAAGAAGGGACCGGGCAAACCGAGATCAGCTTCAGCTTCTGGGGCAATCAGGAGGAGATCGACAACAAGCTGGCGCTGGTGGCGGAGTTCGAAAAGCAAAACCCCGATATAAAAATCAAGCCTATTTACACCGATGGCGGTCAGTACCAGACAAAGCTGCAGACCTGGTTCTCCTCCGGCGATACGCCCGACGCCATGGGTATCGCGGGGGATATTATCTACGATTATGTCAAAACCGGCATGTTCGAGGACCTGACCCTGCGCATCGAGAACGACGGCTTGCAGGACTCCTGGGCGGAGTCCGCGTCACAGAATTTTGTATACGACGGCAAGCAGTATGGCCTGCCGCATATTTACCACGTATACTGCATTGCTTACAATAAAAAGCTGTTTGATGAGGCGGGGCTTGCGTATCCCACGCAGGACTGGACTTTGGATGACTTCACTACAATTGCCCAGGCGCTTACAAAGGGCGAGGGAAGCGAGAAGGTCTATGGCCTGGGCGGCTACGGCGCTTATGGAGCGAACGAGTATATCCACGTCTTCGGCGACCCGACTTATGGCTGGGAAGACGGATTCACGATATTCCCGAACGGTACCGACGGTTTTGTGAAGGGTCTCGAATTTTTCGGAAACATGATCAATGTGGATCAAACCACCCCGGGACCTGACAGCGACGCGAACGATATCGGCTTTGACAGCGGACGCTTCGGCATGTATATCGCCGCCCCGTGGTGGATTTCCACCTGGCAGACTCAAATCGGCGATAATTTTGAGTGGGACCTTGTAACCTTCCCGAAGGTGGAGGGCGGTGCATGGTATGCCCGCGTATTCCCTAACGGCATGGGCATTCCCGCGGCTTCCCAGCACAAGGACGAGGCGTGGCGGCTGATCAAATGGCTCTGTGCCGACGAGGAGGCGCAGGCGATCGCCGGCAAAACCGGTATGCCCAACCTGACCTCGTATGCCACCAGCGACGAGTTCAAAAACACACTGGAGCCCGGCTGGAAGCCCTATAACAAGCAGGCGTTCGTGGACGCGCTGGAGCATACGTGGATGACCCAGAACACGGGTATCTTCGACCAAATCAACACGATCGTATACAACGAGTTCCCGAACTATCTGAGCGGCAGTCTGACGGCAGAGGCTTTCATAGAAAAAATCGAGGCAAAGGGCTCGGAAATCGCGGAGTAACGACCCAAAAATTAAACTTAGCTGTGTGCCAGCTTGCGTTCAGGATGCGGCAGCGCCGGGAATGCAGCCGGCATCACAGCGTTTGAATAGAGGTGTGGCCTTGAAAAAGAAAACATCGGAAGTACTGGCGTTTTACCTTTTCATATCCCCCTGGCTTCTGGGGTTTTTGCTGCTCAGCTTGATCCCCATGCTGTACTCGCTCGTTTCAAGCTTCATGGATTGGGACGGCATCGTGGCGCCCGTTTTCACAGGGCTTAAGAATTTCAGCGAGATGTTCCGCGACGAATTGTTTTACAAAAGCTTGAGCAATACGTTTTACTTCGCGCTGGCTTCCGTACCGCTCAACATCATCGTCGCACTGTTTCTAGCGATGATGATCAACGCGAAAAGGCGCGGCGCTTACTTCTTCCGCTCACTGTTCTATCTGCCCTCGGTGGTTTCGGGCGTTGCCATCTATGTAGTATGGCTCCGGCTTTTCAACTCCGAAAGCGGCTACATCAACTACTTTTTAAAATTCCTGGGCATCCAGGGCCCGAGCTGGCTCAAAAATCCAAAGATCACGATGCTTTCGATTATTTTGATGAGCGTCTCCTTTTGCGGCAGCCAGATGCTGATCTTTCTGGCGGGCCTGCAGGATGTGCCGCGCGTGTACTACGAGGCTGCGCTGATCGACGGGGCGGGCCGGCTGACGACGTTTTTCCGCATCACGCTACCGCTGCTTTCGCCGGTCATCCTGTTCAACCTGATCATGGGGATCATCGGCGGTCTGCAGGTGTTCACGCAGCCGTTCGTGCTCTCAAACGGCGAGGGCACTCCGGCCTACTCCACCTATGTGTATGCCATGGGTATTTACAAGTCCGCGTTTATGCAGCACCGTTTTGGTTATGCCTCGGCGCTTGCATGGGTGATGTTCCTGGTGATTATGGCGCTGAGCCTATTGGTGTTCGCAAGCTCGAAAAAATGGGTGTTTCAGCAAGGCGGTGACGAATGATGCGTATGCGCAAGATAGCGGGCGCCGCGGTTTGGTATCTCGTATTGGGCGTACTGGGAATCCTGTTCGCATTCCCGTTTGTGTGGATGATTCTGACCGGCTTTCAGACAGGGAAGCAGGCCGGGGCGTATCCGCCGACCCTCTGGCCGGACCCCTGGAGCATCTACGGCTATATCAAGGGCTTTTCCAGCGCCAGCGCGTTTGGACGGTATTTTCTGAACAGCGCGTTCATATCGGTAATGTGCGTGATCGGCTCGCTGTTTTCCAGCACGCTGACAGGTTATGGCTTCGCGAGGCTGAAAGCGCCGGGCAAGAGCCTTTTGTTCACCGCTCTGCTCGCCACCATGATGATTCCGAGCAACGTCACCCTTTTGCCGATTTACTCCATCTACGCCAAATTCGGCTGGCTCGATACATTTATCCCGCTGGTGCTGCCGTCGTTTCTGGGAACCAGCGCGTTCAACATCTTTTTAATGCGGCAGTTTTTCGCGGCGATCCCGAGGGAAATCGACGAAGCCGCACGGGTGGACGGCGCGAACATGCTGCAAATATTCCTGAGCATATTTGTTCCGAACACAAAGCCCGCGATGTTTGTTGTGGTACTGTTCACCTTCGTGGGTGCCTGGAACGATTTCTTCGCGCCGCTCGTGTTCCTGACCGACCCAAGTAAATACACGCTGGCGGTGGGTCTCAACTTTTTCAAGGGGCAGTTCCCCGGAACCACGGATTACGCGCCGCTCATGGCGATGGCTACGTTTTCCATGCTGCCCATTCTGCTGCTGTTCCTGTTCGCGCAGCGCTATTTCATCGAGGGCATCGCAACCACCGGATTAAAAGGATAGGCGGTCGACTGTGAAAAAGAAAATCTTCATTATCATCAACAACCATTTTGATTTGACATGGCGCAGGCGTTTTCGCGGGCGGCTCGTTTCGGAAGGCCGGAGCTTCGTGTCCTACGCGGACCTGCAGGAGTATTACATCACGGACAACCTGGAGCTTTGCGAAAAATACCCGTTCTATCAATTCCAGATCGAGAGCCCGGCCGTTGTGCGGGAATACCTCTCCCGCCACCCGGAGAAGAAACAGGTATTGCAGGCTCTGATCGATGAAAAACGGCTTTGAATCAGCGCGACAGGCGACAACATCGTGGACGGGAACCTTCCCGGCGGCGAAAGCATTGTGCGAAACTTTATGATGGGCCAGCGCTGGCTGCGGGAAACCTTTGGCTTTGCGCCGCGCCTCGCAAACCGCGACGACGCGTTCGGCAACTGCGCCCAGCTCCCGCAGATTCTGCGGGGCTGCGGCTTGAGGTGGGTCAAGGGACTGAGTTACACGGCCTGCCCAAAAGAATATTGGCGCGGCCTGGACGGAAGTATCGTCTATACGAGGCAGCTCCCGGTCTCGGGGATGGGAGGCGGCTGGCGCAAATATGCGCCATGCTCGGCTTGCAAAGGAAACGGTGCGACCGAAGACGGTTCCGTCTGCGATTGCTGCAGCGGCCGGGGAATCGACCGCGCAAAAAACGAGCTTGACCGACAGCCAATTACCTTACAGGAAAACCCGCCCGAGCAGGGTGTCGTCATGGTTGGCGGGGAGGAGATACTGCCGCATGAAAGCGTCGTTCAGTGGTATCTCGCGCTGGATCGGCGGGAATACGACGTCTGCTTTGCCAGTGAAGAAGACCAGTATGATCTGCTGAAAGATAAAATCGAAGAGGATCGGCCCGCGCCGGAGGATGTGTTTGAGGGGGAATTAAACCCAAACAATACGGGCTGCGCCGTGACCCGGATTCAAACAAAGCAGCAGGCCAGGCAAATTGAAAACCTACTGCTCCAGCTTGAGACGATCTGCGTCATGGCAAGCCTCAAGGGCAAAAGGTATCCAAAAGACGAAATGGATGCGCTATGGCGCGGCTTCCTGTTCACGGTGTTTCACGACGCGGTTACCGCAACGCATGTGGACGCGGCCTACGCCGAATTGCTGGAAACCTGGGCGGCTCTCCATCAAAGGATTGGTGCGCTGCGGTTGGAGGCATTACCGCCGCTTGTCATGAACGAGGACCGCCGCTATTCCGTCCTGAACCATTTAAACATCCCCTATACAGGTACCGTGACGCTGCTATTGGAGGAAGAGGACGCAGGCCTGACGATTGCGGATGACCACGGCAATCCGATCTCGCCGTTGCGGGATGAGCGCCTGCCAGACGGTCGCCGCTCCGTGACTGTCTTTGTCCGAGACATTGAGCCGTTCCATTCGAAAACCTTCCGGCTGCAAGCAGAAAGCGGCCCACAATTGCGGCCGTGGGAGGAAATCATAACGCCGCTTGGCTCACGGGGAATTCAATCCGGCATTTTACGCGCGGATGAGTCCGGACCCGGTGGAAGCGCGGGCAGTTATGAACAGAAGCTGGAAAATGCGCGGTACCGTGTTCGCGTAGGAAACAACGGTATCCTCGACGTTTACGACAAAACGGCGAGGCACACAGTGGCTGGCTATGACGGCGCACCCGCCCTCACCTTTTATTTGGAAAACGACACGGGCTCACCTTGGGCGACCGTACTGCCGGGACAGGAGCGCATGGATTTGCTCCCCTACTCGCGGCTCCATAAGATCGAGTACGGCGAAAGCTTCTCTCGTGCGGTTTATATCGTTGAACCGCCGCAAACGATATTTGGCTCGATCAATGGCATACGGCTCCAATACGCAGTTACGCTTTGTGACGGCGCGGATCAAATCGATATATCTGTTTGGGCGGATTGGGACGCCTATAGCACGCGCCTACGCTTCTGCGTAAATACGCCCATAACCGGCAGGCATTTGTATGAAGTGCCTTATGGCGTGCTGGAACGGAAGCCGTATGTGCCTATTTTTTCGTGGACCGGCGCAAACGGAGACTGGCCAACCCAGAATTTTGCGGGCATCAGCGCAGGTGTATCTGTTTGCCTCATGAACAGAGGGCTTGCCGCCTATTCCGTCGAGGAGAGAGCCGGATACTCCAAAATTCTTGTGTCTCTGCTTAGAAGCCCGACCATGCCAACTTATCTGCACGAACCCGACGCGTATTCCATGCTGGAATTCGACGGAATGCGCGATACCGGCACGCATAAGTTTTCCCTCGCACTAACGTCTTATCACAAGCCTTTGGAGTTGTCCGGTGCGGTATTGGACGCGCAGCGCTTCAACACAGAGCTCGCCTGTATAAAAGGTACCTCATACTGCCCGAAGATGCCTGTCGTTTACAGTTCCTGCGCGCGCCTTTCCGCCGTAAAGCAATCGGAGGATCGAGACGGCTTCCTTTACCGCATCATCGAATTTAAAGGCGAAGGCGGGATCGTTGAAATTGTATTGCCCGGAAACATTAACAGCGCAGAGCAAGTAAATCTCCTCGAGGATCATCTCGAAACGGTAGCTATTGCGGATCGCCGGGTGTCGCTGCACATTAAGCCGTTTGAAATCATCAGTCTCAGGTTTGATTTAGTAAAATAATGCCACAGGATGGTGCGACAACCAGGCAATTCTAAAGCTGCCGCGACAAACGCATATTCTGGCTTTGGCACTGGTTCCTCTCATAACATATGCTGCTCACCCCCTCATAGAGTAAACTAAAGGAGATTTTTAAATTTGGGATGAGCATTGCCAATGTTTAAGGTATTAGCCGCAAAATAGGTTGATAGCTATTGGGCAAGGATTAAATGCCCAGTAAATTTCTGGTTTTCACATTTTGGACGCTGTGATGCCGTTAAGCATGTGCCAATGGCAATGTAAAAATGTAGGTTTATGGCAATTAAATTTTGTAGGTTTGTGGCGGCGGGGATGTCGGTTGAAAAGATACTACTGAGCGTTCTGCTCAAACAAAGTGTTGACGATCTGCATCTTTTGCTCCATGTACTCCTTGAGCTCTTTGAGCCGGTAGGATTTGCCTTTGATATGGATAACGGTACAGTGGTGGATTCCCCTGTCGAGGATGGCGGAAACGATGGTAACATCGGCAAAGATGTCGTTTCACTGGGAAAAGGTCTTGTTTGAGGTAAAGATGGTTGAAGATTTTTCATAGCGTCTGGCGATAAGCTGAAAGAACAGGTTGGCCCCCTGAATATCCATAGGGAGGTAGCCGATCTCATCGATGATGAGTACCTCGTAGCGAACGAGGATACGGAGCTTGTCAGGGAGCCGGTTTTCGTAGTGGCTCTTTTTGAGCTGCTCAATGAGGGTATGGCAGTTGATGTAGTAGGTGGAATACCGGTTTTTAGCTGCGACCATGTCCGTCACAAACTCTATGCACCGCATCCTCGAATATCCCAGTATTATCAGAAAACAGTACAGTTTTTTCAGCTTTCCGTTTTCCAGAACCACATGATCTTCAAAAAATGCCCAGTTTACCTGGGCCTGCAGTCCCGGCATCCCGTAATGCCGTCTCGCCCTCTTGGGCCAAGCTCCGCCCAATACATCTACACACCCTTCGATGGTCTGGATTTTTGCCATGTCAGCATCGTCATAACCCAACAATGCGGCAGAAAAAGATTTTATCCCTGCCGCGTTGTATGTGTGCTCTGTTATTTCTTTTCTACCGGAACCTGTATTTCGGTTAGCCAATCATCCACATTATCCTTGTTCCAGATTCCGTCAATATAACTTTCCCGTACATTGTCGATAATCTGGTAGCCGTTCTGCTCTACCCACTGCATCGCGTATGCGTAGGCATCACCTAGCTTTTCATATATGCCGCGATGCAAAACGGACACGACGGCGACAGCAGGAATGTCTTTGAACACAACACCGTCACCATCTTTTCCACGGCTCGTTACAGCCTGACAGATTTCCACATTGATGTCGGTTTCCCGGTATTCGCCGTCGAGATACACATTGAAGCAATAATCCGGCTCTACGCACTTGATACCCGGATTTGCCTTGCCCACCTTTTCGCCAAGCGCGGGCATGATTTCGTTCAATGCGGCGTAGTTGGGCACGGTGTATTTCGCTGAATACACCGTGTAGGATGGGATTTCTTTAATAACTGCTTGATAATTCATTTTTTGACCCTCTTTCTGTTCTTTGATGTAGTGATTTAACCGAAAAAGTTGGTCGGTGACAGTCTTTGCTTCGCTTTCGAGCTCGGCTTTGCGCTGCGTGAGTATTCCCGTTATATTGTGGCCATCAATAAGCGCGGAAATTTCAGGGATAGAAAACCCCATCTGCCTAAGCGCAACGATTTCATTGAGCCGAAAAAGCTGGCTTGTCGTGTAATAGCGGTAGCCGTTTTCCTCATCAACATGGGAGGGTGTCAATAAACCTACTTCATCATAATGATGTAGTGTTTTGATAGTAACCCTGCCGAGTTTTGAAAACATGCCGATACGATACATAGAATCACCGACCTTTCTTCCGTGATTTTATCTTACATCCTCCGGCAGCCGGAGAGTCAAGTGTCTTTTCAAAAATAGTTTTCAACTCAATTTTATTGGGGAAGTCAATTTGCCGACTTACGAGGAACGGCCAAGGCTGTTGAAATCCTTTGGAAAAGAAAAAAGAGAACAGACTGCATAAACAATCTGTTCTCTCAAAAGAAATTAGATAACCGTTCCATAAAGGAGATTGTGGCGCAATCTCTTTCATTTAAAGGGGCTATGCCCCTTATGGTTACCCGTAATGGAGCGGGTTACGAGGCTCGAACTCGCTACCTCCACCTTGGCAAGGTGGCGCTCTACCAGATGAGCTAAACCCGCATGGACAAGAGCAATTGCTCCTGCCAGTATATTAAGTTGGTGCCTCCGAATGGAATCGAACCATCGACACGAGGATTTTCAGTCCTCTGCTCTACCGACTGAGCTACAGAGGCAAAACCTCCTCATGGACAAGGAGATAAAATTGGCGACCCGGAAGGGGCTCGAACCCTCGACCTCTAGCGTGACAGGCTAGCGTTCTAACCAACTGAACTACCGGGCCTTATTGGTGGGAACAACAGGGCTCGAACCTGTGACCCCCTGCTTGTAAGGCAGGTGCTCTCCCAGCTGAGCTATGCTCCCGTTATGAACACAAGTCTTTGTGCGAAGTGTCCGTTGACCATTATACAATGATCCAAGAAATAAATCAAGCCCCTTTTATAATTTTTTTCTTTTTATTTTCGGATTGCCTTATGTCCTAATAGAACCGCTAATTCCCGATCCTCAATCCGAATCTCCATCTACCTCCATCCGGTAAATCCGATCGGCAATCCCTTTAAGCTCCAGCAATATGCGCGGGCTTTGCCTCTCAAAAGCAATGTGATTCACTGAAATCACATGACCTAACGCTACAGCCTTGAGAGACGCAAAGGTCTCCTCATCCGCCAATTCATTGATAACTACATTGGAGGCGGCAATAATATAATCAGGATCATCCTCCGCCAATAGCTCAAAGTCATAATACCAGTCCCGCGCCTGCGCTACGTTCTGCAGCTTTAGCAATTGGAGAAGCTCCCCCTCAAAGGTATCTGGAGTGGCCCCCGCATTTTGTACACCTACATAGTACAACACCGAGTAAGCCATATCCACTGTGGGAATATCAGCCGCCAACGCCTCAATTTCTCCTCTAAACCCCTCCACATATTTCTCACCCGCAGCAACGCCATCCTCAGCCCCTTGAAAGAATAGGAATAGTTGGCGGTAGAGGTCATAAACCCCCTCCAAGCTTTCCGCCCGTGGCAAAAGAATAACCTCTATGCCCGCTTCCTCCAGCTTTTTCAGGTCCATCTGGGCCAAGGGAGACTGTGTCAATATATATTGAGGGGATAAGGCTATAATAAAGCGTATATCAGGGGCCGCCGCCGTCCCGGCAGTGGGTAAGCCCTCCACCTCAAGGGGATAATCACAATAGTCTGAGCGCCCGATGAGGCCCTCCTGCAAACCCAGAGCATAAAGAATCTCGGTTAAGCTCGGGGACAGGGACAACACCCGCTCCGGCTGGGATTGTACCGATACGGACCCAACGGTAACAGGCCAATTGGAATCCACCTCCGGTTCGTCTTCAGCCGATGATGAAGGCTGCTGTTCCCCAGCGCATCCCGCAAATACAACCATCAACAATAAGATACATAGCCCCAAGGGCAGAAATTTCCTCACAGGGCGGTTCCTCCTTTAAAGAGCTCTTCCCCGGTGTCCCCTATTCCATAAATGTCAAGAACGCAAGCGGTATTATGGGTGTTGCTCCATGCGCTCCCGTTGGCGGTCCAATTCACGGTTGCGGAAGTAGAGGCAAGTGTCGATAAACACCATCACCAAATTGAGCACATAAAATACGAAGACATAGGTCAGCCCTTTTTCAGCGGTCAATTTACTGACAATGCC
>Ga0153945_1000506_pt1 | contig 11908 bp, 10 predicted proteins | sample TSNJ029MetaG_FD_104720 | JGI IMG/M metagenome (GOLD analysis project Ga0153945, IMG submission 104720) | Attine ant fungus gardens microbial communities from New Jersey, USA - TSNJ029 MetaG | ecosystem: Host-associated > Fungi > Mycelium > Unclassified | place: USA: New Jersey, Wharton State...
CTATCGGCGGCGGTATCAAACGCGGCGGCGACTTCGGCGGTCTTGTTCTCCAAACTGGAATACTGCAAAAGGTTGTTTTCCGTAAGGAAATTAACGGTTTTCGCGGCTTCTTTGAGGTTCTGAATCTTTTGCCAACGGGCGAAGCCCGCGCTCTGTTGTGCCTTTACGCAGTTTTCAATGTCGATAATCAGATTGACGGCGGGAGCTGGCCGCACATAAACGGGCTTGTCCGGCTTCGCTGTGTCGGGCATATCAACAGCGAAAATATCAATATCAACGCCCGGAACGTCCAGCGCGTCAAGGGTGAAGTCAACGGCCTTTTCGTCTGGCGCGGTTAGAGTATATTCCCCGGCTATGCGTTTTGTTATAGCGTCCTCCGTATAATCCGCGCCGAGCGTCTTTGTCCGGGTAAACCGTTCCTGACCGGGAGCACGGACGGATATGTATTTGCCGCGCTTGATTTCATAGTCTGCCGCTTCCAGCCGCTTCAAAAAGTCCTCAAAGTCTTTCGATTGCGGGATTATGCTATCAATGACGGCTTTCAACTTGCTTTTCCAGCTACCCCCGCCGTCCCGGTCTGCCGTGTATTCGGCGTAGCTCTTGCCCTTGTCCTGTCCCGGCTTCACGATTGATAAACCGTATTCCTTGCATAGCTTGTCGCTGTAATTGCGGATTTCATAATAACTCTTTTTGTTGGAAACATACTTTTTGTAGTCAACAAAACTTGCGGCGCAAAAAATCAAATGATTATGGATATGTCCCCGGTCTATATGGGTGGTTAAAACATACTCATGCCGCCCTTTGGTAATTTCGTCGGCCAGCCGCCGCCCGATTTCGTGCGCCTGTTCGGGCGTACTTTCCCCCGGTTCAAAGCTCTGTATAAGGTGATGGGCGAGGTTGTTACCCTTTTCCAACGCTTGCGACAAGGTTAATTCAAACTCTTTATCAGCCGTTTCATAGGAACAGCCGAAAGTCGAAACAAGCATTTTGCCGTCCGTCTTGGCGGGGTTCTGTATGTATTCAATCCGTTGCTTTAACGCGCTCTTGACAGGCTTAATCTTAGTAACCGCCATATCTCGGCTATCCCCCTTTTCATTTCGTCAAAGTCCTGTTCATATATCCGGTTTGTGCTGTTGACCCGCCGCGCTATCTGGTTGATGTTTACGCCGATTTTCTGCATTTCGGCGGCGACGGCTTTCAAGTCGGAATAATCGGTATTTATCGCGTAACCGTCTATCAGCATTTTCCGGGCATACGCACCAAAATTATTCGTATGCAACAGCCGCATTTTTTCATAGATAAAATCCCGTTCCGTTTCCGTGACGGCAAGCCGTAAGATGATTTCCCGCTTGCGTTCAACTTTATTTTTATTTTCCATGCCGTAACGCTCCTTTGCTTTTCGTAGTATGAGGGTTTGGGACACTTCCCAAAAAAGAGGGTTCGGGATTCTTCCCGACAAGCAAAAACGCAGAGCCGGAGGGCGGCGCGTTTTACGGAAGTGTGGCAAAAAACGGAGTGTTGCCACACTTCCTATGCTTGCAAGTACGCTATTTTCCCGAATAAGCGCGGTACGCGCCTTTCAAGACCGCTAACACTTCCCCCTATATACTACTTGGGTTGAAAACGCGATTTTGGCAAAGTCGGCGGCATAAAATTTCAAAAAAATACGCCCGGAAACGGGCGAAAAAAGCCGTCCGGCTCAAATGCCGCAACAGCTTCACAAAATAAAAGGCGGGGTTTAGCTTTCCCCCGCCTCGTCTGTTTCATCAAGTTTTATCGCCGCGTCTATAGCTCCCTCAATGATGGATAAATATTTATCCGGGCAAGTAAGGAGTTTCAACGTCGTGCGCTCACGCTCCGCGCTTGGCCGTGCTTCTTCCGCTTCCGGGTGAAAATATCTGTCAACGGGGAGCTTGCATATGCTGATTATCTCATAAAAAACCGGGAGGCTTGGCAACGCCCCGATATTTTCAATATTTGCAAGATAGCGCGGGGCAATCCCTACGGCTTCGGCAAGCGTCTTTTGCGAAAACCCCAACGCTTTACGCGCTTCTTTCATATCCGCGCCGAAACTTTCAAACGGCGCGGTGTTGCGTTTCCTCGGCATATTACATCACCCCTACACAGTATATAGGTCATATTGTGCGTATTGGAATGATGTAGTATGCGTCTGCTATGAACTAATTACATCAGTTATTTTTCACGAAACTCTTGAAAAAAGGGTCATTCCGTGCCATAATAAGCTGTTAGTATTTTCTGGATTTTTTTATCGAAAATTTTTTTTGAAAAAATTAAACCTGACGGCCTGTTTTTGTATCTGTATATATAAAGGCCAAAATGCGCCGGAAAGGAGATACGAAAATTGGAAACCGAAAGGCTAAAAGAAATAGTCACAAAAGCGCGGCGGGGCGACGATAACGCCATGACAGACCTGTACCTTGACGCATACAGGAGCGTTTATTATCTCGCCTTGCGTATGGTGAAAAACCCGGAGGACGCGGAGGACATTACGCAAGAGGTTTTTATCACGGTGCGGGAAAAAATCACGGAGTTACGGGAACCCGCCGCGTTCTACGCTTGGGTCAATCAAATCACGGCTAACAAGTGCAACCGTCTTTTAAGTAAATACAAAAGCATTGCAAGGCTGGACGACAAGGAAGAATTTATCACGCTTGCGGATGACAACCCGCTGAATCTGCCGGACAAAGCGATTGACGACGAGGAAACGCGCCGGATTATCCTTGAAGTGATTGACGGACTTCCTGACAATCAACGGGTATGCGTTTTGCTTTTCTATTACGCGCAGTTTACCGTAACGCAGATTGCGAATACGCTTGAAACAAACGAAAACACGGTTAAAAGTCGCCTTGCGCTTGCCCGCGCCAAGATACGGGCGGCATTGGAAGAAAAAGAGAAAAAAGAGGGTATCAAGCTCTACGGTATTCCGCTTGCTCTCACTCCGATTTTGCGGCAAGCTATGGAACAGTTTGTTATGCCTGACGGCGCGGAGGCGCGTATGTGGGAGAACATACAAAAGGCCGCGTCAAAGAGTACGCCCGCGAATGGCGGCAGCGATAAACCGGGAACAGGCGGCGCGGCGGGGCAGGCCGCGACAAGCGCGGGCATGACGCTGGCGACAAAAATCATTATCGGCCTTATCGCGGCGGCTGTGGTTGCGGCGGGAGCGTTTATCATTCCCAAGTTGCTGGAATCCCCGCCCGAAGAAACGCCACCGGCCATAACGGATGCGGTGACAACCGCGCCGGACGATACGGAAAGCCGGAAAATCGAAACGGAGCCTGTTGGCGAAGAACATACAACAGATGAACCCGGATTACTGGAAACCGTCAAAATAGACTTTGTAAAGGACGTTCCCTATAATGCGGATTTGGATGGGGACGGCATTGAGGACACTGTTATTGTAGAGAGAGGTGGCACAACGGAAACCCTTTTAATAAATTCAAGCCGTTATGGTGAATACAGCTCTTTGTTTGATTATACATTCCCGTTTGATGATGTATCGTTAATTGCCATAGATACGGGGAATCACAATTATTCAATTTGTGTGTTTATGCCTACGGGCGGTACTGGGGCAAAAAATGTTGACGGCTTGATTCTTTACGGTACTGACGGTGGATGGGAAAGAATTAACTCCCTGTTATCTTTGAATTACATTTTTAGCGGTGAAATTCTTGACAATCAGACATTTATCGTCGAGGGGGAAACGGGCTACTCCGAACAACTTGAAACGACAAATACATATGTCGAGAAAGGCGCGAAAGTTTCAACGGACAACAGAATTAGTTATGTGTCCTTTGTCCTCAATGAAGAAACAGGGAGATATGATTTTGTTTTTGGGCAGTATCTTTATTCGGAATTTTTTCCTAACGGTATCGGATATGGATATACCCAAGTAACCATTGACCCGGAAACAAAGACCCTTATCCCTGTAAAACAATGGGTAGAACCCTTTTAGTGTTTATATATAATCAACTAATAAGAAAGAAGGAATGACTATGTTTCTTTTGATGAACAGAAAAGGCACAAAAAATGCAAACTGTAAAATATTCCGTATCATTTTCGTTTGGCTGGCCGCTATTCTCCTGCTGTCCTGTGCCGCTTGTTCCAACGGCACGGACGGCGGCAATAGTATCAGCAATGCCCCGAATACCAGCACGGCAAACCCCGAAGCTACTGAAAGCAATGCGATTATCAATACCTCGCCGCCTGATGATAGCGATAATGCCGGGGACAATAATAATATATCCGAGCCAGATGGAGCGGACAAGAGCGATGTTGACTTGAAGGAAGTTGCACGGGCATATCGGGAGATACTTGAAGCAACCGAATTTCCTGAAATAAAGTTTGATGGAGGCGTTTTAGTTGATGCTGAAATCTGCATAAAAGACATATGTGGCAACGGCATCCCGGAACTGCTATATATTCTCAAAGCTACAGATGATAAAAAAAGAGAGCTACATATATGGACATACAATATGGAGCCTATGGAAATACTTTCAGAAACCATTATCGACACTACACAAAAGTACGGCGCTGGCAGCTATGGAGTGGTAACGTCTAATGATAGTGGCCTATATATTTATCAAAGCGGTAGTAATTATCAAATCTATTATAGGTACGATTTCAGCGAGAAAAGTCAACAGTATGTAGCGCACTCAATTACGTCAAGCTCTGTTATCAAGTACATGAGAGGATTTGACATATTTGACGGCTATTCCACTGAGGGGTGGGACGACTTGGAAAAATATGGAGAACAAGAACAAGAACTTTTTTCCAATATTCAGTATTTTCTCTTTCAAGCGGCTGGCTTTTTAGATAGCTCACCTTATCAAATGGAGTGTATGAGCTATAAAAGCACAATGGAATATTTAGATAATATGGAAAATGGCAATACTGATTGACGCATAAAGCCTACAATTTGTCGTAAGTTTTGCTGTGTATAGAACCCTTTTAAGGTTTTACATAAAACAATCAATCAATAAGAAAGAAGGAATGACTAATGTTTCTTTCAATGAAAGAAAAAAGCACCAATCGCGTAAACCGTAAGGCATATCGTTTCATCGCTGTTATGCTTGCCGCCGTTCTCATGCTGGCTTGTGCCGCCTGCTCCAGTGATACGGGCGGCGGCAATGGCAATAGCAATACTCCGAATAGTGCCGCCACAAACAGCCCCGGAAACAACGTATCTGAAAGCCAGTCAAGTGATTCACCGAAAAAAACAGGGGGTGCTGCGGTACAGGCTTCGGACATTGTGGTGGTTGCAGAAATCGCTGAAGAGTTAGAATTGAGCCATTTCCGTGCGGGAGCAGAAGCAACTGCATCATTTAGCGAAGGGCTTTGCCTGATTTATTCAGACCACGGACACAAGTATGGTTTTATTGATACGAAAGGCGATTTAGTCGTACCAATGGAATACGACTATGCTACTGCTTTCAGTGAGGGTCTTGCGGCTGTCAAAATAGATAATTCGGACGCGCGTCCTTACACTCAGGAGCGAAATGAATGGGGGTACATTGACGCAAGCGGTAATCTTGTCATTCCGATGGGGTATAACAGAGCAAAACCATTTAGCGAAGGACTCGCAGCTATCATGAAAGAATCCCAATGGGGTTATATAGACAGAAACGGCGATACTGTCATTCCATCACAGTATGACGATGCTAATAACTTTAGCGAGGGACTTGCCGCCGTAAAAAAAGACGATAAGTGGGGATTTGTTGACGCAAGCGGGAACCCTGTTATTCCATTACAGTATGATACTGTCCAGAATTTTAGCGAAGGGCTTGCCGCCGTGAAAAAAGATGGCAAATGGGGATTTATTGACATAAGCGGAAACATCGCTATTTCATTTCTATATGACAAAGCATACATTTTCAACGAAGGACTTGCTGCTATCGAAATAGATGAGAAGTTTGGATTTATTGACCCTGACGGCAATATTGTGATTGAACCGCAGTACAGTAACACGGCAACATTTGATTATTTCTTTAGTGAAGGGCTTGCCTTGGTTGTATATGAAAAGACAGGAACTTATATAGATAAAAATGGGAATATCGTAAAGAAATTGCCAGGCAGTTATGAAATCGGTTATTCCTTCAGCAACGGGCTTTCTAAGGTAAGCAGCGCCGGTCAAAGTGAATTTATCAATACAGATGGCGAGTTCGTTTTTCCAGTAGACGGATACAAATCTTTTTCAGCATTTTCATTTAGCGAAGGTTACGCCTTGTGCCATATAGATGACAAATGGTGCATTCTGCAAAATACGGCGTATAAAGCCGATTGACCAAGTGACCTCTGGACATTTTGCCAGAAGTGATGAAACGATAAAAGCGGCGATTTACATACAATGAATTGCTTTCAAGCGGGCGGCCATACCGTCCGCTTTTTCTATGCAAAGAAATATTTTTGAAAAATTAAACCTGACGCGCTTTTTATGTATCTGCTTTAATAGAGGGACAAGTTTAACGTCCGTCTGAAAAACCGCTGCCGCGGCGGTTACTTCATAGCGGATTAAAAGAACGAGAGCGCGGGCGGCGGTTTTGAGAAGTCAAGGCCGCCGTTTGCTTGATTGCGGATTCTGCGCGGGAACGGCGGTAAAAGGGGGTTGCCGCCATGTTCCGCAGTTATAAGCCGCCAATTTTATACAATGGGCTTTTATCAAAAAAAGGCCGTTTTCGTTGTGGGAGTTTCACGGCCTACGGTATGAACTATTTAGTGTAGTGAAATGTATCAATAAGAGGTTTGCCCGGTGGGATTCTGTTCCTCCGGGCTTTTTTATACTCTTTTACCCCGCTTGCCGCGCCCCCCCCCTTTCAATCTGACTTTCCAAAATCAGATTGAAAGGATTGAATCAGATGGACAATAAAAATATCGGTAATGAAAATATGACAATTAGGGAATTTGCGGAGTTTGTGGATATGACAATAGCGGCTTTACGGCATTACGACAGCAAGGGTATATTCCTCCCCGCCGGACATGGGGACGGCGAAAGGAACAAATACCGCTACTACTCCCCGACGCAGATAACGACGGTGAAGGTAATCCGCGTACTTAGAGAAATTGACGTTCCCATTAACGAGATAAGAGAACTGGCGCGGGACAGAACACCGGAGAAAATGATAAAGCTACTCTATAAAAACAAGGACAAGGTGGCGAATGAGATACGATTCCTGCAAGAAATATACTCGGTTGTCAATACGTTCCTTGAGTTGCTAAACGAGGGAATGAGTGTCGCGGAAACGGAAATATCCGTGTGCGAAAGGCCGGAAAAGCGGCTTATCTTGGGCGATATAAACAATTTTAGCGGAAACGCGGGGTTTCACGGCGAGTTTATACGCTTCTGCAAAACGCCCCGCGAACCAAAGGTGAATACGTCTTATCCCATAGGCGGGTATTGGGACAGCATGGCGGCGTTTCTCAATGAACCGTCGCGTCCTGTGCGGTTTTTTTCTCTTGACCCAAAAGGGAACGAACGGAGAGCCGCAGGGTTATACATGAACGGCTATACACGCGGGTACTACGGCCAGACAAACGGCTTGCCGGAACAGATGGCGGCGTTTGCGATAAAGAACGGTTTAGTTTTTACCGGGGCTGTATATAACACCTATTTGTTTGACGAAATCAGCATTGACAACCCAGAACAGTATCTATTACAGGTTTCCGCGTCTGTGGCGGAAACGCGGCGCATACCTATCCGCCGCCCGCGACGGCGTTTATAACAGCCGTGGGTAATGCGCATGACCCCCCTTGCTGTAAAATATTTTTTCCGACAGAACCCAAAAGCCATGTAATAACGGGCTTTCTTGAAATATAAATATTGAGCCGCGCCTATTGACTCTCTCCTTGCATGACCCCCCACAATAATTTTAAGGGGTGTGTCATTCATAGCAACCCCGGCAAACAGCTTGCAAAAGCTATTTGCCGGGGTTTTTTACTGCCCTGCTCCGGCAATGGCCATGCAAGCGGAAAAGGTGGCTCGTAGCTTCGCCGGGTTGTTTTGCTTTGCCGGAAATTTATAAAAAAATTTTCCGTGACTTTGCCAAAATCGCGTTTTCCACCCAAGTAGTTATAGAGGGGGAAAAACACCCTACCGGGCGAGAAGCCCGCCGCCCTTTCTCGGATTGCCAAAGAAGCCAGAGAGGAACGCGAGGCTATGAATACTCTTGTCCGGTTTAAGGCGCGGCTATCGGTCTTTGCGGACGGTCAAGAAAGTTTTTTGAAATTTTTTTGCTCCGACTTTGCCAAAACTGCGTTTTCGACCCAAGTAGTATATGAGGGGATAACTCCGCTTCCTTTCCGGCCGGAAAGGAGGTGAGAGCATGGAACCCGGAAACCATGAGGAACACATCCGGCACAGCTTTGACAGCTTTTGTAAAAAGGTATTGAAGCGCACAGCCCGCGAGTTCTACGGAGCGATAAAGCGGCGCGGTGAGCGCGAGGTTAATTTTTCGGAACTGTCGGCGCGGGAACTGGCGACGCTTGCCGTCACGGACGAATATTTCACGGACGAGTACGTTTTTTCCGTCCTCGGTGAGAACGTCGGCGTGTCGGACGTAGAGCTTGCCGAAGCCCTGAACGAACTCCCGGCAGACAGGCGCGAAATCGTCCTTTTGTCATATTTCTTTGATATGACGGACAGGGAAATCGCGGAGCGGCTAAAAATGGCGCGGCGTACCGTGGCGTATAAGCGGACAAGCTCGTTGCGTGAACTTAAAAATCTATTGGAAAGCGAGGATTGATAGCATGAACGGACACAAGAAAAAAAACAGATTGCTACCGTTTCGGCTTATCGAAGCGGCGGCAAGCGGTGACGTGGACGCGATTAACACAGTTTTGAAACACTACGAGGGCTACATAATCGTTTTGTCAACAAGGCGGCTGTATGATGAATACGGCAAGCCGTACATGGTTGTTGACAACGAGATTCGCCGGACGCTTGAAACAAAGCTGATTACCAAACTTCTGCAATTCGACGTAATGAGAACGGCATAACCGCTATACCCGCCGGGGAGCGCGACCCCTCCGCGCTTCCCCGCTTGCGGGTTTTTCGTGTTGCCATTCGGTAAAAGCCCATTGTTACGCAATGAGCTTTTACAGGCTGACAACTGGCAGACGGCCACCGTCCGGCCTTTGTACCTTGACAAAGAAAGCCCGCAAGACAACGGCGGCGCAGTATAAGGCAAAACGGATACGTTCTATTTCCATGCCAAGCCGGGGCGGGTGCGCCATGATGTTATTACTACGGAGCGACCAACACCGACAGCCCGGAACAAGCCGGGGCAGACTTGCGGCTATGGCCGCATGGAAATGTTAAAGATACTCCCCCACAGTCACAGTCCGAGCGTTAAAAGCGTCGCAGGCAATGAGTGAGGCGGCATGAGAACCATGCCGGGGTGAAATTCCCGTGAGGACGCGCCCGCGTCCGTCCGTTGAGCTTATAGGTTTATTCTATCAACCACTACAATACAAGCGGTTTGACATATCCATTCTAAGGGGGGAGCGAGTAATGACAAGCAAAACGCTTTTTGATATGAGCCAAGTTGAAATAGACAAGATTGACCCGGCAACATTAGTAGACATAAATTCTATCGCTATCAACCATACGTTGACCCACGAAGAAAAAATACTGTCCTTTATTCGGCAGATGGGTAATCCATATTGTTTTATAAGCGGCGGTATTCCTGTGCGTGTTTGTTTTGTTGGAGAGGGCAAAAAGCTATCTCAATCTTTAGTCAACTACTTTTCCGCGCTAAAACAAAGGTAAACGCCTATTCTAATCAATATATGTCCATGACAAGCTATCCATATCTGACGCGCAGATTATTCATGTTTTTTTATTGAATTGTTGTACATCATCAGTTATGATGGAGTTGTGATTATTGGGGGAAGGAGGACTAATGCCAAGAATAAGGAAGGCTATACAGACGGCCATAGTTAGGGTATGGAAAATCGGTATCTATATCCGGCTGTCACGCGAGGACAAGGAAAAGGAGGCCGAACAGGTCAGCAAGAAACGCGGCGGGCGCAATATGCCGCAGAACGTAGAAGCCGACGCAAGCGGAAGTATTATCGAGCAGGACAAAATACTCACGGAATGGGTAGAGGAATATTTCCGCGAGGAAAAATACGAAATCGTTGACTATTTTGTTGATGACGGCTTAACGGGTACGGACGATACAAGGGATGATTTTCAGCGTTTGATGGAGTACGTCGAGGACGGCAGGGTAAATTGTGTTGTCGTAAAGACGCTATCCAGAGCGTTCAGAAACTACGCAGACCAAGGGCGGTATCTTGAACAGGTTTTCCCCCGGTTGGGCGTTCGCTTCATATCAAGCGGCAATCCCTTTGTTGACAGCTTTAGCGACCCGGACGCAATCACGGGCGGTATGGAAATCCCGATTAACGGCCTTATGAATGACCGTTTCGCCGCCAAAACGTCATACGATATACGCAAGACGTTTGACGCAAAACGCAAGCGCGGGGAGTTTATCGGAGCTTTCGCACCCTACGGGTACAAAAAAGACCCGGAGGACAAAAACAGCCTCATCATTGACGAGGAAGCCGCCGCCGTTGTACGCGACATATTTAACTGGTTTGTCATTGACGGCATGAGTAAACGGGGAATCGCGCTAAAGCTCAATGAGATGGGCGTATTGAACCCGACGGCATACAAAGAGCGCGTATTGAAATTAAAGTACCGAAACCCCGGCTCAAAATTGAACGACGGATTATGGAAAGGGGCTAATATATTTACGCTCTTGAAAAATCAAATGTACGTCGGGGATATGGTACAGGGGCGCAACCGCGTCATCAGCTACAAGGTGCATACGCAAATCAGCGTACCGCAAGAGGAATGGTATATTGTCCCCAACACCCATGAGCCGATTATTGACCGGGCATTATTTGAACAGGCGCAGTTACTTCATTCCTACGATACAAGGACAGCCCCCGGTAAAAGAAAGGTTTACATTTTTTCGGGATTATTGCGCTGTTCTGACTGTAAAAAAATGCTTGTGCGTACCACCTCAAAGGAATTAGTATATTATCGTTGCCGGACGAACGACGAAAAGGGCAACGGCGTATGTGTAAGGCGTTCAATCCGCGAGGACAAGCTGATAAAAGCGGTATATGACGCGGTTCGCGTACAGATTGAATTAGCTCAATCGTTAAGCGACGCGCTGAATGCAATCAATCAGCGTCCGAACGTAAAAACACAGTCCAACCGCTTGACCGCCATGTTAAAAATGCGCCAAGCTGAATTGGACAAAATCATCATAGCGTCCGATAGCCTGTACATGGATTGGAAAAACGGAGATTTAACCAAAGAAGATTATCGGAGAATGAAATCGTCTTTTGATGAAAAAGCCGACGCGCTACGGGCGGCGGTGGAAAACATCAACGACGAAATCAATACACTGGCAAGAGGTGTGAACGCAAACGACCCATATCTCACCACATTTTTGAAGTATAAGAATATTACCGAACTCAACCGTGGAATTGTAGTGGAATTGATTAACACTATTTATGTCCATGAAAATGGACAGCTAACTATCGAATTTTCCTTTGCCGACGAGCTTAAACGAGTGCTTGACTTTATCGAAAACAACAAGAATGACCTTGTAATTGTAGATAATCAAGCGGTTTCGTAGGCTATCGTCAAAGTTGTGTATAAATTAACGGAGCAGTTGGCCCGAAGTTGACAAAAAGAATTATAATCTGAAAACAAACTGCCCTGCGGCAAATAAAACTATAGTTTGAGGTTAGTAATAGGCCGCTAGTGCGAAAATACAAATAATAAATATTAAGGAGAAATAGAGATATGAGTACCTTTATGTTAAAAATTTTGGCCGTACTGTTTATGTTCCTTGACCACATCTATTTATATTTC
>Ga0153945_1000509_pt1 | contig 11898 bp, 11 predicted proteins | sample TSNJ029MetaG_FD_104720 | JGI IMG/M metagenome (GOLD analysis project Ga0153945, IMG submission 104720) | Attine ant fungus gardens microbial communities from New Jersey, USA - TSNJ029 MetaG | ecosystem: Host-associated > Fungi > Mycelium > Unclassified | place: USA: New Jersey, Wharton State...
CGCAACATAACTCAATACGATAACCACAATGCTCCAGGGGAGTGCGTAATATAGCCACTGCATCCAGCTCACACTGCCCACATATTCTTCCGGCAAGGCTCCCAACATGGAATATGCAATAAAGGAGCCGCTCATAAAAATGGGACCAAAGCAGGTATAGCCAGTGAAATAAGCACCAAACAAACCTGCCGCACCTTTTGACTTGTCCTCATACCCCATTGCATCGCTGATTTGCTTGGCAATCGGGCCCATGATCGCCGCCTTGGCAGCCGTGCTGGGTACCAACGGAGATATAACCAGACCAGAGGTAAGGAATGCCAATACCTGACCAGAATAATTGGCAGGAAATATTTTTAAAACCAATAATGCAATGCGGAGCAGCAGACCACTTTTCGAACCGGCGATTCCAATGACCATCGCCCCGGTAAGCAGCCAAAAAGATGTTCCGGAATAAGCTGCAAACGCTGTAGAAAATGGGAGTACTTTCGTAATGACCCAAAACGCCAGCATGGCAATCATGACAGCATACTCCGGGAACACTCCTCCTGACATCCAAAAAATGCCGCAAATCAAAATACCGATGCCCCGCATAGCTTCCACTGTAAGACCTTCCGGAGCTGGAGTAAGGGAAATAGCTGCTGCTGCAACAATCCCTAAAATCAGACAAATAATACGTTTCTTACTCATATTTCCTCCTTTACTGATACCATTTTTAAGAAAGTTACCAAACCCCAAATCACTTTATTGCCCCATTTTTTCGCATGCACGCAATCTCATCGGCACTGTAGGCCAAATCATTCATAATTGCGCTGGTATCACAACCCACGGCCCCCGGCAAACGGGCAGGTTTGCTTCTAAAAGCAGAGAAGCTTACCGGTACGGCAGGAAATGCCACATCCTTACCAGATGTCGGGAAATGAATGTTCTCAAAGTATCCGTTGTCCCATGCCTGTTTATCATCAGGAACTTCTCGCATATGTACAAGTTTTTCACAAGCAATATCCGCATCGTTGAGAATATCACACCACTCATGCTGTGTTTTCTCCATAAACCGTGCGTTCATAATACTCACAAAGTCTTCCAGGTTTTTTTCAAAAAACAGGCCTTGCTCATTCCTCTTAGCATAGCGTTCATCGTGTACATATTCGTCAAGCCCCATCGCTTTGCATACATGCTCATAGCGACCGTCATAATTGGGTACTGTGATAATAATATACTCATCGCCCTTGCATTTATATATGTGGGTAAATGGATTACGGGCAGACATTCTGGATACTGGATAATCATTTCCATATTGTGCCGATATGATGCCCGTCTGGTTATACCAGATGCCACAACCCAACAGCGAAGATGTAACAAAGGTGCCTTCACCTGTTGCTTTTTTCGCATAGAGCGCAGCCAAGATCCCTGTTGTAAAAGCAGCACTTGTTGCCGCATCCCCAAAACCTCCCGGCGGCTTAAAAGGGAAGGAGTCAGAATCGACCCAGTCTCTCATACTTCCACTTCGGGCCCAGAATGTAGACATATCAAAGCCGGGGCGGGCAGCATCGGCTCCTTTGTGTCCATAACCAGTAAAATGTGCATAAATAATGGATGCATTGAAAGCTTTTACATCATCGTATCCCAGCCCCATTTTAAGAAGGGAGTTCATACGTACATTGCTGACAAAAATATCAGCTCTGGCAATTAACTTACAAAATACAGCAACTCCATCTTCTGATTTGAGGTTGATCCCAATCAGTCTTTTATTGGAGTTTTGCTCCTGAAACAGAGGATTTTCCTCATCTGTCATCGGTGTTTTGTAAGATGGCCCCACTTTACGCCATTCTTCCCCCAAGGGTGCTTCTATTTTTATGACATTAGCACCCCAGTCTGCCAAAAATCGAGTAGCGTTTGGTACCACCACATGAGTGCCCAACTCCACCACATTTACCCCTTCCAGTGGCAGCTTCATGATTCTTCCTCCAATCTTGTTCCTTTACTCTCTCTCAAAGATGGTTGCCAACCCTTGACCGCCACCAATACACATGGTTACAAGACCGACATTGCAGTCTTTTCGTTTCATTTCATACAATAATTTTACTGTGAGGATAACCCCTGTCGCCCCCAGTGGATGTCCCAGCGCAATGGCACCACCATTAGGATTGGTACGTTCGGGATCCAATCCCAAATCCTTCACACAAGGAACCACTTGAGCAGCGAATGCCTCATTTAACTCTGCAAGATCAATATCCTTTACTGTCATCCCGGCACGTTTCAGTGCTTTCTGTGTGGCAGGCACAGGCCCATATCCCATAATATTAGGATCAAGACCGGCAACCGCAAATGTTTTAAAGTAGCCTAAAGGTTCTATTCCCAGCTGGCGTGCACGCTCCTCTGACATCATGACAACGGCAGCCGCACCATCTGCTCTGGCGCAGGCATTCCCGGCAGTCGTCAGTCCATTTTCGTATAAAACAGGCAATGCCATCATCTTTTCCAAATCCACATTTGAACGCACGCATTCGTCTGTCGATACCATTTGGGATTTCCCCTTTAGCTTCACTTCAAGAGGCACAATCTGGCTATCAAAAATACCCTCACCAATTGCTTTGGCCGCACGTTTTTGCGAATAAAAGGCCCATTCGTCGCATTCCTTACGCATAATGCCCTTTTGTACACCCAGAATATCCGCCGTTTTTGCAAAGGGGGGATTCCCAATCTCATCAGTCGAAACACGGTTGACGAGGAACTGAGGCGGGGTATAACTAAAGTTGGGTACTTTTGTTACTTGGTACGGGTTACACGTCATGTGTTCCACACCACAGGCCACCATTACATCTCCATATCCAGCTGAAATTGCCAATGCCGCATCAATTATAGCCTGTGAACCCGAGCCACATTGACGGTCTACCGTCATAGCCCCCACCTCCAATGGCAGACCGGCGGTAAGGGTCGCGATTCGTGCGTGGTTACCATGATGTGCATGGAGATTCCCCATAACAACATCTTCAATTTCTGCCGGATCTATGTTTGCCCGGTGAACGGCCTCCTTGATGACTTGTGCCGCCAGGTTTTCAGACGGGATGCTTACCCACTATCCTGCATACTTGCCAATGGCTGTTCTGGCAGCCGACACGATTGCAACTCTTTTCATCGTTTACACTCCTTTACCTGTTATTTTTTAAGTCAGTTTGTTTATTATAATTTCCTTGCCCAAACAACGTGTGGTCACGCAAGGGTTATAATCCGTATACAACAGGAATCCATAAAACCGCCCCAATCACCGTTATCAAATTTAACAGCCCTCCTACCCTGGCGTAATCGCCAAACCGATATCCCGCAATGAGTGTCATGGTAAGCGGCGGCGTACCAATGGGAGTGGCAAATGACAGATTCGAGCCAATGATAATTCCTACCACAAATGGTATCGGGTCAAGCATAAGTGCCATGGCAGTGGATATTCCGATGGGTGTCAGAATAGCAACCGTTGCTGTGTGCGACATGATATTGCCAAGCAAACTGGCAATAACGATAAAAATACCACATATCAGACATGGGGGCAGGTTATTCTCGTTGATAATGAAGAGCAGCTTCTCCGCCAGCAAATTAATGGCGCCGCTTTGAGAAAGACCTTTGGAAAAACCAAGGGAGCCCCCCAGTACCGTAATCGTTCTTATATCAATTGCTTGAAATGCCTTTTTGCTGGAAATACATTTTGTGATGATACACACGCAGGCACATAAGATCGCCACCGTGCCAAACGAGAATATCCCAAGAACAAAACCAGTAATACAGGCCAGCATAATAATGCCCATTAAGGCAGCTTTGTTACTGCCTGAATTTGATAATACCGGTATGTCTCCAACAGAGTCTTCTGCGGCAAAGTCAAAGTATTTTTCCTGCAGTCGATATCCAATCGTAGCATAGTATAAAAGCATCACCGCTATAAGCGGTACCGCCACGTAAGCTAACTCAAAAAAAGTTAAATTGCGAACACCAGGCATTTCCGTAAGGATTCCCTGAGCCGTCAGTTGGGGAGTGGAACCAGCCAGCGTACAGTTGCCGCCCATCACGGCACTTATTCCCACCGCCATAAGTACATTCTTCTTTTGAATCCGCCCGCCATCGGATTTTGATATGCTGTCAATCAGAGGCATAAACATCGCCACTGTAGCTGTGTTACTTAAGAAAGCCGAAAGAAAAGCCGCGATCGTAAGTACCGATAGTAAAAACCGCTTTTCAGTTCTCACAAGTGGCTCACACCCAGTAACGATATTGCCGATCTTTCCGGCCAGCCCGGTCTCAAAGACTGCATCCCCTAAAATCATTACCCCGGCAACCATCAATACGGCATCTGATCCAAAAGGTGCAACAACATCCAAAGGTGTTATTATTCCTGCTGCCATCATTGCCAGCGATCCCAGCAAAGCGATCATTGGTGCATCAATAATCTGTGTTGCGAATGCGGCAATTACACTAAATGTAATAATAATTGCAATTATTGCCTGCAAGTAATATCCCTCCTATCCAGTGTAAAATTACACTCTTTGGTCAGATTTTATTTGGCTTGTTTTTTCATTTAAAGTATATTAAAATCTTATTATCATCACAAGAACACTCCTGTGCAAAGTGTTCAAAAATGAACACATCAAATGATTCTGTTCAGTTATTATTGCTAAAATGATAAGGGAGATGGAGTATGACCAGAAAAGCAGATAAAACACAAAACCAGTTGTGCCATGCTTGTTTAGCACTAATGTATACAAAATCTTTTAACGAAATCACGGTTAAAGACATATGCAAAGAAGCGGATGTAACCCGCGGGGTGTTTTATAACTATTTTGATAGCAAGTACAGCGTTCTGGAGCATATTGAGAAGAGGTTGATTGATGGCTTTATTGATATCATGCTGGAACTTCGCAAAGACGGATTATCTGAATATCGAAAAAGTATAAAAGAACAGTACAATCCTCATTTCACAGAGTATTTTAAATATATACGGAAAGAGCAGTATGCTTTTAAAGCTCTGCTTTGTACCAATAACAACATTGGATTTTCTGTGCGTTTTACACGTGCGATCGGCAAGATCCGTGCTGAAACCGTTCAAGGCTGGAACAATAAAAAACAGACAAATAAAGGAATCGCTGCATATCGTGAAGAGGCAACCAATGCACTTTATATCACTGTATTCACAAGATGGCTCAGCAATGGAATGGATTTGCCGGAGGAGGAAATGTCACAAATATTGATATCTATGTGGAACGCACTCTCCAATGTCGGAATAAGTTAATGACAAGTCATGGAGATAAGCCTACCACAGATAAAGGAATCGCCAGAAAGGATTCCTCAAGTATTACGTGATAAAAAAATAGCTTTCCAATGGTGTATCAGCATTTTAGATAATTGCTTCTCCGTTAAATCCATGTCCCTTTGAAGCCACGTGCTTATAAGCGAAATATAGATAGAACTCAATACCGCTTCACGATATATTAACTCAGCACTCATTGTCATATTCTTATTCCATTGTTTCGAGGTTTCCATCCGGGTATTCATAATACTACGGGTAAATCTGATTGAAAAACCGGTTTGTTCCGAGGTTCTCAAAAGAATATCAAACGCATAATGATGCTTTTTTACGTAGGCGAAGTATTTCTCAAAAAAGGCATTTTCTTGTAGTTCAATTGATTGGTAATATCTTTCTTTACCTGCATTTCGCAGGTCGATCATTATTTTTAAAAATCCATCAATCAGCCTGTTTTCCAGCGCTTCCAAAACATCATATTTACTGTCAAAATGAAGATAAAAGTTGCTTCGGCTAATATTTGCCGCCTTCACAATATCCACAACGGATATTGATGAAAATTTCTTTTCCTCCAGCAATTTCAGAAAGGAATTAAATATTTTAGTTTCTGTATTCAAGATTATACTCATATGAAAAAACTCTCCTATAAAAAAATTGGACAGATCGACTAAAAGTGTTCTTTAAAATAATCTCCTGTTGTTTTATATTAACAATAATAAAGGAACAAGAGAGGCAAGTGCTATGAATGATAAAAGTATAACTTACAGTGAAGTTGTGTGTCAAGTGAGGGACGGAAGCCAAATCATGATTGGTGGTTTTGGTGCCCATGGATATCCGCAGGGAATTGTTAAAAAGCTGCAGGCAGAGTCCAGGGTAAGTCGGCTGGAGTTGTTTTTGAATGCACCGAATGAATATACAAGGCCGGAGTTGGAAGCACTGATTGCGGACCGGTGCGAGATGCTTACCTGCACCTATCTGCTGCACAGCAGCGAAGCGAAACAGCTTTATAAAAAAGGGCGGCTTCATCTATTGCCACAGGGAACCTTTGCCGAGAGCATCCGGGCGGGCGGCGTAGGAATACCTGCATACTATACCTCAGTCGGAGTAGGAACTGAAATTGAAAAAGGGAAAGAAAAGAAAGTGATAGCCGGAAAAGAATATATTCTGGAAAAAGCTCTTAGAGGGGATTTCGCTTTTTTGAAAGCCGATGTCGTAGATAAAAGCGGTAATTGCCATATGAAAGGGGCAAATAAAAACTTTTCTGTATTAATGGCTCTGGCTTGTGATAAGGTTTTTGTTGAAGCTGTTGAACTGGTTGAAACAGGAGCGATAAATCCTGAATTAGTATCAATACCCGGAGTATTGGTAACCGGTATTGTGAAAGAGGAGGGATGATAATGAGTCGGATCATCGATATCAGAAATACGATTGCCAGAAGAGTGGCGGAAGAAATCGAAAGCAACCAACTGGTGAATTTGGGAATTGGAATACCGACCTTAGTGTCAAATCATCTTTCAACCCAAGAAGGGATTTTGCTCCATAGTGAAAATGGCATCATTGGACTGGGAAGACTTGCAAAAGATGATGAGGTGTATTCCGGAGTGTTTGATGCGGCATCACAGAATGCGACCCTGGTAAAGGGAGCGGCATTTATGGATAGTGCTTATTCTTTTGGGTTAATTCGCGGCGGAAAAGTGGCAGTGACGGTCTTAGGTGCTCTTCAGGTTGATAAAGCGGGCAATCTGGCAAATTGGATAATTCCGGGAAAGATGATAGCTGGTTATGGCGGGGCGGTGGAGTTGGTAAACTGTTCAAGAAAAGTGATTGTGGCGATGGAGCATACAGCCAAGGGAAAACCTAAAATCATGAGAAAATGTACAATACCGCTGACAGGATTGCAATGTGTGGATCTGATTGTAACGGAGTTATGTGTCTTAGTGGTTACAGAATCAGGATTATTATTAAAAGAAATTGCAGAGAATACGACTCTGGAAAAAATAAGAGAGCTGACCCAGGCCGAACTGATTATACCGCCGGTTGTAGGCAGCATGAAAATTCTATATCTTGATGGAGGCAGCAATAATGAATAGGGAATTAAATGACGCGGTAATTGTGGCATATGGCCGATCACCGATTGCCAGAGCTTTTAAAGGTTCATTAGCGAATCTTTATCCAACTGATTATGGCGCACAAATCATGCGTGCTGTCTTCGAAAGGGTACCAGGTCTACCAGTTGAAGCGATTGATGATGTCATAATCGGATGCGCCAAACCAGAGCGTACACAGGGAAAAAACATGGCGAGAATCATCACTCTGGCATCAGGATTACCAAATTCCGTACCAGCCAAAACAATCAATCGGTTCTGTGCCTCCGGACTGGAAAGCATTGCCCTTGCCGCCCAGGCAATTAAAACCGGAGAAGCCCAGATTGTAATAGCCGGCGGCGTGGAATCAATGACTATGGTTCCAATAGAAAAGGATGAGATGATGCTATATGATCCCGAACTGATTAAAAACCGCCCTGATATCTATATGACAATGGGAATGACGGCTGAACGAGTCGCCGATAAATATGGAATCACAAGAAGTGAAATGGATCATTTTGCTCTCAACAGTCAAAGAAAGGCTGCGAGAGCCCAGGAAGCCGGTGAGTTTGAAAAGGAAATTATTCCGGTCACTCTGGATGAGGGAGCGTTTGTTACAGACGAATGTATCAGGAAAGATACTACGCTGGATGGATTAGGGCAATTGAAAGCAGTCTTTAAGGAAAACGGTAGTGTGACTGCCGGGACGTCATCGCCAATGAGTGATGGTGCCGCTTTTGTCGTAATGATGAGCGGACGGACAGCAGAAATACTATCGATCAAACCGATTGCAAAATTTATTGGATATGCAGTTGCCGGCGTTGACCCGGAGATTATGGGCATCGGACCGATAAAAGCAATTCCTAAAGTGATGCGGTTAACCGGATTATCCTTGGAGCAGATGGATGTGATTGAGTTAAATGAGGCATTTGCCTCGCAGGCAATCGCCTGTATCCGGGAGCTGCAAATTGACGAAGAGAAACTGAATCCCCGCGGCGGAGCCATTGCTCTGGGACATCCTCTTGGTGTAACAGGAACGGCCCTGACGATAAAAGCAATTTCATATCTGGAGGATACCGGCAAAAAGTATGGTCTGATTTCCATGTGTATAGGCGGCGGAATGGGAGCTGCCGGAATTATAGAAAAATTATAAGAAAGGAACGTGAGAAGATGCCAGTAGTAATCAGAGTAAAGTATCGAATGATGCCAGGAAAGAGAGAAGAGTTATTGAAATTTGTTCAGGAAAATGTTGATAAGACAAGACAGGAGGAAGGAAATATTGAGTACTCGCATTTTCCTTCGATGGAAAATGATCAGGACATGTTTGTATTTGAGATGTGGGAAACGATTGAAGCAGTAAATGCACATATCAAAGCCCCGCACTATCTCGAATTTGCCAGGAAGAGAAAGCCAATGATGGAATCATATGATTATAAAACATTTGATGCATCTATTATCAGACAAGGCGATCATATTGCAACATGGTAATATCCGTATCATGATTCCGTTGAGTTCCCATTCGGTAGTCTGTAACTTAAAATGAATTAACAATAAAAAAGGGGGGGGATATTTTGTCTACCAGTTTAAGTAAAAAAAGAATGTTTGGCGGTGCATTAGGAATTATTATTTTTATTATATTTTCATTTTTACCTGTTGTTGAGCCGCTGGAGCCAAAAGCTTTTGTCGGGATTGGATGTTTATTTGCCGCTGTTATTTTTATACTGTTTGATGTAGTACCGGATTTTGTTGCAGCACTTGCAATGTGTGTTACTTTTGTGCTGACACAGACCGTTTCGCTTGGAGTGGCTTTTTCGACCTTCAGCAGTGCGACCATTTGGATTGTAATTGGTGCATTAGGTCTGGGTACAGCAGCTTCAACCAGCGGCCTTTTAAAGCGGGTGGCGTTATACATGATGAGGGTTATGCCGGCCAATTATGCAGGACAGACGTTGTCGTTTATTATCTCCGGATTTATGATTGCTCCGCTGATACCAAGTACTGCGGCTAAAGCAACAATTGTTGCTCCGATTGCCAGAACAACAAGTGAAGCGTTAGGGATTAAGCCTCATTCAAAGCCGGCAGTAGGCATGTTTATGGCATTTTATACAGGCTTTATATCCTCAGCCAACGGTTTTTTGAGTGCATCTTTTGTGAGCTATGCTTTAGTTGGATTGATGCCGGAGGATAAAGGGATTTCCTGGATGAACTGGTTTATCTATGGCCTGCCATTTATGACAGTCACCTTTGTTTTAATGACTTTGTTTATTTTATTTGTATGGAAACCACAAGAGAAAAAAACCTTAACAAAAGAATATATTCAAAATCAGATCGATGAGCTGGGAAATATGACCTGGCAGGAAAAAGTTACCGGTATTGTAATGTTAATCTGTCTGGTATTATGGATGTTAGAAAAAGTATTAAATGTAGCGGCAGCTATGGTGGCCTGTGCTGGTGCACTGGTTGTTCTGGCAGCAGGAGTTTATGATAAAAAAGCATTCCGAACCATGATACCATGGGAAAATATAATTTTTGTAGGTTGTTTCTTAAGTATTACCAATGTATTTCCGGCCTTAAAGATTAATGAAGCGATTTCCTTTTATCTGGGTGACAAATTGAGTTTTGTCGTATCAAGCCCATACATATTAGTTGTTGCAATGTGTTTGTTGGTGTATATTTTAAGAACGATTTTGGTATCAAATACAGCTTGTGTGACCTTACTTACTGTGCTGCTTATGCCACTGTGTATAGAAAAAGGAATTCATCCGTTTATTCTTATTTTTGTAGGTTACGCAGCGGCAAATATCTGGGTGTTTTCTTATCAGAATTCGCCGACCATCATGTCACTGGCCGCAACGGATAATAAGTTCGTGACACATCAGGAATTAGTACCAGCTTCCTTGTATTATATGGTATTTTGTGTGATTGCTTCCCTGGCCTCGGTTCCATTTTGGAAATTGCTTGGACTAATCAGATAAACTGGTTTGATGGAAGCATCTTTGCTGCCTAAAACAATCCGCTTGGGAAAGGTATGATGAAAATGATAAAAATTCTACCACTGATAGTTGCTCTTTTTTTGCTGATTATCTTAGCTCTAAAAGATATAAATGTTGTTTTTCTATCACTGCTTTCGGCATGTGTTTTGGCAATATTAAGCGGTGCCCCAATTGATTCCGTGTTAGGGGAGCAGTTTTTGCCCAGCATGAGTAATTACTTACAAAGATTTTATCTGTTGTTCTTATTCAGCGTTGTTTTTGGGCAGTTGATGCAATTATCCGGATTTGCTTCTTGCATTGCCAGCTGTATTACAAAGATTTTCAATGCCAGATTTATATTGCTTGGAGTTGTTTTTTCATGTGCTTTGCTGGTTTACAGTGGTGTATCGGCTCTGGTTGTTGTTTTTGTTATCTATCCCATTGCGATATCCGTTTTTGAGGAAGCGGATTTACCTGTTGAGTTAATTCCAGGGGCAATTGCAACGGGGGCCTTTACCTATGCCACCTCTTCATTTCCAGGCAGTCCTTCCATATCGAACGCAACGGCTGCTATGGCGTTTGGAACAGATGCTATGGCGGCACCGCTAATCGGAATTGTTTGTGGTATTTTTACATTAGTTACAACCAGCTGCTATTTACTTTATGCCCAGAGTCGGTATAAAAAACAGGGAAAAGGGTTTGTGGCGGTCAATCATGGCGGGGAGAGTAAAAGTGAGGATAAAGAAAACAAGAAGATTCCGTTACTACTGGCTATATTTCCGCCGGTTTCAGTTATCGTTTCGCTTAATCTTTTTCATATTCCGCTGCAATATGTGATGCTGATCGGTTCGCTGGTATGTGTAGTTCTACAGCCCCGAAAGATTTCACATAAGTATAAGACAATTATGAATCAATCGGTTTTAAATTCTTCAAAGTCAATTATTTCGACAGCGGCTGTTGTCGGATTTGGAGGAGTCGTGCAGGCTTCGGAAGGGTTTCAGTCGATTCTTAGCTGGTCGGAGACTTTGCAGACGAATCCTTATCTTGCACTGGGGATTATTACGACCTTGTTGTGTGGGTTTTGCGGCTCTAGTACCGGTGGTCTGGCAATCAGTACGGCAGCTACTGCTGAACATTATCTGGCCATGGGATTGAATCCGCAGGCATTGCACAGAGTTGCGGTTATTGCTGGCAATGGCCTGGATACCCTGCCTCACAATGGAGCAGTGAATACCTTGCTGGTCACCTGCAATGTAAGCTATAAAGAAGGATATAAGCATATCTTTATGACAACTGTATTTTTGAATTTACTTACGTTGGGATTGGCGGTAATTTTGGCTAATGTTCTGCACTGATATCGACTATACCCTGATAGTAAGACACAGAAAAGACTGTTGTGTCTAACTATCAGGGCAATTACCTCCTGCTAAACTTCGCTAATCATTTATAGTTTCTCCATCAGCACAAATAAGCTCCTGATACCAATAAAAACTATCCTTTTTATATCTTTTCAAATCCCCACCATGTTCATCACGATTTACATATACGAGACCATACC
>Ga0153945_1000511_pt1 | contig 11868 bp, 11 predicted proteins | sample TSNJ029MetaG_FD_104720 | JGI IMG/M metagenome (GOLD analysis project Ga0153945, IMG submission 104720) | Attine ant fungus gardens microbial communities from New Jersey, USA - TSNJ029 MetaG | ecosystem: Host-associated > Fungi > Mycelium > Unclassified | place: USA: New Jersey, Wharton State...
ATTTGAATAATCTCAAACATATTCTGAGCCGGCAGATCACGGAACACTGACCACTTAAATTGCATTCCGCTTACCTTGTCTTTTCCAATCGTATATTCACCTTCAAAAATACTACTATACTCCATTCCTAACATACTATTTTCTTTAGAATTCTTATTATCTATATCATCCAAATCATGAATAAACATCAAGTATGTAATCTGTTCAATAACATCAAGTGGATTTGTTAGTCCACCAGTCCAAAATATTTCCCATATGCCATCTATTTTATTTTTCAGCTCTCCCGTAATCATCTTTTGTCTCCTAATTCTACAATAATGTTTATTATATCAAACTTTGGCTCTTTTTTCATCATCTGTTTATATGCATTAAAGCATAGTTAATGGATGGTCACACTTTATGAACACCCACATAGCTATATATTATTATCAATCATCCCAAAATGTCGAAACGCCTCTTCTATTGCTGCTATTTTTTCCTGTGAACAAGGTGATTTCTTCACATTGTCATCTTCCGAATTAAATGCTTTTCTAGTTGATAGTCCATACATTCTTTTCACTTCTGCAATATTAGCGGTATGAGCTTTAAGACCATCTTTCTCCAAAATATATTCTTGAATCCGTTTATATGTTGGTTTCGTATTTACTAAATCTTCTGGCTTAACTTCCATTTTTATTTTAATAGAATTTGTTGATACACGCGATAAGAGAACACACGTCTCCACATGCGGTGAGTTGATGGGATTGATGTCATATGTTCTCAATCCAATAGGGTGAGTTGACAGATTAACTGTTACTCGATTTTAGGAAAAGGTGCGTTGACAGAATAGATGTTAAAACTCTCCAATTATGAATCACTTTCTATCCCTATCTTGTTATTCTTGGCAATTTTCATTTTGTCTGCCTCATCCAAAATAGATATTTGATACTTTGCAATTTCAAGCAATATTTTAAACCGTTCTTCTTTGGCTCTGCCTTCCTTAATTAATTCAGCATTGTGAGTCTCAAGATTAGACAATACCGTCAATTCATTCACCGATGCAAAATCTCGTACGTTATTCTTTTTAGAAAGTTCAGGGTTGGCATTTCGCCACTCCTTTGCTGTATATCCAAAAAGAGAAACATTCAATAAATCGGCTTCATCTGCATATGCAACCCACTCTGTTTGTTTTGTATAATCACGTTGAGGAATCACATATTTTTTAACAGCATCAGTATGTATTAGGTAATTTGCTTTGGATAAAAATCTCTTTGCATCCCATTCGATTTTTTGTTGGTCGCTTTCAGTATCCTTAAGTCGCTGATATTCTTTTATGAGGTACAATTTAAAAACAGGACTGATTGCAGAGCCAAACTCAAATGCGATGTCTTTATGGGCGTAAGTTCCACCATATCTGCCAGCTTGGACGTATATGCCAATTGCATTTGTTTTTTCAATCCACTGCTTTGCACTCAAAACAAATGTTGGTAATCCAGCTTGCATTTTAAAGTGGTCGAATTCGACCACTTTAAAATCAGGATTGTACATTTTCTCCCACGTTCCTAAAAATTCCAGAGTAGTACGGCTGCGAATCCAGTTTTTTATTATATCCGCTGCTCTAGATTCACCCTCTTTTGCCTTTGCCATATCAGTTATGCATATATAATCATCTATGTCAAATGAGGCAATTGTGATAGAAACATCTTGAACAGATATTATACTTGTTTTTTTACTTTTACCCATAAATTATTACCTTTCTGTATTGAACTATTTTATTCTATCTTCCGCAGGATCAACTGGATACCAATGGTCTGAATTTCGTTTGCATTCCAAAACGGGAATCCTCTTTGTGACTTCACGTTTGCGTTTGCCATCGCTATAAACCTTGTCTATCCATTCATACGGCTTATTATAATATTTCATCTTACCCCCACATTGAGGACATCTTTCAATATGTATTTTCTCTAATGTTAGCCTTCCACCATAACCACTAATGGCCAAATTAAAAAGCAGGGGATGCCGTGTTTGATTTTTTGCAATTCTTCTTAAACTAAATACACACACAAACAGAAACAGTAGTATCATAAATAGTATCAAATAAGTTTGAGATTCGGCACCAGGCGGTAGTTTGAAATCTCCCTTAAAAAAATCAATTACACCTTTTGCAAATTTGCTAATAGGCAATAATTCAGCAATCATAATTATAAAACCGATCCATGACAAAACTGCCATAGTAAACGGACTTCGCCATATTGGTTCAGTATCGTAATGTGCTTTTGGTGTGTTAGTGTCCAACCCATTATTAATTATATCTCCTGCTGCAAATTGAGCTGAACCATTAAAAGTAGTTGATCCATTAAAGTTATTTTGATTCTTGTTCTTACTATTTTCTCCCATATTTTCCTCACTAAATTTCATTTTCTCTAGTTCATGTATTTTGTCTTCTGCTGTCGTATAATAGTTATCAACAAATTTATATTAATACTTTACTTACAAAAGAACCACATCTTTTTCAATACTACCAGAATAATTTTACGTCCATATGCTCGATAGTAACTTCCATCTTTTTCATCAGCTTCATATTTGGTAATGCACCTATTCTTCTGGAATGTTTCAAGAATTCTCTTGTTTGTGTTATTAATAATAATCTTAGGACGTTTCTGCTCAAAAAGGCTACTGAAGTCATCCAACTTTAGTTCATCCAAATAGCGCTTACATTGAGTCTCATCCAATGTTGGAAGAAGCCAAGAGAACATCAAATCTCAATTTGTAGCCTGTATGGACTTCTTATTATCACTGCCATATAACCAATCATCTTCTTCTCGATTCAGCTCGAAAATCCTATCCCAGCTCCGCACAATTTTCTCACGCAGAATTATCATTTCTTTAGACTGGATACTGCTATCCTTTAAATCATGTCATAAATATCCGAGAGCTTTGTATTCTTCTTCAAAACAAATATCATCCTGCTTGTCGCTTGGTAGATACCAGTAGTTCAGAACATAATGGAAGAGGTCAAAATCAGATAGAAGCATATCCTCATTATCCACTTCTATCGTTAATTGTACAATTTTTTCACCACGCTTAGCATACCCGCTTTCACGCATATCACGCCACTTGCGTTTTCCTTCCCATTGATACCATGCTCAAATAGGATAGTCAACTCCAATCGGGGGATGGAGCCTTTTATCTTTCATCTTTTTTACCATCCAGCCATATGCAAACAAAAAATCATCTTCACAGAAAAGATGGCTTTCATTTGCTGTCAAAACACCTGTTATCAGAAATTGCTCATAGGCTGAATTATTCTGAATTGTCCATAATAAAATAAGCCTCAAACCTCCTCCCAGCAAAGTTATACTGCAATCACGACCCAATTACCATCGTAAAATAGTCATATAATGATTATTTGCACCACGTGTCCAACTATATAACTTCATACCCACATGAAATCCAATACGCCACTTTTCGGGATCACATTCAATAAAATGCTTTTGCATACCATGACCATTTATTACTTTGTTTGCAATCGTATCCTTGGGAATATATTTCAACGGATGATACATTGACTTTGCAGATTTTGATGATTTCTGTGTGTCAATTATAGTTCCCGTAGAAGTAAACACAATATACGGTTCTCTAATAAAGTCCAAAAGGCGGTTACTGGCGGCATGTTTGGAAACCATATACTTGTTTGCTAAGCTGGAGATTAATGTGAAATCAAGGTTTGCACCAGACATATCCAAACGAAAGTATTCACTTGGCATAAGTAGTTCAGCAGCAAAACAATTAGCCTCTACTTCCTGTGGCCGCATCCCATTACCGATGTCATCAACACTACACCAGAATCCTGATTGTCCATCCAATGCGTAACTCGGTTGATGGGCAAGAAAATAATGTCCTAGCTCATGGGAAAAAGTAAAGTTATGTTTACCAAGGTTATCTACCAAAGTATTTATAATAATCCCTTTCTTTTGCCCCTTATAGAGAAGTTGCCCACCCAACTTAGGGTCATTGGGCAGACAAACATATTTAAAGCGGATATTTTCACGTTTGGCTATATCATGAAGATATTCAGCAGGCACACCTGTAATTTCATTGGTTTCTAGCACCCATTTCGCTTTAACAACTGGATCATTCATCTTCGTCATCTCCAAACAAATCATCAATAGCCTGACGAAGTTCTTGTGATTGTTCCTGTGAAGGCGCACCTTGCGCCACCATGAGGAGTGGCTCATCCTCCCGCTTTTCAGGGAACGGGATGCTATGTGGCTCACTGGAATGCACAACAGGCGCGGTTTTCGCTTCTTTCAGCTGATCACAGAGCGCCATCAACTCATGCACTTTGGCGACAATACGCTGTTGTTCGGCGAGTGGAGGGAGAGGGATAAGATGGTTTTTTATTGTCTCTGTAGCAAGCTCGATCTGCTTTGTTGTCCCCGCTGCCTTTTCTTCTATATTATCTTGCACCTCCGGTGCAGAAAGCCAGCTAAAAGCATACTCGGGAATTATTTCGCAGGTAAAAAGCCGGACAATTGTTACATGCGAATCAACCACTGCACAATCATATGGATTTACTGAATTTGGATATCTCATTACACGTCCGAGCGTACCTTGACCTGTTGAATTCCACAAAATATCATTATTCTGTAGAAACCGCTCATTTGCATAACCAGATAATGTGTCTGGATCAATGAATCGAGCTTTTGACATATCTATTCCAGCCCATTGCACACATTTCTGTGAAAGAATAGGAACTTGTTGCAATTTGCTGTATTTGGGAGATTTCCCGCGCTGAATATATGAGCAAACGTCCCCTAACCTACACCAAACCCAGCCCTCCGGCAAATCATAAGGAGCCTCGCCCTTTGCAATAGGTGGCAGAGGTTTTTCTTTCTTAATCTTGCCTTCTTTTATAAGCTGTACCTTTTCCTTGCGAATCCGCTCCAGCAATTCTGTTGCAGGCTCATCATGCAAATCCTGAGGTGCAAGCTTGCCCTGCACAGCCATCTGCAAAATGGATTTCGGTAGATATTCAATGAAATGGTTCTCCAGCGTTTCCAGTTCGTTTTCAGCGACCTCCAGTTCATCACAGAGCGCCATCAACTCGTCCACTTTCGCAACAATGCGCTGTTGTTCCGCAAGTGGAGGGAGTGGAAAAAGGAGGCTCATTGTACTCGTAGACCCAATATTTCCTTGATTTGCTGTTCCTGTTTCAGTAGAAAATATTTGTCCCAATATTACTGGAGATTTTAAAAACATACATAATAATAACTCTGTTCCAGCTTTATACACTCTGAGGCAGCCTACCCGTTGATTTAAATATAAATGTTTATTTGATAAATCATTAGCGTTCACAAGATATGTATAAAAATAGTCGCGCTTTCCCCGTGTTCCAGTCATAGTGAAAAGAATATCATTACACTCAATCCTGTACTGACTTGATTTATTCGCGTTTTGATCGCTAATAAATACAGGGGAAGATTCCAGCGATAAAATATGGTTCTTTACATTTCCAATACGAATAATCTGATTATTACTGCTTTTTACATAATCTTTGCTTTGAAAAGCGCACCCTCCAAGAAAGCAAGTTAAATCTCCCAACCGACACCAAACCCACCCCTCCGGCAGGTCATATGGAATATCATCCTCTGCAATTGGCGGCAGAGGCTTCTCTTTCTTTATCTTACCTTCTTTTATGAGCTGCGCTTTTCCCTTGTGAATATGCTCCAGCAATTCTGATGCAGGCTCATCATGCAAATCCTGGGGCACGAGCTTTCCCCGTACTGCCATTTGCAAAATGGACTGCCTTAATTCCGCTGCTTTCATAACACATCCTCCTGCTCCATTGCGGTGCTGATACGTGCTAAAATGCCGTTTATACGCTCGGAAATAACAGCTTTCTCATTCAGATACTGCGAAATAAATTCATCTGGCGGCAAAATCTCCACAGTATCATGCGGAAATCCGCAAAGGTCAAGATTATAATCGTCGGCAATGATATCTTCCACCGGAACATACTGCGAAACCTCGCTCTCGATACGGTTGCTCCACCACTCACGAACCGGCTTGAAATGCTCGTCCAGCATCGGGCGGGTTTTGGAAAAATGCTTATATCCCTGCGGCATTTCAAGTCGATAAAACCATACCCCTTTTGTCGGACGGCCTTTTGTGAAAAACAGTAAGTTTGTATTGATATTGGTATATGGCGCAAATACATCCTTCGGCAACCGGATAATAGTATGCAGGTCGTTATCCTCGATCAGCTTTTTCTTAATAGTTGATTTTACACCTGTACCAAACAAGAAACCGTCCGGTAAAACTAGCCCACATCTGCCACCGTCTTTCAGTAATGCCATCATGTGCACCAAAAAAAGATCAGCGGTTTCGGTGTTGCGCAGTTCAGCGGACACAGACTGGGAAATTGCCTTTTCCTCTGCTCCGCCAAAGGGTGGATTGGTTATGATGACATCCACCTTGTCTTTCACGCCATAATCAGCTACAGGTGTGCGCAAAGTATTGTCATGTCGAATGTCAGGCACATCTATTCCGTGAGCAATCAAGTTCGTTACACAGAGCAGATACGGAAACGGCTTCTTCTCAATCCCCTTGATAGTCTTCTGAAGAGTTTTATATTGCTCGGCAGTTTCCAGTGTAAAACGATCAATCGCACTGGTCAGAAAACCGCCGGTGCCACAGGCGGGATCAAGGACGATTTCTCCTAATTTTGGATCAACCATTTCTACAAGAAAGCGAGTGACAGGGCGCGGTGTATAGAATTCTCCAGCTTTACCCGCACTTTGCAAGTCTTTAAGCATACCCTCATACAAACCGTTAAATAAATGAGAGCCTTTTACCTCGTCAAAATCTATTTCATCATTAATTTTATTTACCACTTGCCGGAGTAGAGTACCGGATTTCATGAAGTTGTTCACGCCAGCCATCAAATCACGAATAAGAAACTTGCGTCTTCTAAGTTGCTCAAGCCGTTCCTTCTTTTTTTGGTCTGCTTTGTCTGGCACAACAGTATCTGATACGTCCAAATTACGCAAATCATTAAACATAGCATCGATATGCGTCAGCAAGCCGTCACCAGTTAAACCTTCTTCATCATCAGCCCACACGCTCCAGCGGTATTCATAGGGAATAACCGGAGTATAATCATCCTCTGTCAATTCCCACTCCTGCTCCTTATAATCAAATGCCTTTAGAAAAAGCATCCATGTAATCTGCTCTATGTACTGCGCATCACCGTTGATACCGGCATCAATTCGCATAATATCTTTTAGTGCTTTAGTAGCATTTGAACCTGCCATTCCAATTTCCTCCTATTTATGCGGCATAGAGCTCATTTAAAAGCTCTTGCAGTGCCTGTTCATAATTTGATTTACCTTTGAAAATTTTATTTACAATATGCACAGGCGAACCAAAATCCTTAATTGGATTGACCTTAAGAATATCCATACTTTCCAAATCGGATACACCAGAATCAGCATATTTCTCTAAAAGCGCATTCAATACAGCAGCAACTTGTTCTCCGTATTTAGCAAAATAATTGCGCCTCTTCACATTGTTTGCCCGCTCACGCCGGGTCAGAGGCGGCTGGTCAAAAGCAACGTGACATAACAAATCAAATGGATCGAATTCCTGTCCTATTTGCTCCTGCAATTCTTCTATCAAAACACCCTGGTTTGCAAGCTCCTCAAAAACCACCTGTTTACGTTTCTTACTATTCCAAGCAGCAAGAAATTCATCTAGTGACGCATACTGATTTAGGACATTACGTCGAGTATAATCTGTGAGGGATTCGGTAATCAATTTTCCATCTTTTTCAATGTACTGAACACGCTGTTTTAAAACAACTACTTCTACGTCGTGAACATAATATTTCATGCGACGACCTGGAGACTCACCATCATCCGCACCTTCAGGCCAATCCGAATCTGTTTTACCGTCAGGTACATCAGGCGGATCATCAGGCATTGGAGGAATTTCACCATCAGGTCCGGGAGTAAAAGAATCATCCTGCTCAACTGGTCCATCAAAATCAGGATCAGCAAAATGTCGTGTAACATCTCTGAAATCAAAAATAGTAAAAAACATCTTCCCTAAATCTTCTCGGACACGGGTTCCACGTCCAATGATTTGCTTGAACTCGGTCATACTATTTATATTGGAATCAAGTACAATATTTTTAACCATCTGTGCATCTACACCAGTAGTGAGAAGTTTCGATGTAGTGACAAGAACAGGGTATTTACTGGAAACATCACGGAAGTTGTCCAACTGTTTTTTTCCGATATCATCGTCACCAGTAATACGCATAACATAACGTTCGTCCTCTTTTACAAGGTCACTGTTTTCATTGACAAGTGCCTGGCGCATCCGATCTGCATGTTCGGTATCGACACAGAAAAAGATTGTTTTGTCAAAACGATCATTATGCCTTATTAAATAATTTGAAACCACCTTTGCAACCATCTTTGTTCGTTGCTCCAGAACGAGTTCGCGATCATAGTCGCTAATGTTATACTCTCTATCTACAATTTCATTTCCAAATCGGTCAGTCTGGCCAATATAAGGTCGGAACCCCTCGGCGTCTTTATCCAGCAAAACGCGAATAACACGATACGGTGCGAGAAAACCATCATCTATACCTTGTTTCAAAGAATATGTATAAATTGGATCACCAAAATAATCAATATTGGAAACTTCTTTTTCTTCCTTCGGTGTAGCTGTTAATCCTATCTGCGTGGCCGCCTTAAAATATTCCAATACGACACGCCATTCACTGTTAGCTTTTGCACTGCCACGGTGGCATTCATCTATAACAATGAGATCAAAAAAACCTGGACTGAATTGCTGAAATATCTTTTTATCCCCTTCACCGGTAAGTCCCTGATATAGAGCCAAATAGATTTCATAGGACTTATCAACTTTTCGATTGCGCACAATTGTCATTTTATCCTTAAATGGCGCAAAATCATTAACATAGGTTTGATCAATCAAAGCATTACGGTCAGCCAGAAATAGAATACGCTTTTTGACATTTGCTTTCCACAAACGCCAAATAATTTGGAATGCAGTAAAGGTTTTACCTGTGCCTGTTGCCATAACTAACAGAATTCTATTCTGGCCTCTCGCAATTGCATCAACAGTTAGGTTGATTGCATTCAATTGATAATAGCGCGGACTTTTATCTTCTCGCTCCATATAATATGGTTCAGAAATAATTTGCTCCCTTTCCTGGCTAAAATTCATCTTTTGTCTATATGTTTCCCATAACTTTTCTGGGGAAGGAAACTCATTGAGCGATAAAATATGTTCCTTTTGTCCACTCTCTATTAGTCGATTATGAAAAGTAAAACCATCTCCATTTGAAGTAAAGATGAAAGGAATCAGCAATCGTTGTGCGTAATCCAATGCCTGCTGCATACCATCACCAATTGAATGATTGTTATCTTTTGCCTCGACAATAGCTAATGGAATATGCGGTTTGTAAAAAAGGATATAGTCAGCGTATTTTGCCGTATCACGTTTATATGTACCACCGCGTGCGATAATACGCCCTTTTGTGATAGCATACTCCTCACGAATTTGCATGCCTTCCCATCCCGCTGACTTGATTGCTGGGGTGATAAATTGTGTGCGAATTTCTTGTTCAGTTAACTCTTTTTTATTCATCACAATCATCTCCATCTTCCACGACTTCCATAATGTCGGCGATATTGCATTTCAAGGCTGTACAAATGCTAATCAAAACATCGGTTGTAACATTCCCATTCCGTGCGAGTTTTGCCATAGTGGAGCCGCTAATGCCGGAGGCTTTTCGCAAATCCATTTTTTTCATATTACGATCAATTAAAAGCTTCCAAAGCTTTTTATAGCTCACAGTCATTGTGATTGTCCTCAATTGTGATTGTTTCCTCCCATCATGCTTGCATTTTCTAGTATCATAGCACAAAATATGCAATAGCACAATAAAGTGTGCAATAAAAACCGCCTTATTCACAAGCTACGACTGTGCTGCAAATGAGGCGGTATGGTAAATCAACAAATGAACAGGGAGATACAAAGGCTATAACTCCACATCAACTTCTATTCCCGATTTGAATACCACTGTCAGCTTATCCTCAAGCACCGTAATCCGCTCAATAAGCTGTCTCACCAACTTAACATCATACTCGGTTAATAAGCCATCCTGCTTCTTCAAAAAACCAGCCATCTCAGCAATCCGCTGGCGTGTCACTTGTCGACCTGCACTATGTTTCAACGTTTTCTGTTTCATTTCACGGAGGCGATATATCTCGTCGACCACCACATCATAATCTTCTCTACCGAGCGACCAGCTCATTCTGCATTTCCTCAAGCTGTAGGTCAATATCAGCCACATCCCGGTCAATCCCTTCTTCCAATACCGTAGCAATATTCTCCATCAAGGTGTCTATGAAAAACTCCCGACCCACAATAGTCTGGTTGATTGCCTTCATAACGCCGTCTTGCAAGTCTGATTCCAATATGGTAGACGCATTATAACTCTCCGTTATATATCCGTATTCAACTTTATTATTGATATTGAATTCCCGACTTTGTAACCTTATCCACCATACCAGAATGTGATAAAAATGGTACAACTTCTGCAGGCTTATCAATTTTAGAACCTAGTATAATCTCCTTATACTCAAGTTTTCGTTGTAATTCAACATACAGTCTTGGAACAACTGGTACATCATCGATCTTGATTTGCTCATCTTCTGCATGAATAATTACTCTAACCTCGTTTTCATAACTGTAATCAAAATCTTTAAATAAAAAGCGAATTTTGTCTAACAATGAAATTATCCATAGTTTCACGGATTCATATTTTGCTAGAATATTTCCTAACTTGTCTAATATATTTGAAATTTCACTTAAATATCTAATTATAGGATCAGAATTGTCTATATTATCAATATCAAGATATTCTACTTTATATAGGGTTAGATCCTGAGATTGCGGCGCTTTATCCTCTCTTTTTTTTGTTTCTAATAATACATTTTTCTCATCAAAAAAGTAATCATCAAATACGAGACAACAACCCTTGCTATCATCCCCATAGAGCGTCCACATGGGCAACTTGTTTTTAGCGGTTGAAAAACTTCCAATAAAAATTTTACTAAAAGGCAGTTGTACCATTTTTTGTTCTTCTCTGCTATTGCTAAAAAGCAAATTATAAACCACATCGCTCATTCGCTCTTTCAGTATATGTAAAAGGACTTTTCCTTCTGATGGGTCATTCAAATAAGCAATATTACTTATTCTAAATCTAGGCTCATCTTTATCATTTTTTTGTTTGATTATATATTTCAGTGTTGATAATTTAGAATAGTGGCAAACTTCTGTTTTGTTATCATTTTCAAACACAAGTTCTTTCTGTACAACAAAAACTAGTCTTATTATTTCGGAATAATAGTTATTAAACAACGTAAAATCTTCTGAACTCTGCTGTTCAATCTCTTTTAAAATTCTTCTTACCTCTCGATCAATTAGTTCAATAGACTTGCTATCTGCAGAGACGCTTTCGCTTAAGTTCAGAATATTAACAACAGTTCCATCATTTGAAGTTGTTATGCTTAAAGTGCCTGAAATTAATTCATTATTCTGTTCAATTTCGGTTTCTTCTTGGATTCGTAACGCCTTACTATAAAAAACAAGAGATTCTTCATAGCGTTTCTGTATTTGATAAATATTTGCAATATTTTTATAAATTAGTGCTGTGCGTGAATTTTCTTTTCCTACTGCTTTATCGTAGATATTTAATGCTTTTTGAAACAGCTCAAGAGATTTTGCATATTGACCTTGTAAGCTGCACACTTCTGCCATATTATAGTATGATGCGGCGGTATCTGG
>Ga0153945_1000513_pt1 | contig 11865 bp, 26 predicted proteins | sample TSNJ029MetaG_FD_104720 | JGI IMG/M metagenome (GOLD analysis project Ga0153945, IMG submission 104720) | Attine ant fungus gardens microbial communities from New Jersey, USA - TSNJ029 MetaG | ecosystem: Host-associated > Fungi > Mycelium > Unclassified | place: USA: New Jersey, Wharton State...
CGAGAATTCCGCGTCGTCTTCCCTGGAAAGATTGAAAAAACTTAGATAGAACCGCCATAGCGGCGTGACTATATATAATATTTCACGAAAGGAGAAAATTATGGCTTCATATGACGTTAATAATGACATCGTAGGTGGTGGCGGTCTTGGTTTTGGCGGATTTGGCGGCGGTTGCGGACTGCTTGTAGTCCTGTTGATACTGTTCGCAGTATTCAGTGGCGGCGGTCTGTTTGGCAGGCATGATGGACATCATGACGATTGGCACCGCGATTTCTTCGCTGGCAAATTCCCCTGCTGCGATGGCACAAGCAATTGTCAGATCGATAAGGATGTTCTTACTTCCCGCGACGCTGGCATTATCGAGCAAAACAAGCTCTATGAGAAGAATTTGGAGCGCAAGATCCTTGAGCGCGACATGATCATCCAAGAGCAGAAGAACCAGTTGTTTGTCGGTGGTATGTTCAGCAATCTGGAGAAGGAGCTTGCTTGCAAGTTTAACATGATTGAGGCGCAGCTTGAGCGTAAGCCTAACGTGGTTCCGCATTTTGCAAAGACCGTGGACGCTTGCGTACAGCCTCAGATGAATTGCTTCGACAGATTCCGCGAATTTGGAGAAGGCAGACGTGACCGTGACCGTGACGATTGCTGCTTCTGCTAATCTTGAAAATCAATAATTAACTCGTTATCGCTTTACGTTAAAGCGTCATTAGGAGTGACGTAATAACGTTGCTCCTATTTTTATAGAGGTGATATAAATGGTACCCATTCAAGCAATTGCGCTTATTTACGCCGGCATGATGATTGAGAGTCCTGAGAGGCGAAAACAGTTTATGACTTTTATCAACAGCTCCGGCGCGAGCATCGAAAAAACAATTAACAATCTTACAAGTAAAGGCGGGGTGGCTAATGATGACGCGGCCGCCGCAGAGGAATCGACTGAGTTTAGATAATGAGATCGCTATTCGTAGCTCTATTGGCGCTTGGTGGGGCTCGTGGCTAACTGCGGTTATTATGACAGTGGCGATAAGAAATCTGTTCATTAATACCCAAACCCTCGCCTTGACTAGCGAAAACCTTGAAAATACCAAGCGGAACGCCAATAATACCACCGAAATGATTGAACAGCTCAAAAAAATAAATTCTCAATTAGAAAGGATGACTTAAATGTCTATTTGTTGTAATTGTCCCACCAAGATTGTGTCTACTGCTATTGCGGTAGTTGGCACTAACTTGCAAATTACCATCCCTGCTGACCCAGCGCTTACTCCCAGCACAAAATATTGTCTTGTATTGGCACAGCCCATCCCCGATGCTGGCGAAGCATTACCTGTTACCATATTGCCAACTGGAGGCACCGCTATACCGCTGCTGAAAACTATCTGCTGTATAACCAATAGCCGCGGCGGTTGCGCGCAATGCACCTTTGGCGATCAGGAATTTGGAATCGATCTGCCAGAACGTGGCCGCACACGCATTCCGCTTTATCTCAACAATAATATGAGCGACTTTTTCGACCTCCGTGGAGTGGAGCATCTTCGGCGTTGTAGGAGGGGATAATCATGCCTTACGATATGAGAAACCTTGGCAATCCCGGAACTGAACCTAAAAATATGGGCGAACTCCTTGAATGCATTGATGAAATTTTGCTTCATAACCTCATGTTTAATGACAAGGCAATGAAGAATTGTCATGCTATGGGATTCAATGGATACAAACGTATGCACAGATGGAATGCAAAGAAATTCCTTTGCTGGCATATCGACCTTGAGAACGAAGCTTATGACAAATACCGCATGACGCTGGAAACCAAGGCTGCAGATTTTGATTATAACCCTAGCGATCTTATAAATCATTTGCAGAAATGGGACATGAAGCTTGGCGAGGATATTAAGGCACTCGGCCATTATAACAATCTGTACCGCGAATGGGCCGGCAAAGACAACTGCGTGATTGACGCTGCCTTAGCCTGCATGGTTAAGAATTATGAAAAGGCTGGACGCTGGTACAAACGTTTTATGGAGACCAAGTCTATGCATGATATGCACGACTTGGATGATACGCTTCACGCAAAATACAAAGCCATGGAAGAGGCTGCCGGGTATTGAGCCGGAAAATTTATTGATAAAAAAGACTGGATACTCAGTCTTTTTTTTGATTTTTCAGACGGGGCGTGGTAGAATATTGGAAAAAGGGAGGGTGTTTCATGGGTGCCAAAAATGCAGTAATAGCGGGAGATTATGAGGGTAAAGGTATAATAATATTGCGAGGGCTTCCAGAAAAGGCCGCAATAATATTGAAGGCATTCGGCAAGGATGGCAAAGTGATACTTGACAAAACAGCGATAGAAAATTATGAGGTAGTCACGGAAGAATCAAGTAAGAGTGCGTCAAGCGCTATTGCAAGAGGTGCGATGGGCGGGTTTCTTTTGGGCCCAATTGGATTGCTTGCGGGAATTTCTGCGAAAAATAAAAATTCTCATACCATAGCGATACAGTTTAAAGATGGAAAAAAGAGCCTGATTGAGATTGATGGTAAAATTTATAAGGCGTTGATAAAGGAGTTATTCTGAACATAATAAGTATGCCCGCCCTGGTCGGCGGGTTTTTATTTGCGAAAATGTTGAAAAAAGGTATTGACACCATGATATAACCATGATAATATCATGGTGTAAGGAGGTGAGTCGATGTCACCAAGGGAGAAATCCAACACAAAAAAAGTGGAGGTATTTTTGTCAGTTGGTAATGTGGAAAAATTAAAACAGGAGGCGATTAAAAAGGGGACCAGTATGAGCGGCTTAATCCGCATGATAGTACTCGAACATTTAAATGAGCAATAAGAAACGCTCGTGACTTATCTTGGCAGATAACGAGCGTTTCGGCACAAAGGAATCCCTCTGTAAATCCAATTATACTACAGGCGGACTCCTTAATCAAATTATTTTAAGGAGGTTTTTTATTTGAAAATTGATTACGCGAATTATATTCGAAGTACAAAAGAAAAGGAAACCGATAAGCTTGTAATCCAACAAGCCTGTACCGATATCAAGGCCGCATTAAAAGCGGCTGGTGTACATGGCAAAGTTAACGTCGAATACTACAAAGATGCCGCGCTCGTTATGCTGGATGGCAAATATTACAATATGTTTAACTACGAGACAAAAATGTTTTTTAAGGGCTCAGTCGGCGATTACGGGCCACTAGAAGAAAGGTAGGGGCGCGTGGATGGTAGTTAAGAACATGGGCTAAAACGCACAAGGCCGGCAGATCACCCGCCGGCTTTTTCCTTATCCCAAAATACGTCTATAGGGATTCCCATGGACCCCCGCCTGACAACGCCCGCCGGCAACAGCCCGAAGCTCGTTGCCTGGCGGGTTTTTACACGTAATGTGCTTGTAAAAGCATATAATTTCTGCGAATCACACGTCTTGTCTGTTTACATTGGTGTACCAGCATGGTATACTTATATCATAAACAAGGGGAGGTAAACAAGATGACAACCAGGCAAAACAAATATTACAAAAAGGGCCAAGAGCTGGCCCAACAGTACGAAACAGAATTTGAAGGCTTCCGGGGCCTGGTCCGGAAATTGGTCGAGGAGAACGAATTCGACCTACTGGATAGCCTAGAAAACGGTTTCCCGACCAACGACCTCTGGTTGTGGGCAGGATACCGCGGATATGAGCCAGAATATAAAACGGCTCAGAGGTTTGGAAGGCTCCCCGAGAACGGAAGAAGCAGAAACCACGCTGATAACACGCTGGAAAATGGCGTATCGGTAATAGGCTTTGGAAGCGAATCCAGTCTGTATGATGTCATCTTAGGATGGCAGGGAATTGATAAAATTAACGTAGCTGGCTGGTACCTTGGCCAACGCGGATCAGACGGTGAGCCACTCTTGGTTGACTGCGAGGAAATTTAATAAAATTGGTTCCCGGTCAACCAGAAAAACCGGGGGAATAAGGAGGATATCATGAAGAAAATAGATGGGACATTAGGAAAGATTAAGGTAACAGGGAAGATAGAGGAAATCCATCACAGCTATATAATGGCCCAAGGTGGAAGGTTTTCCGCAGTGGGCGACCTGTTAAAGGTAGATGGCAAAGAATATGCTATCTACCACCGGGTTAATACCGGCTGCGTACCTTACGCATACAAGGTACGCGAGGTTGTATCTGATTCGGAGATCGGATGCTACTAAAAGTCTAGCCGTCAGCGGTGGTTATACCAGGAAGAAGGAGGTAATGAAATGAATACAGATACAGAAAAAAAATTAAAAATCGGCTTTGAACCGAAGCGGACCACCGCTTGGGGGCAAGACCTCCCGGAAGATACAGATATAGGGTGGTACACCCTGTCGGTGTCTGAGGATGGTCAATCCTCGGCTGGCTACTTCGGTGATAGCACTGAGAGGCATTATGCCTTCCGGAGAAGGCTGGTTGATGGGATTTTACAGGAGCAATCCTATGGCTATGGACAGGGCGACTTTTGGAATGAATGGGGGCCAGTATGAAAAATATTAATCTGAGCCTGACCACCTGCCGACGCATCTTCGAAAAACATGATCCGGAGATGGCGCAATATATCGCCGGAAAATCGGAAGAAGCGCTAAACATGAGTGAGGTGTCCGATTATGCCCGTGGCCTGAGAGATAAAAGCCGCAACCAGAGCGCTGAGAGGTCCCACGAAAAAGCCGGTAGGCTTTCGAAATCCTATCGGTTGCCAAAAGAAACTGTTGATAGGTTTGCAGCAGCCTGTCAGGAGCGCGGAGAAACTCAGTCAGGCGTGCTAACCGAGCTTATGGAGATATATATAGATGGCTAACGTGGACAATGCCAAAACATGCAAGGCTGAGTGGTGTACAAGGCCAGCTCGTGTCAAGGGCTATTGTCATAAACATTATCAACAACTATATCACTACGGCCGTCTGACGCCAGAACGGGAGCAGCAGGAGCGAGGACGGATATGCAGGGTGAGCGGATGCGGACGGTTAGCAAAAGGTGCCTTTGGGTACTGTCATGCCCATTATGCACAGATCAGAAATCACGGACGCCTGACACCGGAACTTGAAGTCTCCAAAAAAGAGCCTCGGTTGCTGCCATGCAGCGCTGAGGGCTGCGATAGACTTGCTGAGGTTGCTGGATATTGCAGTAAACATTATCAGCAAATCCGTAGATATGGGCGAGTAACGCCTGACCGAGAGCGGGCAAGGAAAAAACCAACAACATTAAGGGAATCCATGGAAGAGGACAAATACCCGATTAAAAAATGTTTATTTTGCGGCAAAACTTTGCCAGTTGAGAAGTTTAACAGTAAGCGAATTCATTATTGTGACGCGGTATGCCGATCTAAAAGATATTATCGCGAAAACCAGAAATCTTTGCTTGAAAAGAAGCGTCGGAAATATAGTGAAAATGACGAATATCGGCAAAGATGTTTGCGGTATGAGAGAGAAAAGCGCGAAGACAAATAAAACGCCCTCCCCGAATAACCGGGAGTAAATATTTTGTCGAAATAAAATTTTCAAAAATTTCTTAAAATAACATTGACAATAATCATTTTCAATGTTATTTTTTATACATACTAAAAGTCAGCAAAGGGCAAACTTACCGAAAGGCAGGGGCGCAAAACTACGGGCCTAAAATCATTACGATCATGGCAGCCGGTTACCTACTTTATATTTAGCTGCTGGCTTCCGGCAGCTTTTTTATTTATAACACGCATTGTGTATTATTGCTAAAATTGCTGTCAATTTTATCAGAATTTTTCGTAGGGGGTGTGTAGGTGGTTTGTATTGACATACATATGTTCGAGGATTAAAATTATATTAAAGTACCGAACAGATTTTCGAATTACACACTAAGGAACTCAGGAGGTTGATTTACGTGGAAAATGTTTTAACGCTGGACAGGTTAGAGATAGAGAATAAAAATGAAAAGGATGTAAATGACCTTGCTGTGGAGATGTTGAGGGAGGCTTGCGAGGGGATGGGGATTAAAGTATTTGAAATCCCAAAGGTAAATAAAACGTCCGTAAAATTTATTAAGCGGGAAAATGCCATCGCTATTTATAGCAACGCAACCAGCGCACATGTAAAAACTATGTTAGATATCATTTCCCACATTATACCCACAAAAGTTTCAGATGGAATCATTTCGGCTTAGTTGCAAAGCGCCTTAAAATGGCGTAAAATGGTGTTTGTTAAACGCAGATGATTTGCAACAAGCGATATACTAAGACCCGGAGGGTCGTAGGTTCGAATCCTACTCGGGGAGTTCTGAGACGCATAAACAGCGGAGACTACAAAGCAAATAAAAAAGTGGAAATCTGATTTCCCACTTTTTTCCCACTTTAGTCAGTTAAAGAGATAATTTAATTTATTGACCTCATCGGTTTTTTTCTGTGGCATTAGATGCACATAAATTCTTTCGGTTTCCCTGATGCTCGCGTGTCCGAGGAGCCCGGAAACAGTTTTTATGTCTACACCTGCCTCGAATAATTTAGTCGCATAAGTGTGCCTGAGATTATGCCAGCAACGACATTCCACACCGGCGCGCTTCAAGATGCGTTCCCATGCACGAAGGAAATTTCGAGGTTCGAAATAATTACATCCGCTAGTTGTGAATAATGGACTCTTGATTGTATACCCAAGTCCATTTTTCAAATATTTTCGCTTTTGTTTCGTGACGTACCGCTGGAACGGTACAATCAAGCTGTCGGGAATCGGAACTTCCCGACGGCTGCTTTTTGTCTTGGGCGGCCCTATTTTTAATTTATATTCATGGGAGCCGTCTCTTTTTATTATTCGGGATTTTTTTAGAGCTTTTGTGATTTTCACAGCACATTCTTCCAAATCAATATCTTTTTCGGTCAAGGCAAGCTGTTCACCTTCCCGAAGACCAGTTCCTAATGCAAAAAGAAACGCAAACTCCATATCATGACCGCTGATTTCTTTCTTTATTTTATCAAGCTCTTCATCCGAGAAAGGATTAATTTCTTCCTCTTCCTCGTCTTCTTCCGTCCATTCTTTTTTATCCTGCGGGAGTTCTATTCCCTTGCAGGGATTAGCCAGTATGATTTTTTGTTCCACGGCATACCCCAGAAACATCTTTAGTGTTTTATTTATATCTTTTACGGTATTGGCTGACGTTCCTGAATCAATTTTCTGATTGTAAAACCGCTGGATACTCAAGCCTGATAAATCCCTAATACTTATATCAGCAATGTCAGAATCTTTTACATGCACACGATATGCGCTTTCATATTTGGCCTTTGTGCCATCCGCGCGTAAGGACGGCACAATCACATCGTAAATCCATATCTTCATAAGTTCTTGTAGACTCATTTTTTTATAATCCGTACGAAGACCGGAAGATAAGTCTGCCTTATATGCCTCGTATTTTGCCTCGGCATCTTTCTTACAACTTCCCAAGAACTCCTTTCTTTTTCCGCTCACAGTTCGAACAATGCGGTAATATTCATATCCATTTTTCTTGTAATTCGTTTTTTTAGACATGGCCTCAGTCCTTTCTATATTTAGTTTTCAGGAGATCGATAAAATACTTTAATTCCCCTTGCGCCTCATCCGGTAGTTCGAGAATGTCTTTTATGGTAGATGATATTTCTTCATCGTCCAATTGAGGTATAATATTTCCGGTTTCCGCATCAATACCAATTGCGATGTCTTCTTGCTGTTCTTCCCAGCCCATGAGGCAGGCAGCTGAAACTTCAAGCGCTGACGCAAGTTTTTCAATTGCAGTAATGGGTATTTTCTTTGTTATTCCCGAGGCATATCTTTGTAATGCGGATTTCGATATGCCTGTCTTCTTCTCTAAATCTATATAAGACAGGCCCGATTCCTCAATGAGTTCCTTGATTCTTTTTGATGGCATCATTTTCTATCACTCCTTTGAAATCATTTTACCTTGATTATCCCAATAATGCAATACATTATTGAAATAAAATTAAATTTTATCCCAAAAGGGGGTTGACACAAAAAACGGGAAATGATATTATAAGCTCATCCCGAAACAGGGAAGGAGGTGGTACATAATGGTGGACAGAAATCTATTATGTGGCAAAATAGTTTCTTGCGGATTTTCGCAGGTAAGTCTTGCGAAAGTCCTTGGAATGTCAAAGAACACCCTCAATGCCAGCATAAACAATAAGAGGCCATTCAATTCGGATGAAATTCTCACTTTGTGCGAGCTATTGCAGATATCAGAAGACGCCGAAAAAATACGCATTTTTTTAGCTTCTCCATCCCAAAATAGGGATATGCAAGAACAAGACGCGAGTTAGAAAGGAGGCCCATCATGAAAGACATCCCCTACATAGAAATGACGACAACTGAATATGCCAAGGACCAGGGTATCAGCGAGTCAACTGTCCGGCGTCGGTGTGAACAAGGATCGCTCGATGCCTACAAACTTAATGACGATCTGAGCGGCAGCCGCTGGATAATTAAGGTTCAAAAAGGCGACACGGTGCCGCGAATGGACTATGAAAAACTGCTGCGTGAGAAGTACGAACTTGAAGCGTTGATATCTACGATGAGGAAGCTGCTGTCGACAGCCTAGGAAGGAGGAAGTATGAAACTATTACTTAATCCCGAATACAATCTCTATGAAAAAGATGGACGGCCATACTGCGACAGCCTACAGATAGCGGATACGTTCGGGAAAAGACATGACAATGTATTAAGAGATATTGAGGGTCTAGATTGCAGTGAGCCTTTTCGGCTCCTCAATTTTGAGGAGTCAAATTATAAAGATAGGGGTAAGAAATACCCTAAATGCCTTTTAACAAAAGATGGCTTCACTTTTTTAGCTATGGGATACAGAGGTAAAAAGGCAGCGGCATTCAAAGAAGCCTACATAACTCGCTTTAATCAAATGGAAGCCTTTATTCAATCCCTACTAACAACAAAAATGGAATTCCCTGCATTCACCGAGGCCGTCCTGCTAGCCCACGAAGAACCAAAGCATTATCACTTTTCCAACGAAATTAACATGATATACCGGATAGTGCTGGGCATGGATGCCAAAAAATTTCGGGAAAGCAGAGGACTGGAAAAAGGCGTCGTAATCAAGCCATACCTCACGCTGGAGCAGATAAAGGCGGTCGAGACTTTACAGCGCGTAGACATCGGGCTGATAGAGGCCGGATTGGATTTTGAACAACGGAAAGAGCGGCTTATTAATCGGCATCAGAAAACACAACTTAGGTTAACAGCCTAATCAATTAAATAAGGGAGGATTTAATTATGGCAACGAAAAAAGAAGAAAGTAAGGAAATCATTATTCCAGCAATCGACATTCGGAGAATTACACTGAAAATTGTAGGGGATTCGCCGCTCATTATGCATGCATGGGATGAAAAAGTCAAAAGAGAAATGCTTGATAAGCAGATGGGTAAAGCAAAAACGAAACGTCATGAACTCAGAGATCCTGTGCGTGAATTTATTAATAGTATGTATTGGCTTGATGGCGCACCAGAAGAAGGAACAGAGGAAGGATTCATCAACGCAATTAACAGTGGAAGGGCAAGATTTGGATTCCCAGCAACTGGCCTTAAATCTTCTGCTGTGTCTGCTGGTTACCGAGCGAAGGTAACTAAGGATAAGGTTTCTATGTATGGAGCCTTCCATATTAATAGCCAATACATAGAAATAAATGGAACCCCTGAAATGCGAGAAGATATGGTGCGCGTTGGTATGGGAGTGGCCGATTTGCGATATAGGGGAGAATTCAAGGATTGGAATTCTGAGGTCAATGTCAGATATAACGCTGGGGCCATTACCGCAGAGCAACTTGTAAATCTTTTTAATTTGGGAGGTTTTGCCTGTGGAATAGGAGAATGGCGTGTAGAAAAAGCTGGCATGAATGGAATGTATCATGTTGGATAAATGCGATTTTGGCGAGGATGTCAGTCCTTTTATGGCAGGCATGGTTAGGCTTGTTCAGGCGTGACGGGGTACGGCGTGTCACGATAAGGCAGGCTAGGTATGGCCCGGCGCGGTGGGGTAAGGTATGGCAAGGCGCGGTGCGACGAGGCGAGGCAGGCACGGCAAGGTCTGGTTCGGCAAGGCAAGGCGGGGATGGTATGGCAGGCGGGGCGGTTTTAGGTTTGGCATGGCCCGGCGAGGCACAGTAAGGCAGGCGTGGCGAGGCGTGGCACTGTTTGGTAAGGCGTGGCGTGGCGTGGCAGGCATGGCAGTGTTGGGCGCGGTACGGCACGGTTAGGTCTGGCTTGGCAGGATTTTATTTCAAAGGAGGTGAAAAGTATGCCAGCATATCAATGGAGAACACCCGGCTATTTCAAATTAGACGCGCAAATAGCCGGTGATGAATTAGAACGCATATCAAACAGCAAACCATTAACACCGGAAAACATCGTTGATGAAAGCCGTTCCGAAACCGCTGTTTTACATAATTGTTTTGACTGGAACGACAAAACGGCAGCTGAATCTTATCGGCAAGTACAGGCGCGGGAAATCGTTAGAAATATCGTAACTGTCAGCGTTGACGGCGCGGAAGTAGCGGAATCGGTGAGAGCGTTTGTAAGTATTCAGGGCGATTATAAGCCAATAAGCGTTGTTGTGAAAACAAAGGATTATCAAGACGAAATGCTTCAAAAAGCATTACGAGAATTGCAGAGCTTCCAGCGTAAATATTCAGGGCTTTCACAGCTTGCGGAAGTCTTTGAGAGTATCAACAGGATAATGAAGGCTAGTTGACCAGCCAGAAAGAAAGGAAAATAACCTATGAAACTCGAAGGCACACCAAAAGAAATAGCCGACTTTATATTAGCGGTACAAGGCCGGCAGGAAGAAGAATCTAAATTTATCCCTGAGGATAGCAAGGGGAAACATTACAACTTGAATGTATCAACCAATACGACTGATACCAGTCAAGGCGATATGTTAACAGCATTTTCTGTTGCTGCTGAACAGTGCCGGTCTGAGTGGCAATGCAAAAAAGATAGCGAGCTGATAGAGAAAATGGCAAGCTGGGTAGAAGAAGCGGCTAACGCAAGATTATGTTGATGGTGATATCAGTTAGAAAGGAAAATGAAGAATGAAAAATGAACGCATTATATTTGACCCTAAAAATCTAGAACGACAAGTCATGTTACTGGAAGATTGGAATATTGAAAACGTAAAGAGTGAGCCTGAACAAGTGCGCAAGAATATTGAAACGTTAGGCGATATCTATATGCAGATTAACGCTCAATATTGTTAAGAAAGGAAGGCAAAAAAATGGAATTAACGAATTACGATAAAGAAAATCTTGTTCAACTAATCGTTGATTTGTTTAGCGAACATATAAAAGGTCTTTCAATAAATCAAATACATGAAATTTTAGATTTATCGAAAGACGCTTTTCAAAAATTACCGCTCAATTATTAGTCAGTCACCGAAATTGAGGCATTTAGTGTCTTCTCGCCAATCTTAGGCTTATACAATCTTTGATCCGAAATATACTTTTCTGTTGATGACGCAACAGATTTGAGATCATTTAATAGATCGTCATTGAAAGCCAATCCGCATGAGGGACACTCGACTTTTTCTTTTTTTAATAAATATGTAGTGCCTATGGAAAAAGCTGTATTGCATTGATGACAAGTAAAGTCAAATTTCATAATTATCACCTCCCTTCTACGGGAGATTATACCACAAAAAGAACGCTCCAACCCATCCAAGAGTTACAAGAGCGTCCTTACGCCAAATCAAGGAATGGCGCATCTACAGTATACCATTCCTTGGAAAAAAATCAAGGAGGCATATCATGAAAATCGAACTATTAACCATTCTATCTCTGGAAATCAATCCACTTACAATCCTAATAATTCTGGCCGCCATTTGTGC
>Ga0153945_1000516_pt1 | contig 11856 bp, 12 predicted proteins | sample TSNJ029MetaG_FD_104720 | JGI IMG/M metagenome (GOLD analysis project Ga0153945, IMG submission 104720) | Attine ant fungus gardens microbial communities from New Jersey, USA - TSNJ029 MetaG | ecosystem: Host-associated > Fungi > Mycelium > Unclassified | place: USA: New Jersey, Wharton State...
AGGTAGCTTCAATTTGCGGTAATCCTCACCCGCCGTTTTTAGACAGATAGATGCCCCGTTAAAATATAATGTGATTAAAATAAAGGAGAACCCATTATGGATGTCATGATTGTGTTCGGCTCCAAGTCCGATACCGAGAAGATGCGGGGGGCGGCGAATGCCCTAAAAGAGTTTGGAGTGGATTATGAGGCCCATATCTTCTCAGCCCACCGGGTGCCGGAAAAGCTGGAAGAGGTGATCACCAATTTTGAGGCAGACGGCGGCAAAGTGGTGATTGCCGGAGCGGGCCTAGCGGCCCATCTGCCGGGGGTTATAGCCTCCAAAACAACCCTGCCGGTCATTGGGGTGCCCATTAACGGCGCGGTAGGCGGGATGGACGCGCTATTCTCCATTGTACAGATGCCTAAATCTATCCCGGTAGCCACCGTGGGGATCGACAACGCCTACAATGCCGGCATGCTGGCGGTACAAATACTGAGCGTCGGCAACCCTGCCTTGAAGGAGAAGCTGGCAGCCTTCCGGGAAAGCATGAAGGAAAATTTCATCCGGGACAACGGATCGGGCGTGGAATTGTAAATCCCGCCTGAAACAATCGATAATCCAAATGATCAAGCTTTGTGGCTGACCCTACGAAACAGTACTAAAAGGAACAAAGAAGGAGAAGTGGGTATTATGGAAAAAAGAGACATGCTGTATGAGGGCAAAGCAAAACGCATTTTCGCCACCGACCACCCGGATCAGGTCCTGATTGAATACAAGGACGACGCCACCGCCTTTAATGGCGAGAAAAAAGGCACCATTGACGACAAGGGTGTCATGAATAACGAGATCACCTCCATTATCTTTGAGATGCTGGGCACCGCCGGTGTGGACACCCACTTCCTGAGGAAAATTGACGACCGCAGCCAGCTTTGCCGCAAGGTGGAGATTGTGCCTTTGGAGGTTATTGTGCGCAACGTAGCCGCCGGCAGCTTCAGCAAGCGTTACGCCGTGGCTGAGGGAACGCCCTTCAAGCTGCCGATCTTTGAATTGTGCTACAAGGATGACAGCCTGGGTGATCCCTTTATCAACGACTACATCGCCTTGGCCTTGGATTTTGCCACTGAAGATGAGCTCCAGAAAATTTATGAGATCACCGACCAGGTCAATGAGTTGCTCACAGAGTTTTTTGACAAGATCGGTGTCCGCCTCATTGATTTTAAGTTGGAGTTTGGCCGCTACAAGGGTGAGATTGTGCTGGCGGACGAGGTGTCCCCTGACACCTGCCGCTTCTGGGACAAGGCGACGGGCGAAAAGCTGGACAAGGACCGTTTCAGGAGGGATATGGGCGGCGTCAAGGAGGCCTATGTAGAAATTCTGAAAAGGGTAACCGATTATGAAAATGAATAAGTGGGTCCCGGCCGCCATTCTGGCCGCCGCCGCGGTGGCTGGGCTAACGGTGCTGAGTATCAAGAAGCTGGCCTCCGCCAAGCGCCAGGTGCACAAGGAAATCCTCAGCGTATCCCTGGAAACCCAGCCCGCCTGGGGCATGGAGGAGGATATGGAGCGCACGGTGACCACAATCTACGCCGACGGCAGTGTGCTGCGGGAGGTCTTTCCCTGTGAGTCCGATCAGGCCAAATTTACTGAGATGGCTTGGGTCAACGTGGATAAGCTGGAACCGTTATGGACAGTGGTAAATGGAAATGGATTTTTCAGCTTCCCGCAGGAGATAGAGGGCGTCGCCGAGGACGGATACTATATCCACCTTACTGTGGAAACGCCCGACGGCATATATACCTCCGGGGGGCTTGTGGCCGACGCAAGGGAGGATTTTCGCGGCATTTGTGAGGCCTTCCGCCAGATTGCGGAGCCGGCCTTGCCTCCGCAGTGAAAGGGACTTCTATAGTTTATAAAGCTTACGCTCATGCGGTTGAAGCTGGGTAAGCTTTATAAAAATGAAAACGCTGGTCGCGTAGCCGGGCAGCTTATTACCGCCTAGGGCGAAAAAGTGACCTATACCGAGAAAACCCCTCTGGCCTTGCAAAAAAGGTTTGGAGGGATTGGGAACAAAGTCAGGAATTTCAAATAGTATTGCGGGAAACCCAACGGTGCTATTTGAAATTCCTGACCATTTCCTCAAAAGGTTCCCATTCCAAATCGTGGCGGAGCCACGCCTCTATAAATACATTAGGATTTTAGGATTATTGGAAGGGGTTACGCGGATTGATGTATAACGACGATAAACTACATGAGGAGTGTGGCGTTTTCGGCATCTACGCCAACGGTGGCGGTGTGGATGTGGGAGGGCTGACTTATCTGGCCCTCTATGCCCTCCAGCACAGGGGCCAGGAAAGCGCCGGCATTGCGGTTAACGGCCCCGACGGCATCCAGGTGGAAAAGGGCATGGGCCTGGTGGGAGACGTGTTTACCGACAAGGTTCTGGAAAAGCTGGGCGGCAACATTGCCATAGGCCATGTGCGCTATTCCACCGCCGGAGGCAGCAATGTGGTCAACGCCCAGCCTATCTACGGGAAATTTAAGCAGGGCGAGATCGCTGTGGCCCACAACGGCACGCTGACCAATGTAGGTGTGCTCAAGGAGATGTTTGAGGATTTGGGCTTCACCTTTGAGACCTCCTCCGACAGCGAAATTATGATCAAGATGATTGCCCGGGCCGCCAATAGGAAGGGGATAGAGCGGGCTGTGCTGGAGATGACCCAGACCATCAAGGGCTCTTATGCCCTGGCCATAATGGTAGATAACAAGCTGATCGGCATCCGTGACCCCAACGCCATCCGTCCCCTTTGCCTGGGCAAATATGACGGGGGATACCTCTTGGCCAGTGAAAGCTGCGCCTTCGACAGCCTGGGGATCGGCGCCGAATTTGTCCGCGACCTGGAACCGGGAGAGATTGTGGTTATTGATGAAAACGGTGTCAAAAGCATTAACCACAATGAGCAGACCTTTCCGCAACCCTGCGCCTTTGAATATATCTACTTTGCCCGCCCCGACAGCGTCATTGACCGGATTTCCGTCCATGACTCCCGCATTCGCGCGGGAGAAATCCTCTGGAAAGAAAGCCCCGTGGAAGCCGACGTGGTGGCGGGCATTCCCGATTCAGGGATGGATGCTGCCCTAGGCTTTGCCAAGATTTCCGGTATCCCCTACGACATTGGACTCATTAAGAATAAATATGTGGGCCGTTCCTTTATTCTGCCCAGCCAGGAGGCCCGAGAGCAGGCGGTGCGCATTAAGCTGAACGCCCTGTCCTCTGTGATCAGGGGCAAGCGGGTGGTGCTGGTGGACGACTCCATTGTCCGGGGGACCACCAGCAAGAAGTTGATTCAAATGATCCGCGATACAGGGGCCACCGAGGTGCATCTCCGCATATCTTCGCCGGTGGTCCAATTCCCCTGCTATTTTGGCATAGACACCCCGTACCGGGACCAGCTCATGGGCGCGCAGTTGACCATCACCCAGATGCGGGATGAGATTGGCGCGGACAGCCTGGCCTTTTTGAGTATTGATGGGCTCCTGGAAGCCCTGGACCCTGAAAGGCAGTTTTGTCTGGGCTGCCTTCATGGGAAATATCCCATATCGGTGCAAATGGAGGAGGAGAACCATGTCCAGCATGTATGAGCAGAGCGGCGTCAACATTGAAGAGGGATACCGGGCGGTTGCCAGGATGAAGGAGGTCACTCAAAAGACCATGATTGACGGGGTATTAAGCGGCCTCGGCAGCTTTGGCTCCCTCTTTCAGATCAGCAAATTCGGCCAATTTAAGGATCCGGTGCTGGTGGCCGGCACCGACGGTGTGGGCACCAAGCTAAAGATCGCTTATGCCCTGGGCGTCTACGACACAGTGGGCATCGACGCGGTGGCCATGTGCGCCAATGATGTGCTCTGCCAGGGGGCCCAACCCATCTTTTTCCTGGATTATTTGGCCTGTGGAAAGCTGGAGGCTGATAAAGCGGCCCAGTTGGTCACCGGCGTGGCAGAAGGCTGCTTACAGGCGGGCTGCGCCCTGGTGGGCGGCGAGACGGCGGAGATGCCCGGCTTCTATAAGGAGGGGGATTACGACATTGCCGGCTTCTGCGTGGGCATCGTGGAGCGGGACCGGCTGATTGACGGCTCCGCCGTCCAGGATGGAGATGTGCTTATTGGCCTGGACTCCTCCGGCCTCCACTCCAATGGCTTTTCCCTGGTGAACCGGTTGGCGGGGGATATTCACGCCCCCTTTGAAGCCGTCTATCGCGGTGAGATTGAGCCCCGCTACCGGGGCAAGACCCTGGGCGAGGTGCTGTTGACCCCCACTAAAATCTATGTCAAGCCCGTGATGGAGGCCAACCTCCGCTTCAACCTTCACGGCATCGCCAACATCACCGGCGGCGGATTTATTGAAAATATCCCCCGGATGTTCTCGAAGGATCAGACGGCGGTGATTGATAAAAATAAGCTCAACGTGACCGCCCCCTTCCGCTATATGATGGAGCTGGGCGTGCCGGAGATGGAGATGTATAACACCTTTAATATGGGCACCTCTATGGTCATCGCGGTGGACCGGCATGAGGCCGACGCGGTACTGGATTTCTTTAACGCCTATGACGGCGATTTTCCTGCCCGGGTTGTGGGTGAGGTTGTGGCTGGGCTGGGGGAACCTATATGTATCAAATAGCCGTGTTGGTTTCCGGCGCCGGTTCGAACTTTATGAGCATTGCCGAGGCGGTAGAGGATGGGCGGTTAACCGGTTGCCGGATCGCCTGCGTCATCAGCGACAACCCCAAGGCCGCTGCCTTGGAGCGCGCGGCTGAATGGGGGATAAAAACCCATGTGGCGGCCCGGAAGGAATATAAGAAGGGCCTCTCGGGCAAGGTGCTGGAAATCCTGGAGGAGGAGGGGCCTATAGACCTGGTGGTTTTGGCGGGCTTTCTCTCTATTTTGCGGGGGACGCTGCTTGCCCGGTATAAAAATAGAATTATCAACATCCACCCCTCCCTGATTCCCTCCTTTTGCGGGGCGGGGATGTATGGCCTCAAGGTGCACCAGGCCGCGTTGGAGTATGGGGTGAAGGTCACCGGCTGCACCGTGCATCTGGTGGATGAGGGAACGGATACCGGCGGCATTATCCTGCAAAAGCCGGTGGCAGTGACCACAGGCGATCCTGTCCAGCTCCAGCGGGATGTGCTGGAATGGGAGCACAAAGCCATTGTGGAGGCTGTGGGGCTGTTTGCCCAAGGGCGGGTGTCCGTTGAGGGGCGTCAGGTACGCGTTCAATAATGCGTGGAGCGGCATAAATTTAGTCAACACGACAAGAGATTTATGAGGGGGCATTTGGAGTGGAATCAACCAAAACCTTTACAAGCGTCGAACAGCGGATAGCCTACACATATCTCGATAAATTTCCAAGCTTTATCCCGGATGAAAACGGCATCCCTCTTCCTGAGCAGGAGGAGTTCTACGGTTTGGTAAAAAGCATATATCAACTGGCCTTTGATGAGCCGGAGCTTTTTGTGCCGGCGCTCCATGAGGATGACGCATTTCCAAACCGTTTTAACAAAAGCACCTATGGCAAGCCGGAATTGCAAAATTATATGCGCAAATTTACAAAGGAAATGGATAAGCTGCTTCAGGCCATGTTCCTCATGGGAGCTGACGCCGCTGGGGTCAAGCTTGCCAAGCGGCAAGAGGGCATCCTTGCGACACTTGGCATAACACAAAGCGGCCCCCTTCCCCCCGGCTGGAGATGGATGTCCACAAGGCCGGGCGCCAGCCTCACGGCATTTTCCTATTGCTTGTTCAAAAGTGGATACCCTTACATCAGCGATGCTTATGCCAGGTTGCTGGGGGATGAAAAAGCCTACCGGAGGCTGGAAGGATGGATGCTTGACCGTGGATACAGGCGTTATGACGGCCTGGATGTCTTGGCCAGCGACGACAAGTTATCCATAACGTACGCCAATCCGGCCTGGAGCGACGAGCCTCCCCGGGGCGGATTCGAATATAAAATCAGGCATACCGGCATATCCGCCCGGTATGATGCCTTTATTCGGGAGCCCGCCGTTTTTGGCCTGTGCATTCCAAACGGGCTCAAACCGTATCTGGAGCGGTTTGAGGATATGGACCGGGCCGTTCAGGCATTTGTGGTGGAAAGGACGAAAACATGCGATGGCTGCGGCTACTGTGTTCAGACCGATAAAACGGGCAAACGCCCGTTGGCAAAAATATCAATTACATATGAGGGGAAAACGTATCCTCTGTGCCCCTATTTTCCCGGATGCAGCTATTGCTGGACCTCTGTAGATGACGCCCTTGTAGATAACCTTATAGGAATGCTGTCGTTTATGGACAGCGTTAGGCCAGAGAAAAAAATGAAATGAGGATGGAACCATGGCAAAAGAAGAACTGACCTTCGACCTTTTTCTCAGCGACATTCCCATGGACAGCGCCCCCGCAGTGACGCAGATTCACAAGGCCCTCACCGATAACGGCTGTCAGGTAAAGCTCCAAGCGGCCAAAAGCGGGCATGTGGTCTCCTACACTGACCCCAAAACGAAGAAAACCGTCGCCAATTTTGTCGCCCGCAAGAAGGGACCTATGCTTCGCCTTTACGGGGACAACTTTCAACAATACTTTGATGTGATCGAAGCGCTTCCGGACAGCATGAAGGGTGTTATTGAAAAGGCGTCCTCCTGCAAGCGCCTGCTGGACCCCACTAAGTGCAATTCGCGCTGCACTATGGGGTTTGAATTTACCTTGAACGGTACCCTCCATAAAAAATGCAGGTACAACTGCTTTATGTTTTTGGTGGATGGCGACAGCAAGGATTATATTGAAAAATTGGTCACCCGTGAAATGCAATGCAGGGCATAGCCCATTCGTCAAGCCGTCTTTTTGATTTGCCGGCGGGAAGAGAACAATGCCGCCACATAGAGCATTACATATTCAAACAATAATAATATCGCAGGAGGAATGAATTGGATGGCTAAAAGAGCGCTGATCAGTGTGTTTGACAAAACGGGGATTGTGGACTTTGCCAAGGCCCTCGTGTCCGGCGGCTGGGAGATCATCTCCACGGGAGGCACCTATAAGGCCTTTGCCGACGCGGGGCTTGCGGTTACCGAGGTCACCGAGGTTACCGGGTTTCCGGAGATTATGGACGGCAGGGTGAAGACCCTCACCCCCCAAATCCATGCGGGGCTGTTGGCCCGCCGGGACAACGCCGGGGACATGAAAACTATAGCGGGGCTGGATATTGAGACCATTGATATGGTGGTGGTCAATCTCTACCCCTTCTTTGACAAAGTGGCCGACGGTTCCATTTCTTTTGAAGATAAGATGGAGTTCATTGACATCGGCGGGCCCACTATGCTTCGCTCCGCCTCCAAGAATTTTAAAGACGTGGTGGTCCTCTGTGACCCCACCGACTACGAAACGGTACTCAGCGAGCTGCCCCAAGGAGTGAGCCTGGATACACGCAAGCGGCTGGCCGGTAAGGTCTTTAACCTGACCAGCGCCTACGACGCCGCCATCAGCCGCTTTTTGCTGGAGGAGGAGTTTCCCAAATACTACAATGTTTCCTACAAAAAAGCCTACGATCTGCGCTACGGCGAGAATCCCCATCAGCGGGCTGCCTACTACGTGGACACCGCTGAACCCGGCGCGCTCAGGGATTTTGAGCAACTAAACGGCAAGGAGCTGTCCTACAACAACCTGAAGGACCTGGAGATTGCATGGCGGCTGACCAGCGAGTTTGACGAACCCTTCTGCTGCGCCCTCAAGCACAACACCCCTTGCGGCGCGGCTACAGGCGGGGACATCTTCGACGCCTACCAAAAGGCCCACCGGTGTGATCCGGTTTCCATCTACGGCGGCATTGTGGGACTCAACCGGACGGTGGACAAGCGCACCGCCGAAGTGATGAATCAGCTTTTCCTGGAGATTGTAGCCGCGCCCGATTTTGACGAGGATGCTTTAGCTGTCCTGCGGAAGAAGAGGAACCTGCGGATTTTGAGGATGAAGGGCAAGGCGGTCCCCTCTGTGGGCTTTGCCAAGGTCAACGGCGGCTTGCTGGTGCAGACCGAGGACGACAGGCTCTTTGACGGCGTCAAGGCAGTGACCAAGGCCGACTATGTCGGTCAATATATGAATGATATTGAATTTGGCATGAAGGTGGTCAAATACGTCAAGTCCAATGCCATTGTGGTGGTGCGTAACGGGGCTACCCTGGGCTTGGGCGGCGGACAGGTCAACCGTATTTGGCCTACGGCCGACGCTTTGCGGCGGGCCGATATGCTCTGTCAGGAGCATCCTGAAATCGGGGGCATGACCGGCGCCGTCATGGTGTCCGATGCCTTCTTCCCCTTTGAGGATTGCGTTCAGGAGGCCCACAAATATGGCGTAAGGATGATCGTCCAACCCGGCGGCTCCAACAATGACCAGCGCTCTGTGGATGAATGCGACAAGCATGATATCTGCATGGCTATGACCAAGATCCGCCACTTTATGCATTAATAGATATGCCCTTGGTGCGGCGGGGTGGCCGTATGGCTGCCCCGCCACGTCTTTTGACATGAGGGGGAATTTGCAATGAAATGTTTGGCAGCGGTGGTCCTTTGTCTGCTTATCTTGTTGGCCTCGTGCGGCAGGTCTCAAGAACCGCCGGAGCCGGAGATTGAGAAAGTATCCCAAGCCGAAAGCGCAGGGGATACGGGACAGGATGAGACCCAGCGGCGGCCCTATCCCAATAGCCTCACCCTTGAGGAAATGATGGAGGATTACGAGTATTTGTGGGAAGCGCTGCGTACCAGCTATCCCTATCTTCCATTGGCGCAGCGCATGGGGGTTGATGTGGATCAAAGCTATGAAAAGCGCAAGGCTACTTTAGAGAATGGAAAAGTTCAGAATGATAAGCTTTTTATGACTTTATTAGCCAGTGTGATCAATGATTTTAATGGATTAGGCCATTTGTTTCTCGTTCAAAATTATGACGGTTACACAAATTATATACAAAATTATGAATCTCTTCTGGACGGTCCTCATTGCCGGTATATCTATGATGTACTCACCAATCCCAAGGTCAGGGAGATGTATGAAGCTATGGCACCGGAGATAAATCCGGATCATATACAGTATCAGCCGGAAGACATTATAGAGCGCAACGCGGAATACAATATCGAAATGGATATTCTTGAAGAGGGGCAGATTGCATATATAAAAATCCGATCATTTGGGGGCCCGTTTATCGAGTATAACGCGGAACCTTTATTATCCTTTATGAAAGAAGTGTCCAGCTACGTCCATTTGATTATTGATGTCACTGATAATGGAGGCGGTTCCACCGCATATTGGCAAAATCTCCTGGTATCACCGAATATTGATAAACCTATAGACTATACGAGCTATCATATTTTGGCGGATACGCCCCTTATTAGGGAGTATCATGGATGTATTTCAGGGGTTGCCGCGGCGCAGCCCGTTGACCAATTGCCCAGTACGGTAAATTTGTCGCTTGATGACTTAGCTTTTGCGGATTTGTTTTTGGAGAATCCATATACCATTGCGCCTCAGAACGGTGATAAACTATTCCAGGGGAAGATTTGGCTTTTAGTCAATGAGAATTGCTATTCCTCCACAGAGCTCTTTGCCTATTTTTGCAAGGCTACAGGCTTTGCTACATTGGTAGGGGCAAATACAGGTGGAGGGCTTGGCGGTGGAGTGGACCCATTTTGCTTCTCCCTGCCCAACAGCCATTATGTAATCCGTTTTGACTCCATGCTGGGTATTAACCCGGACGGGAGCAACAACGAGGAATTTGGTACCACCCCGGATATATTGGCTCCCATCGGCGCAGCCCCTTTGGATATTTGCTTGGAGGCGATAGAAAAGGGGAATTATTAATTGCATGACATCCATCTATCACCAGCGCTCAGTGGATGAATGTGACAAACACAGCATCCGCATGGCGATCAGAAAGATCTGCCGGTTTACGCACTAACAGGAGGCGCCGACACCATTTATATAATGAATTGCACTATCTAAGGAAATGAAGAGTATTTATAGTCGTGGAGGCATTATGAATAAAATTTTAGAGGTTACAGACTTAAAAAAGTCATATGCAAGTGTTGAGGCTGTAAAGGGTATAAGTTTTTATGTTGAAGCCGGAAAATTGTTTGCATTTTTAGGGCCTAATGGAGCGGGAAAGTCTACAACAATCGACGTTCTCTGCACGCTTCTTGGGTTTGATGGCGGAACGGTAAATATTGATGGGCAAATACTTGGGAAAGATGACTACAAAATACGTTGTGAGATCGGGGTTGTTTTTCAAGATAGCCTTCTTGACCCGTTATTGACAGTGGAAGAAAATTTATATACAAGAGGGAGCTTCTATAATCTTTCAAAGCAACAGCTTGACGAAGCAGTGATAAAAGCGGCTGATGCTGCCGGGGTTAAAGAGTTTATGGATAGGCCTTATGGTAAATTGTCCGGAGGACAAAGGCGAAGAGCGGACATTGCCAGAGCGTTGGTCAACACGCCTAAAATATTATTTTTGGATGAACCGACAACAGGACTTGACCCTCAAACACGAAAAAATATTTGGGAAACCATTCGAAAGCTGCAAACTTCGAATAATATGACTGTTTTTTTAACCACTCACTATATGGAAGAAGCGGCGGACGCGGATTATGTTTTGGTTATTGACAATGGGCTAATCGCGGCAAAGGGAACTCCGGCAGATCTGAGGGAACGGTACAGCTCTGATACATTGAAGATGCGCTCAAACTCGACAAATGATTTAAAGGCCTTACTTGAAAAACTTCAAATGGAGTATCATGTAAATGGCGATACCTTTACTGTTAAATTAAAAAGCACAATCGATGCGATTGATATTATTGAGAAATGCAAGGATTATATTACAAATCTGGAAGTCGTCAATGGAACAATGGACGATGCGTTTATTGGCATTACAGGAAAGGGGATTAGAGAATGATATCTATAGCAAGAAGAAATTTAAAGATTTTTTTTAGAGACAGAACCGCCGTTTTTTTCTCTCTTCTCGGCGTGATAATAATAATCGGTCTTTATGTACTGTTTTTAGGCGATATGATGCTAAAAGGGCTTAGCGATATAGAAAATGCAAGATTTTTGATGGATAGTTGGATTATGGCGGGAATGCTTGCCGCAACATCCATTACAACGACGATGGGTGCGTTTGGCGTCATGGTCGACGACAGAAGCAATAAAGCGCTCAAGGATTTTTCTTCATCTCCCTTGCGTCGCAGTTCTCTGACGGGCGGATATATTTTAAGCTCCTTTGCAATCGGGGTTGTTATGAGTATAGTTGCTTTTATTTTTGCAGAAATATATATAATTGCATATGGTGGTAAAATTTTGCCGTTTATCGCAATTATAAAAGTATTTGGCTGTATTTTACTATCTGTTTTAGCTAGTAGCGCTATGGTTTACTTTATTGTATCATTTTTCAAAAGCCAGAGTGCTTTTGCCACGGCAAGCACAGTTATAGGCACTTTGATAGGATTTTTAACTGGGATATATATTCCTGTCGGCTCTCTGCCGGGAGCTGTGCAAATGATTGTTAAAGTATTTCCCGTTTCTCATGCAGGTTCATTATTTAGGCAAATTATGATGGAATCACCTATAAAAGAATCTTTCGGCGGGGCGCAAGCTGATGTAGTTTTGGATTTTAAAAATAGCTTTGGTGTAGTTTTTTCTTTTGGCAATCATACTGTCACATGGATAGAGAATATAATCGTTTTAGTCGCAACGGTTGTCATTTTTTATGGGCTTTCTATACTTAATTTATCACGAAAAAGTAAGTGACCTATGCACTTATAATAGGCGTTCTTTTTATAAGGA
>Ga0153945_1000520_pt1 | contig 11794 bp, 18 predicted proteins | sample TSNJ029MetaG_FD_104720 | JGI IMG/M metagenome (GOLD analysis project Ga0153945, IMG submission 104720) | Attine ant fungus gardens microbial communities from New Jersey, USA - TSNJ029 MetaG | ecosystem: Host-associated > Fungi > Mycelium > Unclassified | place: USA: New Jersey, Wharton State...
AGCCGCGCTAGCACACGTGCGCGCGGTGGCTGGCGGTGGCATCGGCATACCGTCCCGTGCTGGACAGGACACAAAGCGCTGCTTGTCATGGAAGGGGAAAGTAAGGTATCCCCACCGGAGGGAGCAAGCCGGGAGGCCACTACTTGACACATTAACGATTATCGGGACAGAGGGGAGGGGAGGCGTTATCATGCGGAATTTACAGGACGTGGCAGGGGAGTATGGCTTGTATGACCACAACGTGACCATCGTTCGTGCGGTTGGGGAAAACGTCAAAGTCGTTCGGCTTCGCTCTGTCCGGAAAAAAGGTCTTGTGGATGACTGATCCTGATACCAGAGATGCACGAAGACGGCGCTTGGCACATGCACGGCCTTATTAAGGGCATACGTGAGCGCGATTTGGTAAAGAATGAGCACGGCTATCTCGTGTGGAAACAGTATACAGAGAAGTTTGGGCGCATCATGTCTTTGGGGAAAATCCGGGATAAGCAGAAGGTATCCAGCTACATAACCAAGTACATAAGCAAGGCTCTGGCTGGGACTGTCAAGGAGTACGGCGCACACATGTACTATTGCAGCAAGGGCCTCTCCAAAAGCACTGAAATCTATCGCGGTAAAAATGTGGCTGTCATGTCCACCTGGGACTATGTGCGGCCTGATGGCTTTTGCAAGATCAAGTGGTTTGATTCCATGGACAGCTTTTCCGCCAATGTAATTTTTACAAGCGAACCGGAATTGATGGGGGGTGTCGTGGACGATGACGGAACCATTCAGCCAGATATTGATCCATGAATATTTCTATAAAAGGCTCTCAGAGATTGACGAACAGGAACAAAGCCTGATTTATGCATTGCGCACAAAAAAGGGGCTGCTGGTTGTATGTGACCAATTGCGTGTTCTGGAGATAGAAAAGATGGTGACCATGCGCCTCTATGAGGAAATGAAGATGCTTTTTTAAAATACCCTATTTCGTTAAATAGTACATAGTTTAGCGACAATTGCGTCCGCTCCTTCGGAGACGGACAACGAAGCCGACCAACGCAGCTGGAGACCCGCCCCCCACGGGGCGGAGGCTGCATAGGTCGGCTTCTCAATTTTGTTAAATGGTTATTTAGTGATAATTGCCTTTTTCCTGTTTTAGGACAAATTCTTAACTTTTGGGGGTATTGGTAGGAGGGTGTTTTTGTCCCAGGCCATAAAAGAAATCTGTGCTCACACCGTAGAATGCTGCGAGCTTGCCTACAGTCTCAACATCAGGTTTCCTTTTTCCTACTTCAATTTTGGCTATTAATGAATCGTCAATGCCTGTTAAATCTGCTAATTGTTGTTGAGTGTAACCTGCTGTTTTTCGTTCTTCTGTGAGCCTTAGACGAATAATTTCGCTGTACATTTATAACGCCCCCTTTGCACTTCCATTTTAGCATATTTTTCACAAATCAAACTTCTGATTTAGAAGAATTTTTGTAACTACCCACACTTCCAAAAGTGAAGTGAAACCGCTATAATAGAAGTGTCCAAAAGATGCCGTAAATATTGCATCTAATTAAAACCACCCCAGCACAGGGGAGAAAAGAGGAAAAGAAAATGGCAAAATTAATGGTAACAGGTATCCGGACTTATGATTTCTTGGACAAGGAAAACAACCGTCAAGTGAAGGGTATGAGCGTCTTTTACCACAAGGCGCTGGAGAACAAAGACGGCAACGCAGGCCGGGGGTACATGACTGAAAAGTTCTCCGTCGCAGCTGGCACCGATGTGTATAACAAGCTGTTGGCGCTCCCGGTAGGTGAGGCTCCGGTGGAATGCGATTTCCGGTATGATATCATCCCAAATGTCAAAAACCCTGTTTGTGTAGATGTGATTTACTCTCCGCAAAAGCACAACTAGGGGAGAAGTGAGGGGGGGGCGGCTATGCGTTATTATTTGTGGATTTGCTTGTCGCTGATTTCAACGCTAATTGCAACGCTTTTGTCAGTAGTGATACTCGCGGCAAATGCATCGGCGGCGGTGATCCCCGAAGACTTACCTGAAACGTCCAGCCCGGAGGACGTATACATACAGGGCGCGGCTGAATCGGATGAATATGAGTATGAGGAGGTTGCGCCCCCTTCCATTGTTGAGGATTCGCAGGAATATGATATTCCGTTGGGTTATTCTGGCAACTTTGATTTGGAAGGCTTTGAACCTCCGGAGAACGAGCTAACAGTTTTACAGGATATCCGGGATATACTTTCATTGTTCTTGGCGCTTTTCATTATAGGGGTTGCCTGTTTGATCGTTCGGGTGATCGTAAATGTATCATTGAAAGGATTTACCCGGTATACCGGATTGTAACAGTTTTCAAGCGTGAAAGCGCTGAAAAATATATTAATAGGAGGAAAGAAAAAATGGGAGCGAACATTCTTCCAATGGCGGTTACTGTAGCCATTACCACAGAACAGTTGGAGCCGATTGTTGACACCATTGTTGCACATGTGGGCGTGATCTTGCCCATAGGCATTGCGATCATGGGTATCCTCATTAGCATCGGCCTCGTACCCCGGATTCTTGGCAAGTTCACCAATTCCTAATCAGTCCCCGGCATCATGCGGCCTCATAGAAATATGAGGCCGTTTGCATATCAAAAAGAATGCGTGGTGATGATCTTGAAGCGAATGTTTATAGTAACTCTGGTGGCGGTGCTGGTGGTAGGGTTGGCGGTTCCGGCTTCGGCTGTAGTGTCTAGCCCTTACTTTGAATTGCTGATAACCCCGGAACAAACTTTATATTATTTTTTAAATGATGCAGAAGTTGACAAGTATATTTCTACGGGGTTAACTGCATATGGTTTAGGTTCTCGCAGTAAGTATCCTTATTATATGTTGTTTCTTGAACGAGAGCCAAGCGGTTACGGCGTTGGTTATATGTATTATGCCTATTTTTTAATATCATCTAAACCTATAGTTAGTGCAGGGGATGTATGTTTCATAACTCGGGCACAGGTCGATCAAACTAATTTGTTATGGTTTAATCCTATGTGTTATGCGTATAGGTATTACCGTGGTATTTCTTCAAATTATTTTAAATTTTCTCAAACTGCTACGGATGCGTCTTCAAAGTGGCAAAATATTATTTCCGGTTATTATTATGAAGATTATTCTACCGCTAGATTTGATGGAATGTATGAGAATGAAGAATTAGCAAAAAATATAGTTGGAACAATAAATACTTATGGTTTAGAAACTGCTTTAAGCAATGCAAAATCTGTTGTCAACGACAACTATACCGCTGCTTCATGGCAAGCTCTGCAAGCAGCCATACAGGAAGCGGAAACCCTCCTAAGCTCTGGCAGCTACACCCAAGAAGCCGTGGACGGCATGTTGGGACGGCTCAATAGCGCAATGAGCGCATTAGTTGTTGCAATAGATACCAGCCGTCTTGTGTCTCTCATAAGCACCGCCAAGGCAATCCAGAACGATAACTATACTGATGAATCGTGGAGCGCCCTCCAAAACGCAATAAGATCAAGCCAAGACATTTTGGATTATGGGGGATACACCCAAGCATCCGTGGACGCAATGGTTAACAACCTTCAAAAATATATTAACGGCCTTAAAAAGAATGCGGCTGTTGTCAATCCTCCGTATGTGTTCCCCGAAGTCCCCCCCATGCAGCCGGATGCGGAGGGGCATAGATATTTGCGTGACGGCATCCGATTCGCGGATTTGATTCCGGCGCAGGATGCAATTATGGAAAATGTAGAGTGGGCTATCAGTAACGGCAAAATATTGTTTGGCGTGTTACTTCTAATCTATCTTACCCCGCGCATTTTACGTGCTGCTGTTGGTTTTGACTTTGAATCCAAGTACGTGGATTTGAATTATCCAAGTAATAAAAGTAGGCATTACAGGCCACTTCCCAAGTTGAAGGAAGAACCGGGAGAGGATAAGTTTTAAATATTGAAGGGGATGCAATTATGAGTACAAAATTTAACATTGGGGTTGCCGCTGTCCTTATTGCAAGCGCTGTTGGTGTGTCGGCTGCTGTCCTTCCTGCGTTAAATTCTGTGGAGATAACAGACTTTGAGGACTACAAGCCACCTAGCCGTTTGGACGTTATCACCTATGACTATATGGACGAACACGGAAGCCCCAGCGCGACGCCTACAGAGTATCCCACATGGCAAGCAGATTTTCCATACCGCGCTTTCCTGCTGGGGGCTAGGCCCACAAGTAATAATGGCACTCAAGATCATGATTGTGTAATTTATGTGGTGTACTCTAAAACGCCAACATTGGATTTTTTCAGCTTTACATACATGCCGGGTACAAAAACATCTAATCAGACCGGATATATCCGCGCTGACTATGCGGACGGCTGGGACACCATGGGTCGGGATAAAGACTGGTTAATTATGTCTTGGTCACGTACCGGGGTTACTGCTGGGAGTGAAACGGTTCCCCTTTATAGTCAGTCTACCTACCCCAGCGTAGTCGGGCGTAAATATTTTGATTTCGATTTCTATTATCAGTGTTGCGGCACCCTGTCTATTAACGGTTTGCGTAATATTACGGATGTGCCGTATCCATATATCCTCACATGTACCGACCTAAGCGGTAATGGGGGAGGTAGCCAAGCTGGTAGCAGCTCCACTGGTTCCGGTGGTGATAGTTCTGGGGGGAGTTCATCCGGTGGCGGCTCCTCCGGGGGAAGTTCATCCCGGATAGAGGTATCTATAGTGGATGACGATATTCCCGACGATTGGGAATTTTCCGTCCCGGCCGACGGTGAATCTTCTGATTCATCCTATCCATGGGAGGATGATAGCAACACCCCCGACCTTGACGGCAATATCAGTTCTCCGCCGTATGTGAATAACGGAGAGGACGGGGAAGGGGAAAACGGGGACACGTGGTCACTACCGGAGTGGAATTTACCGGACGGTTTGCCCTTCGGCACTGGTGATTTGAATGTACCGGATTTTCCGGTGGATATACAGGAGGGTTATCCAGATTTTCCGGGAAATATGCAGGAGGGCTACCCTGATCTTGTGTTTCCTTCGGGAGCATGGCCTCCTGATATGCCTACCCCAGCGCCATAGCGTAGAGCGGAATTAAAGTAAGGTATCCCCCGGTGGAATTAAGTAAGGTTTCCCCAGGGAAAGAAAGGAGGAGCGAACTTGTATTTTTTGGCTAGTTATGTGCCATATGATCCGGCTATATTGCAAAGCTTATGGAATTCTATTATGAAAACAATCGGTTCGGCGGCTGGTCTTGGATTCATTGTTTTTGGTGTCATATTCGTTATTGGCCTGTTTCGTACCGTTTTTCGCTATTTTTTGTGATGCGCGGCAACTCATTTGTATTGATTGGTGGTGATTTCCATATTCCGTAATCTTTTTAAGCTGCTTAATGACTTTTTGGGGGCTTTATTGGATGGCATTAAGTATCTGTTTATTCCTCATTCAGACTATTTTACTAGGCTTTGGAAGGTATTGCATAGTGGTTTCTCTGAAAAGTTCGGCGGCATAACTTCCATTGTAAATTATTTGGGTGATCGCTTTGCGTCAATGAAAACTTATAACGGACTGGAAAGCCTTTTTACCCTTCGATTTCCCAAAGGTTCCTTGCTTGGTGGTATCAGTATTGATCTAATTGAGGGCGGTCTAAATGTCCTAACTATGATTCGTGGTGCCTTTTCCGGTTTTATAGTTTTGTTAACCGTTGCGTATTGCTACCGTAAAATTACATCAATGATTAATACATAGGGAAGGGGAGGGGCTTTTTTTGATAATTGAAATCATATTAAATTTTCTAGTCGCAATTGTCTTAGGCATTATCAAGCTTTTTCCTACAATCCCACAAATAAATCTTGATTTTTTTAATTGGATTATCCGTATATTTTCTTTGATAGATATGTTTATCAGTCTGCGGGTGCTCTCTGCATGCTTGGTGGTGATCTTCATTGTGATGAACGCCAAGTTGATATGGTCGGTTATCATGTGGATAGTTCGCAAGCTTCCCATTTTAAAGTAGGTGATTGATAATGTTTTTTGTTGAATATGGATTATGGTTTGCTGGTGCTCTTGGCGTGATCGCTATCTTGGACAAATTATTTAGATTGGTGTAAACGACTATGAAAAGTTATGATCTGGTAGGAACGTTTTTAAGATTGCTTGTTTACCCTGTGCTTTCTTTTGTCTCCGGTATTTTGGGAAAAGTCTTTATTGTAACGTTGGCTTTTTTGGTATATTGCGTTATGAAGTACCAATTAAACCCATTTAGACTTACCAAGGTAAAACTTTTGAATATGCGTATTCGCTTAAAACCAGCAAACTTTATGCGATGGGCGTTAATAGATATGATGGACGCTCCAGATCACCGGGATGAATTTCAGGAGTTTGGATTAACCTTGTATTGTGGCCGTCAAGGTGCTGGCAAGACTATCAGCATGGTGGAATACCTTAACCGGGCGCATTATCGGTATCCAAAGGCATTGATCGTTACCAATTTTGATTATATTCACGCTACCCGCAGGATGGAAAGTTGGCAGGATTTTATGGATATCAGAAACGGAGAGGACGGTGTTATATTCGCCATTGATGAAATACACAGCGAATACAGTAGTGCAAGCTCTAAGAATTTCCCGGAATCCTTGTTGTCGGAGATATCTCAGCAGAGAAAGCAGCGGGTAAAGATTGTGGCTACAGCCCAGGTATTTAATCGGGTCGCAAAACCCCTACGAGAGCAATGTTTTAGCGTGAATCTTTGTTCTACATTTTTTAAGCGTTGGACGTTTACCCGCGAATACCATGCACAAGCATATGAAATGTATTGTGAGAGCACAAACCGGGATAAGAAGCTTAAAACCCTTGGTAAACATTCTTTTGTCCAAAGTGATTATTTGCGTAACTGTTATGATACATACTCAAAAATTGAGCGTATGCGCACAACAGATTTTATACCCCGCAATGAGCGGCAATAACGGCCTGACAAAAAAGTCCTTCTTTAGCGAAGCGGTAACGAGAATACCGCTTGCCGACCGCCCAGCCCGCCGCGCTAGTGCACGCACGCGCGGCGGCTGGCGGTGGCATCGGTATCCCGTTCCGTGCTGGACTGATTTTCAAGGCGGTGTATCCGTTAACTGATGGTAAAAAATGGAGGGTGATTGATTATGTATAGTTATATAATGCGAAATAGGCTTATAGAGGAACGGAAAAGAGCAGGGTATTCACAAGCACAACTAGCTGACCTTATAGGTTTAGACAGATCACTTATTGGCAAAATGGAAGCAGGATTGCGTAAACCGGACATTGAGACAGTGGGGCAATTGATGGAATTTTATGAAGTGTCTATAGATTGGTTGTTTGGTCAAGGGCAAAGGGAATTACCGCATAAAGTAGAACAATTAGTTATAGATGAAATTGCATCCGGGGCATTTGTGCTTTCATTATTAGCAAGCTTATCTAATGAGGAAATGAAGGTGTTTTTTTCTGGTCAAATGAAATATAGCCGATTTCTACAAGATGAAAAATTTAAGAGTTTATCACAAAAGCAACAGATTCATTTGTATCAGGAGTATCAGAACAAAGAATGGAATAAAAGGGAGGACGTTAAAAACTAAGCGGGTACAGGGTGTAGGGGCTGCGTGGGGGCGCTATGGCTCCTTCCCTGTGTCTAGCAATCCAAATTCCTTATATGCCCTTGCAGCACCTTCTAGGGGCTTCTAGGGGGCTTCCATGGGCTGCTGGGTGTTCGCTTTGCAATACTCCTCCCTTTGTCTAGCAAGTGGCCTTGTCGCAGAGGCCAGAAAAGGCAGAGGCCCTATAGCGCCTGCTGTAGGGTACGGCGGCTCCTCTTACTTGATACTAGCCACAGATTATCCCCACTAAGGTGGTGAAGCATTGTCAAAAGCCCGGATTCACGCACCCCACATGGATGTGGAGCACAACGCAAAGGTTAGTTTTTATCCAGACGGTCGGCACAAGCTGCTGGTTGCCAGCAAGCCTATATTCAAAGAGGAGGGATGGGAAAAGCCAGAGTTTAGAGAAAAGGTTCCGAAGCCAAAAAACATGGGAGGGGAAGTTAGAATGGATAATGTGAGAAGGGCGCAGCAAACGGTTTTCGATATCTCCAGGTTAAATTCTTTTGATTATTTTATCACCTGGACACTGGACAAAGAAAAAATAGATCGTTATAATCCTGCGGAGATATCCAAAAAATTGAAAAAGTTTTTAGATCACAAGGTACAGCGCAATGACCTAAAATATTTAATTATTCCAGAGCATCACAAGGACGGTGCAATACATATGCATGGCTTAATTTCCGGTGATCTGGAAATGGTGGATTCCGGGACTGTGATTGTGAAGGAAAGAAAAAAGCCAGTCCGCAAGGAACTGGCTGAACAAATGAGTTGGGCGGCTCTGAAAACTGTTTACAACATGCCCCAATGGACGCTGGGAAGCTCTACTGCAATAGAGCTTGATGGCAATGTCCAGGCCATTAGCCGTTATATTGCTAAATACGTTTCTAAGGAATTTCGCAAAATATTTGGCAATTTCTATTATGCCGGGGGGCATGGCTTAGAACGCAAACCGCCCACACAATTATATCAGATACCCTATACAGAACTCAATGAAAAAGAGTATACAAAATTCGGCACCGGGTACAAGTACATGGAATTGGGGGATTACAGTACTTATGATGAAAATGCTCGGGCATTGCTTGAAAGGATAGGCGTGTTGTGATAAATTTATAATTAATAAAAGTGGATAGAAAGGATTGTTATTAATGCCTGTTAAAAAAGAATGTTCTACCTGTGAATTTTATATGTCATCTAGTGATGGTATGGTTTGTGCTGGAAATGATGAATTTTATGGTAAATATGTTGCGCCTGATTTTATTTGTGATAATTGGGAGATATCATTTAGTGAGTTCTGTGACAACGGCGGTAAGTTCAATTGATGGTAGAAAGAAACCAAGGCAATTTCACTAAATAAAAATTTAGCGTAATTTAGGGGACACGTTTAGGCGCGACACATTAAAAGAAGAGCTCTTTTGTCCAAGACCGAGCAGCCAATCAGTCGAGACACAATAAAAATCTGCTAAAGCACCCAGTTTTTCTAAATCAGGTTCTAGGTTTCCTGTTTCATATTTTGATATTGTGCTTTTAGGAATCTTTAATTCCTCCGCAACTTGTGGCTGGGTGTATCCTGCATCAATACGTGCTTTTTTAATTCTTTCCGGAAAATTCTCTTTGTACATCAATAATCACCTTCCAAACACAGCATTTTTTGCTTCATCGTCTGACATATCTGAAATACCTCAAAACTAAGTTCCCATTCTTCACAAGAAAAAGTAGGTTTAACTTTCTTTCCATAAAGCTCACTATTGCCACAACAAACACCTTGATAAAACTCGCATGTCTCACAAATCTGTTTTACCACTTGCCCTCTCCCCTTTTGTTAAATCATAAACAATCTTTTGCACATAATCCGTAGCATACCGCATCTTCGTATACCGCCCCGACCGAAAACCCTCCCGGGCAAGGCTGGCGATCGTGCGCCCCCGGTTAAACTCATGTATAATTTGTTCCGGTGTGTGGTAACGGTACCCATGCTGATCCAGCCGGAGCCTAGCCTCCACCAGCTCCAGGAGCTGCTCCGGTTCAGGACTGGCATAAGTCGAAAAGATTGGCGATTTCTCCACATGGATTCCATCCAGCTCGCTGCAAGCAGACAGCCGGTTCCACCAGTCGGCGGTGGGCCGCCGCTCCCGGCGAAGCTTCGCAAACTCTCCCTTAAACTTTACAAAGCGAATGGTGTCATAGGTGATAAAGTCCCGGATGGACTGGAGCATGTGCAGTATCTTGTACATGCGGCGCTCGTAGACTGGCACCCAGTCCGGATACTCAACCGGAGGAAACAAAAAGCTTTTGGTGTATTTACGCATCACCTGGATTTCGATATTCACCACATCGGTCAGATCGGGGACACATTTGTCGGCAATCCTTTTGTAATCATCCACCGAGCTATCTTCAAATTGCAGCAGCTGCCGGATATCCGTCTTGATTTCATCATCCCGCCCATACTCCAGATAAAACAGGCAGCGGGCCGTTTCCTTGTAATTCCATGAGCATTTCCCATGCTCAAATATCTGGTTGAATACATATTGGTCGAATGCGGAGATAAGGCCCTTTCCCCGCCAAATGGGTACAAAAAATTGCTTGTATCCCATTTCCACCACCTCTTTGCTTTTGTTGTAGATACGGACAAAGGAGCTGTCCGACTTCCGACGGCCCAGGGAGATATAGTCCGTATAGATTTCATCGCCAAGGAAATTTCCCTCCTTGCCCCAGCGCTTAAAGCTGGATACCTGCATTTGTCCCAAGTATTCATCCTTGAAAAATAGCAGCATATCCTGTATGTAATTGGTGTGCCATGCGATATCAAGGCGGTTTTCCTTGATATTTGCAATCTGTATGCCGTAGCGATCGAGGAGAATTTCCAGATACACCAGTGATTCGTAAAAGGCATCCCGCAGACCGTTCAACCAGATAAATTGGGAGCGGAGCTGCACATGTATTTCAGGGGTTTCCAAATTCGGCAACGTTTCAGCGACAAAGATGTCAAAGCAATCGGGTTTTGAGATGCAGTAACGGTACATGCGGGAACCGTAGGTTGTGACCTCCGTATCGTTGCACAAATCATCCTCCTGCATGAAGGGAACAGGCCCCCCGCTTTTCCCGGCTTTCTCCTTTGCCGTTTTTAAGGTCTGTATCAGGGTACGGCTGCCAAGATTTAACCCCCAATCCCCCACCGCTTTCACATTGTAGTACATAGTATCTACATGGGATATGAATTTGTCACGGGTGTAATGGAACCATTCCGCCGATTTTTCCGGCTCCATTTCCCTGTAAATCATACTTTCTTTAATAGTGGCCATCTTCAAAAATACGCTCCCTCCCCTTTGCGTCAATTACCCGGATTGACGCAGCCCAAAAATCACTATCAAACACGCATCACTATCAGCAGAATCAGACTTTCAAACCTGGTGTTTCATGGGACGTGTTACAAATACGTCCCCCAAGCCTTTTTCAAGTGTCCAGCACAGCCCGGCGCGTCGTTGCCGCCGCCGACCGCCGCGCGCACGTGTGCTGGCGCGGACGGCCCGGCGGTCGGCAAGGCGACGCCTCCGCTTCCGTTTCGCGAAGGAAGGACTCCCTCAATAGGCTTGAGCTTACGTTCTTTCGTTACGGGGTATAAATTCCACTTGCTGCATCCGCTCAATTTTGGAATAGGTATCGTAGCAGCTGCGCAGGAAATCACTTTGTACAAAAGAATGCTTACCAATTGCTTTCAGTTTTTTGTCCCGGCTGATACTTTCACAGTACAGCTCATAGGCCTGGGCCTTGTATTCCCGGGAAGATGTCCAGCGTTTCAGGAAGGTGGAACAAAGCTTGACGGTAAAGCATTGCTCCCGGAGCGGCTTTGCCACACGGGTAAACACCTGGGCGGTAGCGACAATCTTAATTCGTTGCTTGCGTTGCTGGGAGATCTCCGACAACAGGGATTCAGGAAAATTCTTGGAGCTGGCGGTGCTGTATTCGCTGTGAATTTCATCAATAGCGAAGATAACGCCCTCGATGCCGTTGCGGATGGTCAAAAAATCATTCCAGCTTTCCATCCGCTTATCAGCGTAAATATAATCAAAGTTGGTAACGATCAAAGCGTTTGGGTATCGGTGGTGCATACGATTTAGGTACTCCACCATGCTAACTGTTTTCCCGGAACCCTGGTGTCCACAATACAGGGTTA
>Ga0153945_1000524_pt1 | contig 11700 bp, 11 predicted proteins | sample TSNJ029MetaG_FD_104720 | JGI IMG/M metagenome (GOLD analysis project Ga0153945, IMG submission 104720) | Attine ant fungus gardens microbial communities from New Jersey, USA - TSNJ029 MetaG | ecosystem: Host-associated > Fungi > Mycelium > Unclassified | place: USA: New Jersey, Wharton State...
ACTAAAATACTAGAAGAGTTGGCAAACAAAGATATTGTTGTTATAGACGATCTCCTAAATATTTTACCGGAGGTTTCAATTTCTACTATTAGAAGGGATTTAAAAGAACTTGAAAATGAAAAGAAAGTAGTATTACTTACTGGGGGTGCTGTTAAATTAAACTCTAGTACTTTAGAATTGCCTATTTCAACTAAAATTGAATTAAATAAAAAAAAGAAGAAAGTAATAGCTGAACTTGCTTATGATCTAATCAAAGATGGGGAAACTATTTACTTAGACTCTGGAACCACTTGTACTTTACTTGCTGAAAAACTATTAGAAAAACAACTTACAATTGTCACTTCAAATATGTCATTAGCTAATCTAAGATTTCCTAAATCTGAAGTTATATTTCTTGGTGGAATGATAAATGAAGATATTTCTTCATTGTATGGACCGATAACAGATAATAATCTTAAAATGTTCAACTTTGATAAAGCCTTTATAGGAACATCTGGAATTAGTGTAACAATGGGAATTAGCACTCCAAATATTTTTGAAGCAAATAAAAAAGCAATAGCAAAACAACTTGCAAGAGAAAGTTATATCCTTTGTGATAGTAGTAAATTTAATAAAGGTATGTCATCTAAAGCTTTTGAATTAGATGATTGCATAGTTGTTTCTAATAAATATGATGCAGAAATATCAGCAAAAGTTAAAATGATTGTTCCAAAATAGTGCTTATTATATTAATATATAAGATGATGAAAATCATCTTTTTTTCGTATGTTTTTTGTTGAATTATGAATAAATTTGATAATTGATAATAAATATAAAAAATATGATTGAAATTGAAAAAAAGATTGTGCTATATTGAAATTAGAAAAAGGAAAATTAACATGAACGATTATTTATTAATGGCTAGATTGAATTCGCTTTTTACTAATAAGAGTTCAATATTGAAGGGATTGCACTAAAGAGAAATACATCTGGCAGGGACCAAAAAAGAAACTATGCAAACTGTAAAGTATGTATTTTATTTGATTAAAATAAATAACCTATGGATAGCAGAAAAAATAGTTTATGATACTAATGTTTTTGAAGTTAAGAACCAACAAAGGGACTGCAAATAGCAGCTCTTTTGTTTTAAGGGAAAACAAGGTATCGTTATATTATAGGTATTTCAAACAATTTTTTATTGAAAAATAATGAAAATATTTGAAAAAATATGATTGACAATGAAAAAAGATGGTGATACGATATGTGTATAAATAATATAGAAAGGAGGGGAATAATGAAATTAGCAACACGTCTCAATTCATTTTTACCTAAATTTAATAACGATTTAAATTTAGTGTTTAATGAATTAGTAAATCTAGGTATCAATTATGTTGATTTCAATTATCCAGAACATGTTACGTCATTTACTTCTAGTGAAATGAAAGTGCTTCTTGATAAACATGATTTAATTGCTAATGGTGTAGCTTTGAGATTTAGAAACGAGTTCATTAATGGTGAACTAGGTAATGCTGACATTATAATCGCTAATAAAGCTTTACAATTATGTAAAGATGCCATTGATTATTGTAAAGAGATTGGTGGAGAGGTGGTTACAATCTGGTTAGGATTCGATGGATTTGATTATGCATTCCAAATTGATTATGCAAAAGTTTGGGATCAAATCAAACATTGCATGATTGAAATTGCAGACTACGAACCAAGCATTAAAATTAGTATTGAGTATAAACCATATGAAGAACGTTCTTATGCTTTCCTTGATAGTATGGGACTTACTTCACTAATGGTTAATGATGTTAATCGTGAAAATTTAGGTATGACTTTAGATTATTGTCATATGTTAATGAAACATGAAAATCCTGCATTCTCAGCAAGTATTGCTAGAAGTCGTGGTAAATTATTCGGAGTTCATTTAAATGATGGGTATGGTGTATTTGATGATGGATTAATGGTAGGAAGTGTAACATTACTTCAAACTATCGAATTCTTGTACTACATTAAATTATCTAATTATGATCATGCTATCTATTTTGATACATTTCCTATTAGAGAAGATGCAGTAGAGGAATGCCGTCAAAATATTGAGATGACTAAAAAATTATTTGAAATCATTGACCGTGTCGGCATGGATGAATTCAAACATGTTATCGAACAAAATAGTGCTGTTGAAGCAAATAAGTTATTATTAAAAATTTTAGGTTAATCCAATCCTACTATTGAGGTGCTTAATACTAACATCTCAATGGTGAAAGAAAGTGAGGGAAATTATGAATTATAGTGAAACCGCAAAAGAAATATTATCATTAGTTGGTGGTGAAGAAAATCTTGCCAATATATCTCATTGTGCTACTAGATTACGTTTAAACTTGATTGATTCATCTAATGTTGACCATAGTGCTGTTGAAGCAGTTGAGGGTGTAGTTTCTGTAGTTGAAAAGGCAGGACAATTTCAAATCATTATTGGATTAGATGTCGACAAAGTTTATGCTGAACTTGAGAAGTTAACTGGTAAAATTAATTCTTCAAGTGCAGGACAAGAGAACGAAGAAAAAGCTGGTGTTGTTAGTGGTATTTTCTCAGCAATTTCAGGAATCTTTGCTCCGTTATTACCAGTATTAGCAGGCTCGGGTATTTTAAGAGGATTAACTTTACTAGCAGTGCAAGCTGGAATCCTTCAAGAAGGAACAGGGACTTATACTATCTTAACTGTTGCTTCCATGTCAGTCTTTTATTTTTTGCCCGTAATGTTAGCGTTTTCATCTGGAAAAAGATTTGGTGTAAGCCCATATATTTCAGCTATCATTGCAGCAGCATTAATAAATCCTGATTTTATTGCATTAATGGGTAGCCAAGGAAATGGTGCTACTACTTCATTTATGGGGATTAAGGTTGTATTAATGAATTATTCAGCTACTGTAATTCCAATCATTTTTGCAATCTGGGTATATTCTTATCTTGGGAAAGCTTTAGAGAAGTATATTCCAGTAGGTATGCAATTAGTATTCGTACCATTAATCTCATTATTCATCATGATTCCATTTACAATGATTGTTATTGGTCCTTTAGGAGTTTATGGTGGAGAATTTATTGCAAATATTGTTAATAGCTTAATTGAATCAAGCGGATTATTAGCGGGTATAGTAGTTGGTGGTGGCTGGAGCGTTCTTGTATCATTTGGTCTTCACTGGGCAGTTAATCCAATTATGATTAATAATGTTTCAACAATTGGTTATGACTATATTGTTCCATTAACATTTGCATGTAATTTTGCAGTTATCGGAACTGCATTAGGTGTATTTTTAAAATCAAGAGATACTAAAAGAAAGAACTTTAATTTAACTGGTATTATTACAATAGCATTATCTGGTATTATTGAACCTACTTTATATGGTACATTGGTAAAAAATAGAATGTTATTTTTAAGTCAAATTATTGGTGGTGCTACTGGTGGAGCATTCATGGGATTCTGTAAAGTTTCTTCAAATGCATTTGTATTCGGTGGATGTACAACCATTCCAGCATTTGTAGGTGGTAATTTAACAGCTGCTATTATTGGTTTATTAATATCTGTAGTAGTGTCAGCAGTATTAGCTTATATTTTCGTAGCTAGAGAAGAAAAGAAGTTAGAAGCATAAAAATGTAAAGTAAACTATTAAAAACTATTTGTATTTTTAATGAATATTTAATTTTATGGTGGTAACATGACTAAAATATTTTCACTCCCTGCATTTTTAATATTTTGTCCAAACAATAATGAATTGAATTAAGAACGGATATAGTGTGAAATTTGTCTATGATTAATTTAATTGATGGAGGTAAAGTATGATACCATGCGTTAGAAAAGAAAAAATTTACTTAATAATAAAGAGCTTGTTACCTTAGATGAAATTAAAGAAAATATTAACGATACTTCTGTACCAACTCTAAGAAGAGATTTAAAGAATTAAGAAGAAGATGGAAAAGTTATTATTTTAACTGGAGAAGCTGTTAAGTTATGTTCTAGGGTTGCTGACCTTCCGGTTTCCGCAAAAAAATCATTGCATACATCGACACCATTTGTGCCAATAAAGAATTAAATATTGATATATTTGTGTTGGTTAGTGAACCACTAACTGAAGATAATGAATCATTTAATTTTCCTCCAAGGAATATAGCTTTTGCAACTAATGTGTCAACATGCTGTAATATGGCGGTATTAGATGTGACAATTATTATTTTTCTATTAAAAATAAGCTCTATTAGTTTAGTACATGTTCTAGAGTCTAAGTAAATGATATCACCATCTTCGATAAGTTCAAAAGCTAATAATGCAATTTCTTCTTTATCCTTTTTATACTAAGGGGGTTACTACCCCTAGTATCATTGAAGCCGATAAGAAACAGCGTGTTATAAAACAAGCTAAAGATGCATTCTTATTATGCGATAGCAGCAAATTTAATAAAGTATTGAAGATCAAGTCATCCGAAATTAATCAATGTACTATTATTTCAGATAAATATGATAAAGAAATTGGTTCTAAAACAAAAATGATAGTTCCAAAAAATAGATATTAATAGCTTTGCTTAGCACAGAAATGAGGTAAGTAATGATGAAATCTTTTAAAAAGAAAAATGATATTATAACATCACCAGCTAATGGTAATGTTATCTCAATGGATAGAGTTCTAGATGAAGTTTTTTCAAATAAATTGTTAGGTGATGGATTTGCAGTTGAACCTAGTGATGGGACAGTATACTCTCCAGTAGTAGGAAAAGTATTTTCTATTTTCCCTACTAAGCATGCCATTTCTATTGTTACAAATAATGGTTTAGAAGTTCTTGTGCATATGGGACTTGATACAGTAGAATTAGAAGGAAAAGGATTTGAGGTTTTAGTTGAGAAGGATCAGAAAATAACACATGATACAAAAATAGCCAATATGAATTTAGATTATATAGTTCAAAATGAAAAGTTAACAACTATTATCGTTGCTTTCACAAACCTTAAAGATAAAGAGATTTTAGTAATACAAGGTGAACAAACTGCCAAAGCTGAAATTGCCACTATAGAAATATAAAAAGAAAATAATATGAAAAAATATTATGTCTTAGTGTGATATGAGCTAATTATGAGGCACTCATGAAAGATAGAAGAACTAGCCTACGCAGAACTTGCAATTAATCCTGATACTACTACTATTGAAAGTATTAAAGGAATGTTAGATATTTGTAGCTATGTGATGGTAATACGGCAGTTAATTCTAGTTTTGGTGGTCAAAAACTTATTAAGTTTACAACACTAGATATATAAATTCATCCATTTGCCAAAAAAAGCAAGGTATTATAATATATTAGGATATTATGGATGGTTCTACCTATCCTTATCAAGTTTTGCTAACTATGCTGGAATGAACTTTCTGAGTGGAAAAAGTGCAGATAGAATATATGAAATTTTTAATGAGAGTGATAACAGTTATGCTGATAAGAATAATATACGTGTAATAACTTCATCTATATAACTATCAAGTAAGACTTTATTTGGTAAGAGATTAAGATATTCTTTTTCTTTTTGGAATAAAACATAAGGTGGAATTTTGGTTGTTTGATTAATTTCTTGATTGACTTTTTGAATTATATGAATAAGAAAAGAGGAGATATCATCACAATAAATAAAGAAAACCATTATTGAAATGACTAAATACTAGTCAAATTGATTGAGGTTGTCCTTTAGTAGGGTATCTTCTTTTTGAAAATTTGTGGACAACTTTTTTGCTTTTATTTATTTTCTCGGTGAACAGTTACTATTTTGATGAACAAAATATAATTTTTTAAAATGTATTGCTATTGTGCTGACATATGAGTATCATATAAGCGAAAGAAAAAATTATGTGTTTTTGAAAGGAGCGATACATTATGGCAGCAAAATCAGCGAACCTATATGCCAGAATTGAACCAGAGGTTAAAGAACAGGCAGAGAGTATTCTTTCTGTACTTGGTATTCCTGCATCCAACGCTATTAATATGTTTTATAAACAGATTATCCTTCAGAGAGGACTTCCTTTTGAAATGAAAATTCCGTCTGCAAGACCGATTGATATGAGTGCTTTATCAGAGGAACAGATGAATGCAGAACTGGAGAAAGGATATGAGGACATGAAGGCTGGTCGCACCAAACCAGCAAGTAAGGCATTTTCAGACATCCGCAAAGATTATAACTTATGATTTTTGAAATTGAAATTTCAGAACGCAGACCTTCGAAGCATTTATAAGTATATTGCATTTGAACTGCAATCGCCGGAAAATGCGAGTGGTCAGCTTAACCGACTGGAAGAAAGCATCATGGAACTTGACCAGATGCCAGAGCGTTTTCGTGAATATGATAACGAACCGTGGTACAGCCGTGGCTTACGCATCATGCTCGTAGATAATTACTGTATGCTTTATATTCCAGATGCAGAAAAAGCTATGGTTACGATTATCCGTGTGATGTATGGTGATTGGGATATTGATACACAGTTGAAGAAGTATACAAAGATGTAGATGAAATCTGTAGACCTAAATTCTTGAAGGCAAGTTTGATAATGAGCAGTATTCAAATAAAATCAAATGGTCAAGCAATGATTTTATATTGTGATTATAAGGTTATACTTCAAAAGTGTGATTTAACGGCTGTAAACAGTAGAATTATCTATGACAATGATTGTTATTGCAACCGATTTTGAGATAAATAGTGGAACTATGAAAAAGCTGATAACCAATGTATTGCATAGTCAATGGTATTTTTAAAAAAATATTGACATCGTTTACATTTTATGATTAAATTAAGTTGTAAGAGGATTGCTACTAATGAAACAATTAGGCGAAACCAAAACAAATTTATTTTGTTTTGGTTTTTTATATTTTAGCATCTTATTACAAGCCGGCTAAAAGTAAAAAAAGAAAAAGGAGAAAGTTTATGAATTATAAAAAGGTTGCAGACGAGATCAAATTAAATGTTGGTGGGTCGTCTAATATTAAAAATGTAACACATTGTGCTACTCGATTAAGATTCATATTAAGTGATGATAGTAAGTTTAATGACGAAGCAAATAAAAAAATTGATGACGTTGTAAATATTATTAAAATTGGTGATGAGTTTCAGATTATTATTGGACATGAAGTAAAGAATGTTTATAAAGCGTTTGTTGAAAATGATAAGGATCTAATAAAAAAAGTTGATGGATTAAAAAGCGAGAAGACAATTAAAACAGTTTTACTATCAATCGCGTCATACATTCAAGCTTCATTAGGAACCATTATTCCATTATTAATTGGTACTGGTTTAATAAAAGCCGTACTAGCCATTTTGTTACAATTAGAGTTAGTTACGGCAACAAATGATACATATATTGTTTTATATTTTGCCTCGGATGCAATGTTCTATTTTATGGGAGTAATAGCAGCCATTGGTGCAGCTAGAAAATTAAATGCAGATATCCCAATGGCTGTATTTATGGCATTAATGTTGTTGTCTCCGACATTTGTTAGTAATGTTACTAATGGAGTGAAGATGACAGTATTTGGAATGCCAATTTATTCTGTATCTTATGCGAATTCATTTTTACCTATTATTATAGTTGTTTGGGTAATGAGTAAGTTGGATACATTCTTTGATGAGCATCTTCCTCTTTTAGTAAAAGATGTGTTAAGACCAACATTAGTAATTCTAATTATGATTCCTCTTTCGTTCTGTGTTTTAGGGCCTTCTGTTACTTGGATTGCTAATCTACTTGCCCAACCGTTTACCACTTTATTAGATTATCCTTGGGCATTAACTGCTTTATTTGGATTATTAATGCCAATTCTTATAATGTTTGGAATTCATGGGATTTTCTTCTCTGTGGTATCGTTAAATTTATTTGCTCAGTTAGGATATGATCCTTTTATGATGCCTGGTGGCTATTGTTCATTCTTTGCCATTACCGCAGTAGCGTTGGTTGTTGCATTTAAAACAAAACAAAAAAGATATCGTTCCCAATGTTTATCTTCTGGACTTTCCCTGTTTTTTGGTGGAGTTTCTGAACCAGCAATTTTTACAGTTCTTGTGAAAAATAAAATGGCGATGATTATTGCTTGTATATCAGGTGGAATTGGTGGTTTAATAGCTGGATTACTTAGTACAAAATGTTACAATCCTGTCGGTGGTAGTTTAACATTATTTATTTATTATGTTGGACCAGAGTCTCCAATGTCCAGTGTTTTAATTGCTGCTGGGGTCTCTGTAGTTATTGCAGTTGTTGCATCGTTAATAGTATTTAAAGATGGTATTAATAACAACGATTCTGTTTAGAATATATAGAGAATAAGGAGAAAAGAATATATGATGAAAATTATTAGAATATATAACAATAACGTTGTTCATGCAAAGTTGAATGGAAAAGAAATAATTGCGATAGGAAGAGGATTAGCTTATGGATCTAAAACAGATGGAAAAATCGATGAAGCAAAAGCAGAAAAAATATTTGAACTAAATACTTCCTTTTCGCTTTCATACATAACATCCTTATTCTCAAATATGTCTATAGATTTCCTAATATTTATGGAAGAAGTTGTAAAGTATATTGAAGAAGAATTTGATATTAAAGTTAGAACCAGTGCTCTGATAGCACTTTATGATCATATATATGTGGCGAAAGAAAACGCAGAGAAAAACATAAGCGTTCCAGGCTTAATGACATTTGAACTTCAAAGGTATTATCGAAAAGAATATAGCATTGCTGAAAAAATAGTAGAAATGATTAATAGGAAACTAGATATTAAACTTAATAAAAGTGAAACTGGATTTATTACTATTCATTTGATTGATTGTCAAATGAATAAAGATATTCATTTTGTTGAAGAAGTAACGGATATGATTGATCAAATATTAAAAATTGTTAAAAAAGATTTCAAAATTGATGAAAATGAAATTGATTATGAGAGATTTGTTACACATCTACGTTTTTTCTCAGAAAGAGTTATCAATAATAATCATAATGAAAAAATAAATACCTCCTTTGAAAATCAAGAAATATTTGAAACATTTCAGCTGCGATATATAAAACAATATAAATGTGTTAAAAAAATCATCAGAAGTATTAAGAAAACGTACTCTTACTCAACGCCAAATGAGGAACAACTCTATTTATTAATACATATTGTTAAAGCAGCTGCGTAAGGAGAACTCTATGACTTTAAAAGAAAATAAAAATAAAGTTTTGATTTATAGTCCAGTTAAAGGAAGTATTTTTCCAATAGAAAATATTCAAGATGAAATGTTTTCCAAAAAAATGTTGGGTGAAAGTGTTGCTATAACACCATTAGAAGGAGAAATATATGCTCCCTGTGATGGTGTGATTGATAGTGTTTTTGCGACAAAGCATGCCATTTGTTTTAAAACAAATACTGGAGTAGAAATATTGATACATGTTGGAATTGATACAGTGAAATTGAATGGAAAATATTTTAGATGTTATTGTAGTGAAGGGCAGAACGTTCATAAAGGAGAAAAACTGTTGACATTTTGCCCACATAAAATTAGTAATGCAAACATTGATCCTACGGTGATAGTGATAATTACAAACACAACGCAATTAAGTTGCGTTACGCCAAGTGTTCAAAAGATAGTAGACAATAGTAGCGTACTATTAGAAATAGAAAGCTAATGCAAACATTTATAAGTTGTATTCAAAAATGAAAAAGAATGTATAAAGAAACAGAGAGGGAAAATATGGTTTTACAACCTTTTAGGTATGTAAATTATCGTATAAGGTTACTAATGAAAAGTAAATATAAAAGTATATTTAAACCACTGAAAATAAACAATATGATTCTGAAGAATCGAGTATTTGCCTCAAGTGGTATTAGTGCTTCTAGTTATCATAGTATGGGAGATGCCAAAGCTGCTGGGGAAGCATCGTTAGGCGGTGTTTCCATGGTAATAACGTGTATGACTGACATCGATTGTAAGAAGAGTAATTTTTATCCAAATAGTGTATATACATTAAGCAAATTACAAAGAGATAACATACGTTCAAACGTAAAAAAAATACACCAAGGGGGAGCCAAGTATATTATTGAATTGGACCATGTTGGAGAATATTATCGAGCAGTAGAAGGTGACTTTTCTTGGGGAACAGTGAATAAAGTTAATGAAAAAGGTATTGTTGTTAAAGCGATACATGAAGATGCAATGCAAGAAGTTGTAGATGCCTATGCTAAAACTGCAGTAGATGCAAAAGAATTAGGTTTTGATGGAGTCTTGTTTGATTGTGCATCAGGGTGGTTGATGTCACAGTTCATTTCAACACATTACAATAAAAGAACCGATGAATATGGTGGAAGTATAGAAAACAGAGCAAAGTTTCCAAAAATGGTTGTTCAAGCTATGAGAAATTCTCTTGGTACTAATTATCCAATATTATGTCAAATTAGTGCAAATGAATATTTTGAGGATGGAACACCTTTTGAAGATTTGATTATCTTTTTAAAAATTATTGAACCATATATTGATGGTATTTTGGTGATTTGTGGAAATGATCAGACTCGTTATCAAATGACAAAATTAGTTTCCACAAATCTCGAACCATTTTTATTAAATCTCGAGTATACAGAAAAATTAAAAAAGTATTTTAAATTACCAATTGCATTGTTGAATGGAGTGGCAACACCAGAACAAATTGATTATGTTTTGTCAAATAATAAAGCTGATCTTATTGGTTTATCTAGACCACTAATAGCAGATCCGAATTTTGTAAATAAGATTTTAAACAATTTGGAGAAGGATATTACTCCATGTTTAAGATGCAATCAATGTTTTCATGTTTCTACTGAATATAAAAATATCGGCTGTTCGGTTAATCCATATTATACACAAGGAGATACTACTTTTTTAAGTCCGATAAAGCAATGTAAGACTAGAAAAAATGTAGTAATTGTAGGAGCCGGTCCAGCGGGTTTAAGAGCTGCATTAGCCGCGGATAAATGTGGACATAAAGTAACGTTAATTGATAAAAGTAATGATATTGGTGGGTTATTGAAAGTCATTTCAAAAGAACATTTTAAGGAAGAAATAAAAAGATATTTGGAGTACTTAAGAATACAAATAGAAAAATCTAATGTTAAATTAATATTAAATACTTTAGCGAATAAAGAGTTAGTTCAAAACTTACATCCAGATCGAATAATTATTGCAATTGGTGGGGAGGAAGTTATTCCGAATATCGCTGGGATTGAAAATGAAAATGTTTTTACTGCAAAAGAGTCTATTATTCACCCAGAAAAGCTAGGCAATAAAATCGCAATAGTGGGAGGTGGAACAGTTGGAGTAGAAATAGCAATAGGTTTAGCTATAAAAGAAAACAAGGAAATATACATAATTGAAATAGGTAATACGTTGGCAAAGTCAGCGAATTTGATTTATCGTCCAGCATTATTAGAGCGGGTGAATAAAGCCAATAATATACATGTAATGTTAAAAACTGTTTGTGTAAAAATCAATGAAAATTCAATTGTAGTAAAAAGCGAATGTGATGATGAGTTAATTGTTGATAGTGTAATTATTTCAACGGGCATTAGACCAAAAACAAAGGAGGCATATGATTTTTATGGAATAATCGAAGATACTATAATGATTGGTGATGCAAATAAAACAGGCAATATTATTGATGCAACATTCGATGGTCATGCTAGTGGTGTTAACAGTTAG
>Ga0153945_1000526_pt1 | contig 11670 bp, 9 predicted proteins | sample TSNJ029MetaG_FD_104720 | JGI IMG/M metagenome (GOLD analysis project Ga0153945, IMG submission 104720) | Attine ant fungus gardens microbial communities from New Jersey, USA - TSNJ029 MetaG | ecosystem: Host-associated > Fungi > Mycelium > Unclassified | place: USA: New Jersey, Wharton State...
AATCATATCAAATTTGTTGGAAACCCTTTTAAAATCTCAAAATTTATAAAATATTTTACATAATATTTATTATCAGTACAATTCTAATCGTAATTTTTCAGGCTTAAAAAGCCTGCTATACCTAAAATAAAATTTCAAGTCTTTCAGCAAATTTCTAATTTTTTAATAAAATGATATATGACGTATATCAAAAACTATGATTTTTAGCCAAAATTTACCATGTTCACCCAACAACAAATTTGTTCATCCAATAACAAATTTTATGCTAAAATACAAAATGGCGGGAGCCAAAGCCAACAAATTCCGAAGGGGACTGACTCAAAATCAGACCAAAATCCTTTACGGAAGGAGGTGGTGCCTATGAGGGAAATGCTATTTATCCTGTTGGTTACTTTTGTGGCCGTATACGATAAAGAGTTAGCCATCCTAATAAAAGAAGGCTAACTCAACCCTTTACTGGCTAAGGCCTTAAAACACCTAATCAGTTAGCAGCTGATTAGTAACCCGCCACTTTTATTATAACAGGCAAGCAAGAGAAGCACAAGAGTAAATAAATAAAAAGCCCGACTCTTGTCGGGCGGTATAGCATAAAAGGAATTCGCCTAAACTCTTTGCAGATACCATTTTATTTTATTTCTGATAACCTTCCCCGACATTTCAGCAGATGCGCCATATTGAACAGGAAGACGTGTTAAATCTATTTTACCTACATTACTATCAAGCCAAGTATTATAAGACAGCAAATCAGCTATTGATGTCCTAGAACCTTTTTTATAATCACGCACAAGCTGCCCGATTTCATAGTGCGTAAGAAATGCCGTTTCATCTTGCCCATTTGCTTTTAAAAGCTCGGCGCAGCGCTTAAAAAATGCTTCACACTGAACAGACGTTAGCGTTCCGCCCGGGTCAACCCCGCCGCTCATTGCAATGTTCATTGTAATGCTGTTCATACCGCCTGTTGACTGCGTTGAAAACTGCGTTAATGGTATACCGCTGTGAACTTTTCCTGTGCCGTCAACAATTTCGTGATAACACTTTTTCACGCCATCCGTCACATTGTGGGTGTTAACGCCCACCCAGTGTCCTATTAAGTACTTAAATTTAATCATAAATTCCCCTTTCTCAACCTTTGAAATATTTCATTTGTTTCTGACGCCCTGTCTCTGCCTGAATGTTCAAGCACTGCAACACGCTCAATCAGGCAGTTGTGTTTATCCTGCTTTTTCCCTAATTCCTCAATTTTATGATTCACAAGGTCTTTAAAGCTGTCAATCTTTTGCGTTAAGGTTTTTTGGTTACCCTCAACCCTAACGACAAAATAAATCAACGAAACAACACAAGTTAAAAGGCTGATTAGTTCAGACAGGGAAAAGCTAAATTTCACTTTTAAACCCCTTGTATTTCTTTTTCAAGCGTTTGGGCTACTTGGATTAATTTCTCGCCCAGGGCTTTAAAAAATTCTATGCCGAGCTTTGAACCTTCGATTAACGCCGTTTTTTTGGCGGAATCGGTTTCGTTTTTGATTTTACCCACATTTTGTGCCAAGTCTGCCACTTTAGTGTCTACAAGGTTGTTTACTGTCTCATAACCCTTTCTTTTTAGCCTTGGAACTACTTGCGATTCGATTAAGTGTCGTATTGTCGGCAAGACAATCGCTAAAATCGGTTTTAAAATCTCCCATAAATTGTTCGTGATGTTGCTCATAGTTTTACTCCTTTTCTAATCTACTAACTTTTATTCTTACCCGTAAATCAACGGGGTCTCTTCAAACATTTTGTCCACATCCTCAGGGGTCTTAGCGCACCTCATTCGTAATAAATCTCCCCATGATACCTCCTTAATATGGATTGTGCGCTTTGTGCGGTACGTGCTCAAGGCCCTGAATGTGTCTACCTATATGGCGCAAAGGCTTGTCAAACCTTCTCATAAAATCAACTAAACGCATCTCTTTTACTGGCATTGGCGGAATATGCTCTAATTCCCATCCCATAAAGTGACACAATGTTTCTGCTGCGCTCTCCACATCTACCATGCCGTTTGGCAACATATGCGGCCTTACAAGCATTTCAAACCTGTCTATCTGACAATTCAAAAATCTCGGTAATGTTGTACCCTGAAACTTTAGGGCCATCAAATATTTTTTATCAATTCTCATTTGCTTTATGTCCGTATGACCGCACAAGCACTCAATTACATACCCCTGAGCCATATCAAGCTCTGCCTGTATTTGCTTTTTCTCATGCTCTGTCAAATTGTGTTCGTGGTCGTGTTCCGCTGTATCGTGTCCGTATTTCATTTCTTTGCCCTTTCTTCTTCTAATTCTCTTTTCAAGCGTGCTATCTCTTCTGCCTGTGCCGTATTTGTCTCAACAAGCTTTAAAGCTTCTTCCTCAAGCTTCATCACTGCCTCACAGACTGCATCCGTTTCTGCATCTACAATAATTTTTCCTTGCGGGATTTCGTAAAACTTTTCAATGTTAGACTTGAAAAGGTAGTCCAAAAGCAAACTATTCCTGTCATTGCGTGCTGCAATTACTTTTTCACAACTTGCCACAATAGCTTTTTGTTCAGGTGTTTTCAGCCGTTGCAGGTAATCCGCCATTTTTTGAAGCGGACTAACCTTTTCGTTTAAATCTAACATTTGTCTAATTTCCTCTCTTAGTAGTTTTACGCTGCTGTTGGCGGTGTGATTACAGACGTTGAAGCGATACCGCAGAAAGTAACTTGCTTTAAGAAACAAGAGATTTCTTTAATTTCTTCACGTATACATCTGTCTTCAACCGCGTCAACTGCCGCCTGAGTTTGAAGCTTGCAGATTTCTTTTTGCTGCATTGCAATAATGCACTCAAGCTTTTCTTCAACTTTCTCGGCCGCTTCATTTGCATAAAGCTTCGCGTTTTGGTTTGCAATTATGGCATCCTTTTTCGCAAGCTCAACCATAAATACATCCTTCTCAATACCTCTTGCTGTACCGCGTCCAAAGCCGAAGCCGTCAAGTCCGCCACCCGCAAAAAGCTCAAGACCCAGAGCTACAGCTCCCAGTGCAATACCTGTAGCCGCAGCGCCTTTTGATGCTGCGCCGTGTACATAACCTTTGTCATCTACGTACTTCATGTATTTTCCTCCTAATAAATGTACTGCCGCTATAACTACTCTTCTCCCCGCGGCACAAAGGAAAAGAAATGCTTTGAAATCACATCTCGCATCAAACTTCCCTTTGATACACTTATTAAATTGTCAATCTCTGTCTGGTTTTTAGCCGTAAATCTCGGCCGCAGTCTCAAACATCTCATCAACGTCCTTTGGCGTTTTCCCGATTTGCTTTGCAACTTCGTCAAACAGCGGGTTAAAGCGCACAAACACGCTTGCGTATTCCCACTCGATAAGCGCCGCATCATTTCCCTGCAAAGCTGCTCGTATCATCGCATCGGTCAATTTCCATTGCTGCAACAAATAAAGCCTCAATTGTCTCTGTGTAAGCGTTAATCTCTGTATTCGCTCAAACTCTCGCTCTGCCTGCTTATCTTCAAACTCAGGGTCAATCTCTTTCATCCCGTTTATTACAACAAAGCCCTCACTGCCATACTTCTCATAAAAAGCAACTTCTTCAGTAGTCATTTCGACATAAAGACCTTCCCAATTTTCCTCGGCAAAACCGTTAGCATTTTTATACATTTATATACCCTTTCCATAATATTTAATCAGGCCTACAGTCGATGAAACGACATCATATACTTTGAAATATGTGCCTTTAGGCAACAAAGGTGTCCAGTGATAAACGCCGTATGAAGTAGTCGGAACGCCTACATTCATAATCATTGCAGTACTTCCGTCCGGTAATTTTAAAACAGTGCCGCTTGCGTCACACAAAGCTATATACATATATCCGTTTGAAGCGCCGCCATAAAGCCAAATATCATCGTCTGCCTGTTGTACAAGGTTTTTAGTTGTTGGGATGGGTTTTCCTGATATAAAATCAATAATATCCCTGTTTCTTACATCAACATTAAAGCCGTTTTGATTGAGTGGAAAAGTTTTAACCTCTGTGATTAATCCATCTTGCTTTGTTGCATGGCCAAGAGGTACACCTCTAAACTCTTGATATTCTTCACCATCAAACTTATAGGCCTTTCTTGCCATCCAATTGAAATAAATGTCGCCTTCGCTTGGATTTTGAGGATGTATAGCAGATGGTTGCAGTATATTGCCTACAAGCTCTCTACCTTCAGGTGTTGTTGCTATATTGTGCGTACCGTCTGCATTATCCTTTAAATCAATAGGAGCTAAAAAACTATGTGTAAAAGTATTACCATTAGCTGATGTAGACCCTATATCAAGATATTCGTTGCCGACTTTAAATGCTACGATAGTTCCGGTAGCCTCAACAGTTTCTTCAAAAAACAAATTCAAAGCACCCAATGCATGAGGCATAGTTCCTGTAGCGACGGATGCTGCAGCAATATTAAATCTATAAGCCAAATATTTTTGGTCTAAATTCAATGATTCATTTACATGATTTACGTTTGGCAAACCTGATAATATAGGTGTCCACTCTATACCATCAGTCGATACTTCTAAACTAGCAAGATATGATGGCCAAGATACATTACTAACACCACCCTGCATAACAGTAAAAGCAACTGCTTTTATAAGTCTGTCAAAAGTAAGTGTAATGTTGTAATACCTTGTAGTTAAGGGTACAGAATAACCATTTGATAGTGCGGTATTGCGGCCGATTATGTTATAAGCACTATATGTATTTACACTAACCCCATCCTTGCCGCTTGCGGCTTCTGCAGCAGATGCAAAAGTCGGCAGCTGTTTTGTAACAAGAGTAGGCTCTGTGGGTAAAAACAAAATATCGGCTTTGCCTGTTTCAGGATTTATATGACCATTTTTAATCATAAAAACATCAGAAGTAAAATCTTTAGGGTCTATACTCTCCGCATACCCTCTCGCCCTTTCTGCTTCATTACGTGCATTCATTGCAGAGTTTACAGCCATATTCGCTGCCTGTACAGCCTCAATCACATTGCCCTCAAGCTCATCCACATTAGTTCTTGAATTTACAAGCCCTGTTTGAGTTTCATTCCATATAATCGCCTTGCCGGCGTCGGGGTCCGGCAACGTTAAATCAACATTTGAACCTATACCTACCGTTAAAGTTCTTTCAAGCCGCTCTGTCATTTGCTGTATAAGCATAATTGCTTTATTGGCCACTCCCATAGTCGTTTCAGCAGGAGCCTTATTAAAGTCTTGAAACAAAGCTGTCTGTGTTAGTTCATACTCTCTGTGAATTAAAATCCTATCTTCTGACGTTCTCGGGTCAACAACCGTCACAGTTCCGCCCCGAAGACTGTCATCAAAGCTTACGGAATAGTCTTTATCAAACTCAAGCTCCACTGTACTCTCATCCGCAAGAATAACAGTACACTTAATTGCTCTCTGCGCATCCTCCGGCGTCGGGTCAGCTCGAAGCACATCAAGTGTAAACTCATACTCTACAGCGCCCATAAACTGCGGCGGCATCTTATTATTTTGATTTTCTACCGTCATATCCTCAATCCTCTCCTAACATTCTTTCCGCACGTCTTTTTGTATAACCTACTGTGCGTAGCATACCTTTTAAAATATCACCCTGCGCTATATCCCCGACACCAAAAGTCATATTAGCAAGCGTTGAAGCAGGAATACCTGTAAGAAACTCAAGCACTGGCGCAATAGCTGCTATGTAGTTATCTAGTGTCGGCTCTTTTTTATTCAGTATTGAAAAAGCATTATAAACATCACCGAGTATAGGCATACTCGGCTCGTTATATCTTACCTTCTCTTTTCCTTGTAAGACTCTTTGAACCATAAAATCAGATGCAAGTTGTATAATATCCCCTATAATAGGTATCGCATCCGTGTTTAAATTAAATATTGAGCTTAAAATATCATTTCCAAGGTCTTCATCATCCCCTGTTAATAAAAAACCCAAAACTGCGCCGCTCGTTGCAATACTATACATAAACTGGTTAAAGAAGGTATACATAAAAATATTCTTCGCAAAAGTGATATGGCTTATTTCTCCGCGCGAATAGTCTATTATTGTATCTCCAACCTTTCTCATATACTGGTTCGGTTGGTTTTTAAACGCAAACAACACTCTTACAATAGGGTTGTTGAAATTATTTTGAAAATCATTTAAAGAACTTGGAGAGCCCGCCTGTAATGTCCTGTATCCATGTAGTTTGAATTGCTCCCACGCTGCCTCTTCGCTCATCCCTCTTTCTTTTATAAGATAATCAACATAAGGTTTTCCGCCAAAAATAAATGCGCCTATGTCACCAATTCTAACATTAAGGCTCGCCAAGTCTTTAAGTTTCTTGGACTTTGCAAACTGCGAACTTTCAATAACTTCTTTTAAATACTCGGTCTGTCCGCCGCTTTCAAAGCGTTCTCTCATTCCTGGTATCTTCATCATATAGTTAATGGTTTCTTTAGGCTTTGATACAGCTTCTGCAAAACCCTTAGCCCACAAGTGTAGAGGCATATCAGAGGCAAAGTTTGAAGTTGATAAAAACTGCTTTATTGCAATAGTCGGTTTTATTGCAATCTTTGTAGCAACCCAGTTATTTGCCCACTCATTTAATATCTTGTCCAGTCCGTTATAATCAGCACCCTTTTTAGAAAAAGAAGAATTTGCAATTTTTGTGATAAGTGAACTGTAGACGTTTTCTCCATACTTTTGCACTACGTGCTTTTTCATCTCAGGGTTTTTAAACACAGCATTTATCGTGTCCAGTTTTTCGCTAAGTATGATGTATCTGCCCATCTTATCAATATGTGAGAAGAGCGTTTGCAAAGGATTTCCTGCTTTCATAACATGATGTGTACCCACAGAGCGCATCTTTGTAAATGAAGGTGTAGAGCTTGCCTGTACATAATCATTAAGCAAATCAAACTCGCTAACTCTCTCAGTGCTTGATGGGAAGTAATTTTCAACTTTTGGCATCTCAATACCGTACTTTTTAATAAAGACCCTGTTTGCTTCGTGATAGTATCTTTCAGCCGCTTGCTGCAACATATCCCCAAAAGCCATATCCTCTGGTAAAAGTTTTGAAAGTATGTCGGTAAGCTGCTCTGCAAACTGATTTTCAAGTCTTTCATTTAAAACATTGTTCTTTGTCCAGATATAAATGTTTATAAGTTGCATTTTATTAAGCTCTGTAGGAATCAGATACGCTCCAACCTTCTCGTTAAATGTGTATTTTTCAGATAGCATATCAATTATTTTGTTGTCAAACTCGCGCGGTTTTATACTGTATATTTCAATCGTTTCAGTTATAACCCTTCTTGTTTGCTGCTGTTTGAAAATATTAACATTATCTTCTGGTATTAATAGCGAAAACTCATTCATAATCTGCTTATTGAATATCAGATTTAAAGCACTTTCCCAGTTAGAAAAAAGCACAGCATAAGCCCTTTGTGCCATATTTGCAGTATCTTTATTTTTCAAAACACTTATAACTCTGTCTTTATCCCACCACTTATTTAATTTTTTCTTTTCCTGCTCTGCATTTTTAGCTAAATATCCTGCACGTTTTAGCTCTTGTATGTCCTTATAAAGCGAACTCAGAAGGTCGGAAGACAGATAGTTTAGCTCATTGCCTTTATAGTACAAAAACTTATTACGCAGCTTCTCTTCAAACTCAAGTGCCTGCTCTTCAACTTTTGAAAAGTCAATAGTATTAAGTTTGTCTCTGGCCTGAGTGCGATTAAGTCTGTTTAATTCTCGAAGCTCCTGAAAAGTTACATTTGTCTGATAATCATACTTTCCGACTTTCCTTGCGCCCTGTTTAACATTTTTGGTAAACTCAAGTGCTTTTTGAATCTTTGTATCAAGATTCCTTTTATACACTTTGTTACTCAAAAAGTCTGCATAGTTAATTATACTGTCTATTTCTGTCTTTAATTGCGTCGTAGAATTTATGGATGTTATCTTATTAAACAAACGCCTGCGCTCTGATGTTGTTAAGAACCCAAGGCCACGAAAAGCATCATTGACAATTTTATTAAATTCAGCACGCTTTTGCCGGGATAAAATCATATGTGCGTGTTTTAATACTGCTGCTTTTGCCTCCTGAAAGCTGTTTATATTTTCAATATGCTGAATGTCCGCCATATCAAGGTCAAAACGCTCTTGATAAAATTCTTGAACTTCATCAAAAAGCCTGTTAATCCATTCCTGCATTGCAGAGTATGTAATACTTTTATTCTCAGGAGTTTTAGCTCTTTGAAATCTTTTTAACAGATAGTTATACTCAATGTCGTTTTGGTCAATAGTTGCGTCAATCTCCATCTGGCTATCCACAATATACTCGCCCTCAAACCACTCATCTCCCACAATTTGATTAAATGCTTCCTGTGCAAGCGCTCTTGAACCTTCCACGGTTTCCACGTTATGATTCGGGTAAAACTCCGCCCAGTCAGGATACATCTGTAATGTGTTAATGCGCTCAAGATTGTTAATTTCCCTTTGAACTCTTTCACGGCCTTGTTCTTGACGCTTACCCAACATCATTCCTTTTAAATTGCGCGTAGGCACATTCAAAACTTTTGCAAGTATGTCAAAGCTCGCATCCTTCATACGTTGTGCCACTTCTTTATAAGCCGTATCTTTTTCCCGCTGCATTTCCCTAAAGATGTTTTTAACTTCTGCTTTCTGTTGGTCAATAAAAGCCTCTGCAAAAAGACTGTCATAAAGGTCTAGGGCCTCTGACCCAAAATCAATTTCAGTACCGCGGAAAATGTCGGACAGGCTGTCGTAAATGCTCCTGACCCACTCTTTGAACTGTTCAAAAGCTCTTTTAAGCGCAGGTGTCGGCGCTTTGCCAATCCAGACATATGCCTCGAATCCCCTTGCGAATTTTTCATGTTGTGCCTCCGTGTATTCTATTCCGTTATATCCTAACCATTCATTTACCTGCCTTAACTGCTCTGCTGCTTTAGCATTTGTTTGGGCCAGGCTGTTTAAATCCATTAAAAAGAAGTGTGCAAGCTCGTGTAATATTGTAGCCTCGTTAGCATTCTGCATAAGCGTAATGAGCCTTTCACCTGTTGTATACTCGGTAAACTGCCCTAAAATCCTTCCACTGTTACCTCTTGCAGTTGCCGCCGCTTCTCTCAATCTGTCAACTTCCTGCTCTATTTGATTAAGCCTTAGACTCACACCCTTTAATTTCTCTTTTACATCTGCTATAATGTCATTAGGACTCTGACCAAGGAGTACCTCGCCGTTTTCGCGGGTCGAGATGGAAGCTTCGCTCTTCGCCTTGGCAGAGTTCTCTTGAATCCAAGCATCTATTCCTTTATCAGTGCTTTTAAATACGGTTGTAATCATAGGTTGAGTGTTTTGAAAGGTTTCCACAGCAACGCCGTATTTTTGTCCGTTTGCATCTATTTTCAAAAGAACTGCTTCGCCATTAAAACGTGGCTTTGCTGATATACCTGCATTTTCAATATTTGATAAATTTCCTAAAACACTTTCCCATTGTTGAAGTGTAATAGAATGCTTTCTGTCGGTGTGCAATACTGTATCGTGCGGTATGTTGACATCAACATTATCGTCCTTGAAGTTAAAATATGCTTTATTCGCACGTTGAGGCTCAATTTTCACTTGCTCAAAAAACTCTGAAAAGTTTTCCTTCGGGCTTTTATACATCGCTGCTGCTTGATTTAAGCTCAAAGCGGTCTCACGGGGAGCAGCGCCAACGTCTGACACAACCTCCCCAACCGCCGAACTGTCGGGAAGTACAGTCCGTAATCCCCTGTTCTCAATATTCAATTTCGCATTGTTAAACCACTCTACAGAGTTCTCCCCGATAGCTTCAACCGCCCTCGCCCTTGCCGCAATTAAGTCCGCTGTCGCTACTGCTTGCGGCTCTGCAATTTTTGCGCTGACCACAAGGTCATAAGCCATATCCCTAACCGCTTCAACTCTCTCAACCTGCTGAACGTCAGGCAAGTCCTTTATGCTCTCCATAAGCACGTCTTGATTCATTTCAACAAAGTCAGCCTGTTGCTCCGGGGTCATCTCTGCAACCTCTGCCTTTGCTCTCACTGAGCTTATACCCTGCTTTACTTTAATAGTCGTAGCCTGTGCCGCAGAACCAATACCGCCGAATGTAATACCCGCAATCGCTCCCACAAGCGCCGCTCGCATCATATCATCAATCTTATTTGCCAATGGCTCAGGCGCAACATCCCTCATCCCACGCGCAATATTTCCATAGACCCAGTTTGTGTATTCCTGTGCAAATTCTGTCGTACCTTCAACAAAGCCTGCTTTTGCAAGCCTTGTCACAATGTGCTTTGATGCCTCTCTAAATTCCGCATCTCTAACAAGTTTTCTAGTTCCCCCCCGCGTCATCCAATCAAGCAATTTTTCTCCTGCAGGTATAGCTCGTAGAATCGTCGTAGCGCCGACATATTCAAGTGATGCGTTAATTAACCCTACCGCAATAGAAAGATTGTCTATTTCTCTATCTGACAGCGGCTCAATACCTTGTGCAATAAACTCAGTATTAAGCTCTTCAAACTCTTGTCTTTGAAATCCTGCTTCAAGCTCATACATTTTCTTTGCTGCACCTGTACGGGCAAACAAGCTTGTACCTACTCTTGTACCTTCTAATATCAGCCTAGGGTCTTTCTTTACAGCTGCTGCCGCAACACCGCCTACAGTACCAACACCCGCACCAACTGCGCCCATAATCCCTGTTTCTTTGACAATATCCCACATTATTCCAGACTGTTTCAGGACGTCAACCGTTAAACCTTTCATAAACGAAAGTGAGCGTGGTACAAAGTTTGACAGGTTTTTATCGGCATAATCATACTCTGGAATCATATAATTGTTGACCTGATTAAAAGTCCCTGCTTCATTAGGTCTGTCAAGCTCTTCAATCCTTTGGCGGTCTGCATCCGTCAGGTCTTGGCCTATCATCCTCAAGCCTATGCCTTTTGTCCTGAGCGCTGCAGCCTCGTTCGCCGTAACTTGCTCCTGAAACGCTGTAACTGGAATCTGCGCAGCCCAATCAAAAGCATTCTTGAGATTGTCTAAAAATGTAACCTTGCCCGCGCGTATCTCCGCATCAGGGTATAAAGGCACGTTGACACCGGGTATTTGTTCAGGCGTTTCCCAAATAATATCAAGCCCCTTAAACTCTTGCTGTGGTACTTGATTAGTTTCTATTTGATTTTCACCGGGTATTTGTTCAGGCATTTCCCAAATAATATCAAGCCCCTTAAACTCTTGCTGTGGTACTTGATTAGTTTCTATTTGATTTTCATAAACAATATCTAACGCCACTACAACCTCGTAAATCCTTGTTTCTTTGCCTCTTCCCACCGATTCTCGGGTATATTTGCGGGTCTTCCGTCTGGACTCAAAACTCTTATTCTTCCACTTGCCAGAGTAGTAGGCTGTTGCGCAACAGAGTGCATTTGCTCCTGCTGCTCGTGCAATTGTTCGGCATACCCTGTAGCCTCAGCAAAACCTCTTTGCGCAGCCGCACTATTTTGAATCCCTGTAGCCTCAGCAAAACCTCTTTGCGCAGCCGCACTATTTTGAATCCCTGTAGCCTCAGCAAAACCTCTTTGCGCAGCCGCACTATTTTGAATCCCTGTA
>Ga0153945_1000530_pt1 | contig 11637 bp, 9 predicted proteins | sample TSNJ029MetaG_FD_104720 | JGI IMG/M metagenome (GOLD analysis project Ga0153945, IMG submission 104720) | Attine ant fungus gardens microbial communities from New Jersey, USA - TSNJ029 MetaG | ecosystem: Host-associated > Fungi > Mycelium > Unclassified | place: USA: New Jersey, Wharton State...
AGCCAAGATACTATCCTCTTCTGAACCTGTTTTGTCATATGAACGATTTGCAAGCAAGCATACTCGGATGGCATACAGGGTTCGCGGATACGATGGTCAATTCGAACATTATCTTTCCATTTTCGAAGTCTACAATCCTTACGGATACTTTGATATAGATCTTTTAAAATATACAGCTGACTTGATATCATATACGCTCCCAGCCAAAATTCGCCTTCAGATTGAAGCGCCATGCGATTATGTCTTAGAGAGTTTAATCAATGGTTCATTATCAGACCAGAAATCTCTTGACAATCGAATGAAGAATTGCAGAATGACCACTTCTGATTATTACATGATAACCTATATCAGAATCTTAAATAGCGAGACCGTTTCAAATGAAGACAATCTCGATCGTACGAATCAATTAAGCGTCAAGAATACGATTAACAAACTATTTCCATCTTTAATCAACATTATGTACGATAATGGCATTCTACTGTTATTGCAGGCTAGTTCCAGAGAAGAAATAAATGACAAAGTCAATTCGATAAAAGAATATCTTGAAAATAGTAACTTGATTATAGGCCATAGCAGAATCTATGGAAATCTCATGGAAACTCAAAAAAAATATGAGGAAGCAAAACTCGCTACGGAGGTCGGTTCAAAAATATATTTTAATCGAAGAGAATTCACGTTCCAGGAATTATATTTTGAAATAATGATTGTTTTGACAAACGAGCAGACAAGCATTGATAAATTTATTGTCGACGGACTGCTCCAACTAAAAGAACTTGATAAAATCGGGAATACTGAGTATTTCAATACACTGTATGAATACCTATTATGTGGAACAAATATCAATGAACTCAGTCGGAAGCTTTTTATTCACCGAAACACTGCTCTATATCGAATCAATAAAGCGAAGGAAGTTCTTAATGTTGACATTACAAATGGCGACTATCTATTTCAACTGTATCTTTCGTTTAAATGCATACAAGTGCTAGATGCACTGGATATCAAGTCTATACAACAATAGTCGTAAAGCAAATAAATTTAGGGATGTTTCATACTGAGGCAGAAGACCAACGCAGCTATGGACATTGAAAAAAGTATAATAAAAACCATAGAATATGTGCCGCTGTTTGTCAGAATATTTCCCGCAATCGTTGCCACAAAAGAAGAAGGCATGGAGCTGGTCAAAACAATACTGTAATTGGAAGCGAAGTTAGAGTCACCATAAGATGAGCGAATAATTGGACCCGCAGAGGACGGAATGCAGCCGAATGAAGCGCCGGCTAAACAAGCTCCAATCGCACCGAGAAGGATAGAGTTAGTGGGCAGGGAAGCAAGAAGCAAAACAGGAGAAGCAATTGAAATGACAGTGGTGAAAAGCATGACTGTACGGCACCCTGCTTTATCAAAGATAGCGCCAACAAAGAAACGGCCCAGGCCGTTGCTGACGGAAATAAGCCCCGTCAGCAAAACAGCCGTTGCAGAAGATGCTCCCATAAAAAGAAAGTAATCTGTGGCAAAGCTGATCATCGATATTCCGATGCCGGTTACCATTAAACAAAACATGTAGTATTGCCAGAACCCCCTACGCTTCATCATTTCGCAAGAGGGTATATCCAGGGTTTCCGAGTCGTATTTTGATTGATCCTGTGAAGAGCTCTTCGGTGCGGGCAGCACTGTGCCTAGAGGCGGACTTTTTACAAGAAAAGCAACCAGAAGCATTACAACGCCAATTACTAAGGCAAGTATCAGATACGTTTTTCGCCAGCCAAAGTTTGGCATATCAATGAGATAGCTGGCAAGAGAACCAAGTATTAGTGCGCTGAATCCCAACCCCAGCTGCATGGTACCTGAGCAGATTCCTTTTAAATCCGGGAACCAATCGCCAACCACACTCATGACGGTAACGAGATACACGCCAATTCCCGTACCGCATAGACATGCATATGACAAATACAGAGCTATGACATTTTCACCGCTTAAGCGCGAGGAAAAGAAAAAGCCAAGAGATATCATGACACCACTGCAAATCAGCAAAATCCGATAGGGAACCTTTTTGGACAGTACGCCGGCCGATAGGTTGCCTACAGCAACAAAAACCATTGTTAATGTATGATTCAAAGCGAGTTGGGCAGGATCCCAGCCGAACTCAACAGCATATGGTGTCTTCAAAATGGACCAGGCATAAATAAATCCAGCAAATAATAGTGACAATGTTCCGAGGAATAAGTATGCCCATCTGCGCGATATTTTATATATTTCAATTATCATTTATATGGTTCCTGAGTTTCATACCACTACAACTATTAACAACCAAACTCATGAAATCAAGTAACATTGTCTGATCCGTCGGAAGCACAACCGCCGAACAACCTTCTGTAATAACCTTTTGAACATCTTGCGCCCTTGTTCCCGTTGCCGGAGAAGACGGTACCGCCATAAACCAAATTTTATATTTCATGCATGCATCAATAACTTTATAGTATCCGTCATTTACAGACACAGGATATGATCCATCTGGATTCATGCCCCCCAGCACTTGGGCATAATCTGCTTTTCCGAACATAACCATATCTCTACCAGGTTTAAGTTCAGGCAGGATTTCTTTGATATTCTCAACACCTTCAGGATCTTCAATTAACGCAACAAGAGAGATCTCTTTAACCTGTTTGATATATTCGTTAAAGTATATGGGAGCATATCCATCTGCGCGAATAGAACGGCATGTACTTGCGTGACCATCTGGCGGGTATCTTAATGCATCCTGGGCTCTACGACACTGTTCTGCTGTATTAACATGAGGAATTAAAATTCCTTGTGCACCCATTTCCAGATAACTTCGCATAAGCCACGGAATAATATCGGGCATTCTTACCATAGGAACCACTTCGTTCAGTTGAGCAGCGATTATCATACGCTCTACGGTTTCGCGATCCGTAACAGCGTGCTCTGTATCAATGATCGCGAAGTCAATTCCTGCAGAACCAGCGATCTCGATGACTGCGGTATCCTTTAGATAGTTAAAAAAACCAATCGGTACAATACCGTTTTCAATTTTTTCAAATACTTTATTCTTAGGAAATAAATTTTTCATCAATATGCCTCCGCAACAATCTATTTTGAAACGATGTCCTGATGGAATCCTTGTTCAGCATCAACAATAGCCTGCATTTCTACTCCACTTATTTTCGCAATGATAACCGTAAAGTGTGACGGTTTTTCACTGTTGCCTGAAGCAACGATAGTTCCTGGCATTAGATGTCCACAAACAGTGCAGTCCTTGTTTGAGCCGACGCAATGTGCATGAATATAAGGCTGTCCGTCACCGCCATCAGATCCAATCATGCGCCACTTCTGCAGGGGGGTCTCAAGGTATCCTTCAATATTCGGAAACATACCATCTACCAAAGCATCAGCATCTTCTTTTGGCAAATTGCATACTGTATTCCCAATAGTTCCCTGCAAACTCATTTCGCAGTTTCCTTCCATCGTGCCAATAACAACATTCGTCGGTGAAAACTTTGGATTGATAGGAAAATGCTGATATGTAAAGTTTATGCCTGCGCCGCTTCCGTCAAGAATAACGCCTGTTTTAATATCATTTTTTCTACAGATATCATAGAGGGCAAGGAGAATATCTTCTTGGGGGTTAAGCCTTACATAATAAACTTCTTCAATTTTACCGCTATAGGTTAATCTATCCATATAACCATGCCTTTCTGCGAAAGGTACAAAACAGCCATGAAACTGTCTTGCCCCAACGCTAAGTTTGTTTGATAGAATAGGAATTGGGGAACAGGCACCTACAGAACACGCAGAGGTGAGTGGCGGTGAGTGAGTGCGAAACGTCAACCCCGCATCCATATATGTGCCGGTGGCTCTGCTTTGCTATGCCTTCCTTTAATTACTCAGCTTTGTGTTGAGCTTCAACCTTATAGTCCCTCTTACTTCCCTTTTGTAAGGGTTTCATCAGCCAAAGCTTCCTTAAGAATAGGAATACCTACTGTCACCGAGTGAACACCAAGGCAAGAAACCGTTTCCAAAACAACAGACAACTCATCCACCGTTGCACCAAGTTCTAGGGCTCTTCTGATATGCCGTTCAATTCCCGGTTTATAAATTGTCGTCGGAGATCCATCAACAGCAAGCCAAACGAATTCTTTCATCTTCGGACTGAGATACAGGCCCTTTAAGGGGGCGAGTAGGTACTCAACAAAGGCATCGAAGCCCACCGGGTCCAGCCTCAACGCATACTCATAGTCCTCTTCCCAATAATCAATTTCGTTTACCACAAGCTTTGCCTTCGTCGCTTCCTGCTCTGCAGAAAGAGTTCCTGTAGGATATGTGCCCGCTGCTTTCAGCTGGGTTGCAAGCTCTTTGTAGCCTTCAATGAAAGTATGAGATCCAATGGTACTGGCAATCACTAAAGTTTCAAGGATTTCACCCTTGGTAGCTCCCAACTCAATAGCATGACGAATATGGTTTTTCATTCCGGGCACATGCATATGAGTAATAGATGCATCAATAGCAATTGCAAACATCTCCATATCCTTGGCAGAGATGACGTTGTTTGCAAAAGGGACAGCGGAATAGCTTGCGTATCCAGAAATAATATTGGGATCGATGGCAAGAATATCATCCCACATACTGCTGGTCTTCCATTTCCAAATTCCTCGTTTAGCGATAAATTTCGCCTTAGCAGCTTCCTGTTCCTGAGTAAGGATCATTTCTTCGTTCATAATTATGACCATCCTTTCCGCTACGCTTAAAGTGACAAACACCCTCGTTGTTCCTGTCGTAGCCCGTTAATACTTTTTAGATTGTTTTCTTCATTGGCAGCCAAAGTAATCGACACTCATCCCTTTATGCGATGGCACATTGGTACTCTGTAATCTTGGTTTCGGAGTGAGGGACCGATTTAATCTTTTAGCGACTATCCAGTCCCTGCTTCTCCTCCTCACATATGATTGCGCATTGTGGCACTGCTTAACTCGTATAATTAGAAGTCACACAAATCTGACGTGTGGGATATGTAAAGTTATGCCCAGATGATATACGCCGTGAACACTGTCAGGACAATATTACAAATAGAGATTGGCCAGTTCGCACGGAAATAGTCCGAGAACCGATAACCTGCCTGAACAGTAAGGTTCATCATCGGGTTGCACATGGGGGTAAGGATAGATGCATTAACATGGTAAGAAGTAATCATGGTAAGCAGGTAAGGATTGATACCAGAAACAGTTGCAATACTTAGAGCAATAGGAACTGTAATCGTAATTGCGGCATTGTTGCTCATAAAGTTAGAAATTACCTGACCAAGCAACGCAACAGTGAAGCAAATTGCAAGCGTTCCAAAACCAAATCTATTTGCCGTATTCATAACGAAGTTTCCGATGGCAAGCCCTGCGCCAGAGGAGCTAATGACGCCTGCGAATCCAATCATGCAAGCCATCAGAATAATAGTTTCCCATTTAACGTTGTTAATAGCCTGTTTAGAGGTACAACAGCCAGTAATAATCATAAGAGCAGCAGCCGTAAACGTGACAAGTCCCATGTTCCACTTGTTAAACACAAGAACCACGATAGTCGCCGCAAAAATCAAAAGGCAGAGCTTAGCCTTGCCGGTAAGAGGTGCATTTTCGTCAGTATTCACATTACTGTCAACTTCAATTGGGACAGGGGGGAATGTGAACACCTTATCCATCATCTTCATGCCAATGGTAAGATAATAGATCAGGCCAATGATAATGCCAATAATCGCCAGGGGAGCAGGCGCAAAGAAGGAGAATCCATGATCAGCACCTGTAAATTCCTGATACATGGCGGACGCCGCAAGAATGTTTGTAGCGCCCATGAGATTAACAGTACAACCCATTAAGCAACCATTCGCCAGCGGTAACCAACAATGAGACCGCTTAAGAGAACCCTTAGACGCAAGAATCATGCCATCCACCATTGGGATAAGCATTAGCAAAGTAGCCATCGCGTTTACACAAGTTGTCATTGCGCAACCAACGCAATACAGCATTACTGTAGCCCGCTTCTGGCTTCCTTTTGTGAGTTTGAACAACCTATGACCAAGCCACGTAGCTACGCCCGTCTGGAAGAATCCAGCACCCATCATGCACATACCGATCGTTGCCCATGTTGCAGTGCTGTTAAATCCAGCCAACACCTCTGTTGGTGAAGCAATTCCTGCGAAATACAAGAATGATGAAATAGCAATGCTTGTTACAACAAAAGGAACTTTAGGAGTGAGGAACAAAACAAGTGCCGCCGCCAGAGTTAAGAGAACAATTGTACTAGCTTCCATAACTATAATCCGCCTTTCTGCGAAAGGCACCTACGGGGTTATGAAACGCGGTGTGCTTTCGCTCTTTTTATATTTATTTGATATACTTGTTCTGGAGAGTCGGCACACTACAGAACCCGAGGAGGTGAGTGGCGGGGCGGTATAGCGGCTACCCCGCATAACTATATGGTGTCGGTCGTCCGTAAAGGCATCAACGAATGGCGCAAACAACATCCCATAAGCTTATCTCTTACAAATCGACTCGATATTGCCGGACGGCCAGTCCCTGCCGATGCTCCAAATATTGTTTTGGAGGTACGCCATGTTCAAAATCTTTCGTAAAAATTGCTGTGGTCTGGACGTACACAAAACCTGGATTTATGCTTGCATCGGTATTACCGACGTGAATGGTCGAACGGACTACAAGGAAGCGCGTTTTTCCACTTTTTCCAGAGGGATGCGTGAACTTGCCGACTGGCTGGCTAAGTATGAATGCAAAGAAGTTTGCATGGAATCGGCGGGTAGATACTGGTTTCCCGTGTTCAACATCCTTGAGAAAACCTGCTGGGTTACGCTCGCCCACCCGAAGTACACCAAGCCACAAAAGGGCAACAAGACCGATTGGAAAGACGCTAAGTGGATATGTGACCTTTTCATGTGCGATATGATCAAGCCGAGTTTTATCCCGCCGCCTGACATTCGCCACCTTCGCGACCTGGTGCGCTATCGGTTTAAACTTACCAACATCCTGACCGGGGAGAAAAACTGCGCCCAAAATTGCCTGACTATATCTAATTTGAAACTTGATGATGTTTTCTCTGATGTGTTCGGCAAATCGGCAAGCTCAATCACCACCTATATTTTAGATCATCCGGGAGAACAATTTGATATTGCGCCATTTGTGGATGGACGCTGCAAAACCCCAATTGAAGAAATTCAGGTTGCCGTAGATGGTTCCATCTCGCCTGAACATGCAATCAAATTGCGTACAGTGCTGAGCCACATTGATGAAATCAAGGCCCACAAGCAAACCATTGAAGCGGAAATCCTGCGACTTGCCGCGCCATATGAAACGCTGCTTGAACTGATTCGTACCGTTCCGGGCTTATCCGCCGCCCCGATGACCGCCATTGCGCTCATTTCTGAAATCGGCGTGGATATGTCCGTGTTCCCGACGGCAAAAAACCTCAGTTCCTGGGCGGGCTGCTGTCCGCACAACGATTCAAGCGGCGGAAAACGCAAGAGCACCCGCATTTCACGCACCGGCGTATATCTCAAACCTCTTTTGGTTCAGGTGGCAAACGCTGTCGTCAAATCCAATAAATACCCTGGATGCAAAGAGCGCTACCGCAGACTCAAGGCGCATTGCGGTCACAAAAAGCCATCATTGCCATCTGCCGTATGCTCCTGACCGCTATCTGGAACATACTCTCCAAGGTGGAGCCTTACGACCCGAAAGGCTATCCGGCCGACCGCGAAACCGACCCCTCCAAGGTGATTTCAAAATCACAGGCCTTAAATCTTCTGCGTTTGAGGGGGTACATCATCAAAGATGATCCTTTGATTTCCTCAACGGCCTAAAGTCCCGCACTATATTGTTTTTTGACTGTATCTAGCGGTCTGCTTTGCTGTGCCCTTTCTTACGGTGGTAGATATTCAGATCGTTTCAAACTTGAACCTCCTGAACACTTTTCTTTTCGTATGATGTATTGCCATGGCCAATAGCTTAACAATATTATAACCTACTCCATATCGCTTGACTAATTGCCGATAACTAATGCGTAATAGGTTTTGCTTATAGTTAGCATTGCACAATGGATAAGTAACAAATACTGTTTAGTAATTGTGTGTTTTAAAAATCGTGCAAGTTTTTTTGCTATCTGGTTATGAAGATGCGCCCGGTGACGCCGCCGTACCATCAGGTCGAGAGCGCCCGCCGAGGCTCGAATGGAGGTGCACTTCGTTGTAGTACCTGACCCAGCGGGCGATGAGAATCCTGGCTTCATACAGGTAGTGTCAACAATTTTTCGCAAATTGGTTTTCGGTCTCTGAAGGTATATAATGTCCCCATAAAACTGGACGGAAAATTGCAAAAATATGCCTGATACAATAAAAGGAGACGGAAAGCATTCCTGTAGAACGAGAAATACCGGCTTTGCAAAAAAAAGAGACCTCGCAATAGAATTTGATAGGATAGGTCGGCCGAATGAATCCAATCAAAAAGCATCGGAGGTCTGTGCCATGAATTGTAGCCAAAATGAGATGACCCCAACCAGCAAGACTAGTATCTTGCGTCGACTAGATATTATGGTATAATGTCCCTGAAGGGGGAATTATACGTGAGAGCAAAGAAATATAAAGTATATTTGGAACCTGAGCAGCATAAAAGGTTAGAAGAAATTGTGAACCGTGGAAAACACAGCGCAACTGTCGTAAAACGAGCAAATATATTACTAAGCTTAGACGAGAATACCGGCTCGGTACTAAAACAGGAAGAAATAGCCAAGGTGTTAAGCGTTTCCACTGTTACAATAATGAAAATAAGCAAGCAATTTGTGCAAGAAGGATTGGAGTCCGTTATTCATCTGAAAAAGCGCGAAACTCCGCCGGTGAAGCCAATAGCCACAGGAGATATTGAAGCAAAAATCATCGCGCTTGCCTGCTCAGAACCACCCAAAGGCAGGAGCAGGTGGACGTTGCGATTGTTGGAAGAAAAGGTGATAGAGCTTCAAATCGCAGATGCAATATCAGATAACACGATTGGCAGACTGTTAAAAAAACACCACTTAAGCCTCATTTAAAGAAATGTTGGTGTATACCGCCTGAACATAACGCTGCTTTTGTCGCCAATATGGAAGACGTCCTTGATGTGTATCACAGGCCCTATGATGAGAATTGCCCTGTCATTTGTATGGATGAAAAGCCGTATCAACTATTGGGCGAATGTCGAGAGCCAATACCCATGAAGCCGGGAAACGTAAAGCTTGAAGACAGCGAGTACATAAGAAATGACACTTGTAGCATATTCATGTTTACCGAACCGCTTAGGGGTTGGCGAAACGCAGCGGTACTTCAGCGCCGTACGAGGAAAGATTGGGCGTCGCAAGTGGCGGAATTGCTGGAAATCCACTATTCAAACACCGATAAAATTTGCCTTGTTATGGACAACTTAAACACGCACACCATTTCATCATTATATGAAACCTTTCCCGCAAGCAAAGCGCGTGAATTGGCGAAAAGACTTGAGATTCACTATACGCCGAAACATGGCAGTTGGCTTAACATTGCAGAAATAGAGTTGAGCGTAATGACTTCGCAATGTTTGGGGCGCCGGATTCCAGATATTGATGAACTATCTGATGAACTCAAAGAGTGGAATATCACTCGCAATGAATCTTGCATAAAGGTTAAGTGGCAATTTACTACCGATGATGCGAGAATTAAACTGCACAGGCTGTATCCTAATATTTAATTGACGCATATTACTAGTAGTTCACCAAAACAAAATTTAGGATATAAATGTTTGAGTTTGATACGGGCGTCATTGGTAGAGAATTGCCAATCAATCGGACTCGGTCGGCCTTTGAAGAAGCCCAAGCATCAAGATCGAGGTTTAACTCAGATAAACTGGGAATAAGTCGGCACAGGCATTGTCTGGCAAGAATGCTGATTTGGATTTTAGCGATATTTAACCAGCTTCCATGTTTCGGGGTATGGTGCATATCCAGACGTTTGACCAGCCTTCTTCGCTTCTGGATCGGGAAAAGCATCATATAAGGAAGAAATGATGTGGGTGTTCAGATTGTCCGATACCAAACGGATTCACAGCCTTTCTTATAGTTCTATTCTATCAGCGTTTCACTGTGTCTAGCAACCCTGGTTTGGGTCAACGGAGCCGTTTTCGAGAAAGTTTTTACGGAATTTCCTATCAATTTAGCACTCTAATTATAGGTTATAAGTATAACAATAGAGGCAATACCATCTTCTTGTTTTTAAACATGTATGATATTCTATAGATGTGGATACCCAGATATCCGTAAGTGGTGGCATAGGGATGAGCAGGTAGGAAGTAAAACTGGCTGTCCGGCTTTTCTGTCCAAATATTGCATAGAAGGGAGGAAACTTTGGGGCTGACCATATAATTTCACACAGCGCATGAAGCAACGGGTGGTTTTTGCGCGGTTTTCCACATCATATTAACCGTAAATACATTTATGAGGAGCGAAATTTAATGAGTTACAAGGATTCTTACAATGGCATCGAATTTGAAAAGAACGGGCACACCGCCTATTTGACATTTAACGACCCGAATACATTGAATGCTCTAAGTTATGATGTGATGGCATCCCTCAACGAGATTTTTGATGAAATGCGTAAGGATCGCGAGGTATGGGGTGTTGTTCTGACGGGCGCAGGTAGAAGCTTTATCTCCGGTGCCAACCTTAAGGGTGGACCTACTCTTGATTATTTTATTCCTGAGGCTCGTCGTGATGACAGAGTTTATATTCACAATACGCTCAATAAGATTGCCAATTTTGAGCGCCCAACAATTGCTGCGATTAATGGTTACGCTTTGGGTGGCGGAGCTGAACTTGCCCTTTGCTGTGATATCCGCATTGCAAGCTCAACGGCCAAGATCGGCTTTCCTGAATCCCGCCTAGGCGGATTCCCCAGTTACACAGGCCCTTCTCGCGCCGTAAGAATTCTTGGTGCACCTGTTACGAAAGAGATGATTTTTACGGGTCGGCACTATACCGCTGAAGAGGCGATGTTCCGTCGTTTTGTTACAGAAGTTGTCGAACCTGAAAAACTTCTCGATAGAGCAAATGAAATCATGGACGAAATCCTTACAAGGGCGCCTATTGGTGTTAAAATGGGCAAAATTATGTGTGATCGCTGTGCCGAGATGTCCTACGAATCGTCGCTTGAATATGAACGCATTCTCTCCGCTATGCTTCCGCATACAGAAGACTTTGTTGAGGGCCATGACGCATTCCTGGAGAAGAGAAAGCCGGTGTTCAAAAACAATTAAATTTCTTTCGGCAAATACACCGAACTACGAATGCCGTGTTAAGAACGAATCGTTTCTTTGGAATATTACGTGTGTCCGGCAGAGTTTTAGGCTTCAGTACTCCAAAAGATTGTCCTAAAATGCAGCGACACGTTAGGATGTGATCATTGTTACATCCTGAATTATTTCCTGTCGTTAGAGATGACGACTAGTACATCATCTGTGAGTAATCATACTAAAAAGCGACACCTTTTGTATAGAAAACAGCAAAGGGTGGTCAAAGATGGCAAAGAAATATGTTGTGGAGTTGAGCGAAGAAGAGCGTGCATCTCTGAAA
>Ga0153945_1000532_pt1 | contig 11617 bp, 10 predicted proteins | sample TSNJ029MetaG_FD_104720 | JGI IMG/M metagenome (GOLD analysis project Ga0153945, IMG submission 104720) | Attine ant fungus gardens microbial communities from New Jersey, USA - TSNJ029 MetaG | ecosystem: Host-associated > Fungi > Mycelium > Unclassified | place: USA: New Jersey, Wharton State...
GATTTTAATGAAGAAAATACGTTATTCGAAAGAGTATGTCATATCAGATCATTGCAGCCTCCACGAGAAGCTCTTCCTGCGTGATAAGCTCGCCTTGGCGGCACTTGTAAAGCCGATTATAGCGGCATTTACTTCGGCCTCGGTCTTATGTTTCCATCCTCTTTCGTGGGTGAAATGATCAATATGTGTTATGATCAGTCTCCCCTATCTTGGGTTCATTGACAGATCCGGCGTATATTCCCTTATTTCAGCAGGGTTGCCTTTCTCAAATCATGTGAGTTATCCGCTAGGATCGCTGGATGAATGTTAATTGTGGCTACGCTGATGCTGCGGTCATTTTTGTTTGTCCACAGTTTCATAACGGCCTGCGCCCAGGCAATTTGCGGACTTTCAAAGCGATAACTGTTTCGGGTAATGGTACAGGCAACACAGATGGCGACTTTTGCGCGTCCGTATTTCTTCATGCAGTTGTCAAATTGATACCTATTGCTAAGTGCGCTTGAGATTTCGCGCAGCTCATGAATCAGCGCGAAGAGGTATTCGCGCTCACCGTCGCCGTTTGCGGCTTTTCTGACTTCTGCCGTGAATGTTTTGTCAAGCATTATTTTTTCCTTCTCCATGTAGAGGCGGCAGTTGTTAGCTGCCGCCTGTCGTTGTTTGAGTCGATGTTATGAATGCCGGGAGCTTTCCGCCGCAGTGGGTCTCTGCAAGCTTGCCCACGCAGGTTTTTAGTCTCATGTGTTGTATCTGATGACAGATTTAAGCTGTTGAATCAACATTCCCATGTTTTCTTTGTACTGCGGGATAAACGGCTCGTCTATATCGTAAGCGAAATATTCCATGCTGATGATGATCGCTTCGGCAGACTCCCAGCACGCGGGCGTAAATCCTTTTACTAATTCAATTATTCTCGTATAATAGTGAGCTTTGAGCTTCAGGTATTCCCGATCCTCATTTGTGTACACCTTGTCAACATATTGATGTACACTGAAGGTTTCTCCTGCAAAATGATGGGGAAATTCCTTTATGATATGATATTCCTCGCCGCGCTCCGCATTAGCAATGGCCAAAGGATATGACCTGCACACCAAAGGCCTGGATTTGTAAATGCTGCATTCACCTGATTTTAAGAATACACATGAATTCATATGCGCTCTGGTTCTTATCGCAAGCATGGGAAAGGGATTGATTTCATCGATATATACCACTGTTGCGTACTTATCCAGAATTGTGTTAATGTCCTGCTTGCTACCTGTTACAGATAGCAGCCACGTCATCAGCTTATAAATATCAATTGCCTCGTAAAAAATTGATAGGTATGCGTTGCGGCAGCAGCTTGCGCATTTTTGGCACTTGAATGAAAAAGTTTCCTTTTCCGCGATTTCTGTAGTTTTTGTCTTTGACTGGAGATGTTCCACCCAAGCGTCAAACGAGGTCGATGTCATTCTCTTTTCATGCTTCCTGTTTTCAATACTCATGGCAAATCCACCCCACAGCAGGATATGGCGGCCGTACGCAAGGACGGCTCATAGCTGCTAAGTTCGCCGGCAGAACTGATTTTACAGACAAAGAAATCTCCCACTATCACCTCTTTATAAATGCCGTTCTTAACCTTGAAGCTGAGTTCTCTGTTTGCAGGCTTATTCTTTAGCTTGCCATCGTCGTCGAACACGACGGCAAGCCCTGCGGCCGGGTCCAATACGAAAGGCCTGTAGTAACCGCCGACAAGCTCCTGATACGACTCATTCGTATTTGGAATCTCCATAAGCAAAGGTCTTTCGCCTACCCGGAAAAGAAGCACGTTGATCGTTTTTGCTTGTTTTGCGTTTCCCTGTGTTTTTTGTTTACATGAATCCATGATTTCGCCTCCAATTATCTCTGTAGTGATTAAGTATGTAAGAGAAAAAAAGTGAATGGTTCTCTCACACAAATAAGATCTCAGGTTCCCTTGCCGGCGGGAAGACTGCCTGAATCAATTTACAGCTCATACAATTGATATTGTAGGAAGAGGCCCACGGATGCCGTGAGCCTCTGTTTGCTTGATGCCTCAGCTAAATTTTTGCTATTGTAGCTCCGGCAATCCTCGCCGACAGGATATCGGGTGAAACTCGAAAGGTGGCAAGGCGCATTTCTTCCTGGAGCTGGTCATGAACAATCAGCTCGCATCCGTCCGCTTTTTCGTATCTCAGCGCCTGTTCCTGGACTGAGTCGCTCCAGTCGGTGATGAAAGGGACTGAAATCATGACCTGAGTAAAATCCGGCAGAGTCAACTGCTTCAGGGTTTTCACGGTGATCCCGCTGTCAACGACGATTTCCTGCCCTTCATCATCGCATTCTTTCGTGTACCGCAGTACGCCGGTGATGGAAACGACCGCGTCTTCCTCGATCAGCTTTTTGTATTTCGCATACTCCTTCGTCCAACATTTAATTTCAATTTCACCGGTACGGTCGACCAGCTTGAAGAACGCAAGCGGCGCGCCGTCCTTTTTTCTTGGGCGTACCCGCAGTTCAGTGATCAAGCCGCATACTTTACAGTTACCTTCCGTTACTTCTGAAAGATCGGAGGCTTTTTCCTCAAGGATAGCCGCGGCATAGTCGTCGAGCGGATGGCCGGACACATAGAAGCCAAGAAGCTCTTTTTCTGCATCCAGCTTTTGCCGGCGGTTTTCCGGTATCGTGGTATACAGCATGGCCGATGAGATATCACTTGTCAGCTGGGCGATGGTTGCCTTACGGCTGTCAATTCTCCTCTGGAGTGACTTTGTTTCCTTTGCGCTGAGCTCCGGATTATCCGGTTCCTCTAAAAGAAGAGAGAGCTCATACTCCTTGTCTTTGCGTTTTTTGATGTCCTCGGACAGCTTTTCCGACGAACCAAGCAGCGCTTCGCGGTTCCCGCCGCAGAAGCAGTCCAGTGCTCCGCTTCGGATCAAAGATTCAATCGCAGTCTTGTCAAGGATAGAGTTGCCGGCTTTGCCGGCTATGACACGGTTCAGGAAATCCTTAAAGGACCGGAACCGGCCGCCGCTCTTCCTTTCTGAGACGATCCCTGGACCAGAGTTACCAACATTTTTGATGTCGCCGAACCCGAAAATAATTGCATTGCCGTCATTGACGAAGTGGGCGTCCGATTTGCATATGTCAGGGCCTTGAACCGTTAATCCGAGGCTCTGGCATTCAGCCAACAGCATGGGCAGTTTGTCCCTGTCGGAGCGCATCATTACCGAGCACATATACTCGGCCGGATAATGATGCTTGAGATACGCTGTCATATAGGACACCTTCGCGTAGGCTGCCGCATGGGATTTATTAAAAGCATAATTGGCGAAATCCAACAACTCTTCCCAAAACCCTTCCGCCTGTGGACCAGTAGCTCCGAGGCCCATCAGTCCGTCGATAAACCGTCCCTTGTAATTGGTCTTGGGATTTGTCAGGATACTCATCTTTTTCTTGCTCATGGCGCGCCGGATAATATCCGCTTCGCCCAGACTGAAGCCAGCCACCTTGTTGAAGATCTGCATAACCTGCTCCTGGTAGATGGGTTTCCCATAGGTAGGTTCCAGGATCGGCCGGAGCTGCGGTACGATGTATTCAGGGACCGCCCTGCCGTGCTTTACATTGATAATGCCTTCAAGGTACTGCATGGGGCCCGGACGGTAGGCGGCAACCAGCAAGATAAGATCGTGCATGGAAGAGGGACGGAACTTTTTCAGCATTTCCCGCATTCCGCCGGACTCAAACTGAAAGATGCAATTGGTTTTTCCGGCAGCGAATACCTGCTCGAACACATCCGCCTCCAGGGGCGCCTTTTCGATATCCAAACAGATTCCACGGTTACGGTACACCCGATGTTGCGTGTCGTCAATGATATCGATATTGCGCAGCCCTAAGAAGTCCATTTTTAACAAGCCGATTTCTTCGCATTCGTTCATGTCACACTGTACGACCCATTGATCCTTGTCGCGGCTATACATTAGGGGCACATATTCACTGACGTCGTCATTGTCAGAAATGATTACGCCCGCGGCGTGCGTGCTGAAATTGATGACCGTGCCCTCTACAAGCCTGGCGTCATCTATCAGCCTGCGCACCACCGGATCATAGTCATATAGCTTCTGAAGATCCGCTGGCAGGCTTTCAAGGGTTACATTGGGGCCACCGGGGATCATCCTCGCTACCTGTTCAACGGTAGAAGGCGGCACCCCTGTGACGCGGCCGACATTTCGAATGGAGCCCCTGGCTGCCATGGTACCCTTTGTAATAATCGCAGCGACTGCATTCTCACCGTGTTTACGGCGTACATTTTCCAGTACCGCCGCGCGAAATTCGGTGTGGAAGTCTGAGTCAATATCCGGTTGAGACACGCGGTCGAGATTTAAAAAACGCTCGAAGAGAAGACCGTATTCGATTGGGTCTACCGATGTGATGCCTGACAGGTAACATACCAGGGAGCCCACTGCGCTGCCGCGTCCGGGGCCAACGCCATACCCGACGCCATCCTCGTTGTCAAGCGCGTACTTTCGCCCGTAGTCAAGGTCGTCCTGCACGATGCACAGGTAGTCGTTGTATCCGGCGCGGTCGATAATATCAAGCTCGTATTTCATCCGCTCACAATGCTCTTTGGTCCACGAGGCCGGATCTGGATATCGCCAGTCGACGCCATCCTCGGCTAATCGCCCAAGCCGGGCTTTTGTGCTCTCTCCAGCTTCCCCTCCCTTGAATTTTGGATAGTGGGTACCGTGCTCCATGGAGACGTCGCACATCTCAATAATTGCAGAGATATTTCCCATTGCCTCATCAACCGCCGCTTTATCCAGGATTTCCAGCAGGGACGACTCCAGTTCTTCATCGGTCTTTAAATACATTTGGTCATAACCAGGTGCCTTTTCCTCGGTGATCAGCCTGTTAAATCTTAAGGCAGAGATAATTTCGCGTGCGTGAGCGTCTTCTTTGCGCGCATAATGGGCGTCATTGGATGCCACCAGAGGAATCCCGGCTTCCCGGGCCAGCTTTACCAGCAACGGCATGCATCGGGCTTCCTGGGTAATCCCGTGATACTGTACCTCCACAAAAAAGTGGCTGGCGCCGAAGATGCCGGCAAAACGCAGCATATCGGATTTGGCTTCCTCAAAAACCTCTGCTTCTGAGGGAGCCGACGCAAGAACAGCCTCGATATCTTTCTCGTAGGCCATCCATTTCTCTACTTGGCCGTCCATCGCCTTGAATCGCTGGTTAAAAAGGCTCTGGGTTTTCTTTTCATCAGCCAGTTCAGCTTTGATTTTCTCCAGTTTGGCGGCCGCCGAATTCTTATCTTCCTGTGCTTTCCGGATTTGCCGCGCCAGCTGCTCGGATTCGGACGTGGAACCGCCCTTCTCCAATGATTTCAGCTTGCGGATCATCGCGTTGATATTGACCTTAGTAATGGCGGAAAGCTCATCTCGCTGTTTTATGAGCGATGCGAGTTTCTCCTCCCGCTCGTCTTTTTCTTTGCAGAGATCCAGGTATTCATCGTCTACCGGGTGACAATCCTTCTGCTTTTTGCGAAGTCTCTCTACGTCAAGTGTGGCCGCTTCGTCTGAAAGGAGAACCCTGGCAAGAACGCCATGCATACACGCTGACGTGGCAATGACATGACCATGTCCGCGGCTACCGGGACCAAAGTGCTTTTCCAGAAGCGCATAATCCATACGCGGGAAGCCGCCTTTATCCATCAGCGTGTTCGATTCGGTCACCGCTTTTCGGATGGCGTAATAACCGTCGGCGTCTTTGGCAAGCAGTAACAGATGCCGCCGTTTTGTTTTCGCATCTTCGTTCTCCCTGTCAGGGATAAAATATGCCTCTACGCCCGGTATTCCCTTGATTGGGGGGATGGTATACTCCCCCTCCGCATCCTTTTCGCCGGCACAGGCCTTCATGAATTCAAAGACCCCGGTCAAAACACCATGATCGGTCAGGGCCACAGCCGCGGCGCCCATTTCGCGAGCCGTCCGGACCAGTTCCTTTGTCTTCATGGCGCTGTCCCTCACTGAGTTTTCCGTGTGGTTGTGTAACAACCCTCTGCATGATGCCATGGTGGGACACCACTCCTTTCATCGGTTATGATTTGTTCAAGTATGTCAGATCAACGCGTATCACAATAAACGGGATGCAAAGAGGACTGTCGAACCGAAAGAAGTTTAACTGGCTTCAAGCAGATGGATATAAAAAAGAGCGCCGTCTTGCCGGCGCTCCAGAGTGTCATCTTTGATACAGCATCTTAATTTGTCTGGTTCGATGTACTTGTTTCCAAAGATAAATAAATTCTATACCTGTACAAATTACCTAAAGCACATCTTTTAAATAGAGCTGACTTTGGGTAATTATTTATTTAGATAGATTTTTTTACGCGAGCTTGATATATGAATACCGGTGACCTTAACCGCGGAGCCCATGCAGATCTCCCGGTGAGTTATTTCTTCGGACGCGGAGGATGTCTCCGCCCAACCGTACACACAGGAGTCATCCAGCGATACCGACAGACAGGACTCTTTCATATGTCAAAATCAAGTAGTTTGTCCGGCGCCCGGCGTTTGCTTAGTGAAAGTGCTTTTGCCGGACAATGGTGTATGCACCGATAGCAGTTCTCACATTTTGCGGGGATGAATTTAGCATACCCTTCGGCGTCCCGGCCCATTGCGCTATGAGGGCAGTTCTTGACACATGTTCCGCACTTTCTGCACCGGTTTTTATGTGTATGGATGTTAAATGTGATAAGCTGCCCGGCAAGTTTGTTGGGGGCGTTGATAATACTGCTGAACCGGAAACGCGGCACATATCCTTTAGCAGAATTGGTAATCTTTTTGAGGAATAACCTACTGTCTAACCGGACTTTCCGTGCTAATTGCCTGTCAAATTCAAAAAACCTTTGAACAAATGGAACGATCAGCGAACCGTCACTTGCAGGGCTGCGGTAGTCTCTATCAAGTACAGTAAAGATATTGCATGACAGAATATGCTTTGCAAGTATCCTGTTTGTGTTGCATGACCATGTGGCCCGCGTGTTGTAAATAAATGCCGGCGTAGGTCTCTCCATAGGGGCAGCCGCACTAAAAAACTTCATAACGAGCTTTGCGGGGGCGGCATGGTAAACGGGCGTGCCGATCACAATACCGTCATACTGGTTCAAGTCGATGCCGCCAGCCTCCTCAAAGGGAAATATATCGGCATCGCTTTTGTCCTTTATTGAATTGTAGATTATCTCTGCAACCTTCCTGGCTGACCCAGCACCGGAAAAGTAGAGAATCACAATCTTTTTCATGGTTTCCCCTCTTTCAACACCATCTTGGAAGTCAATATAGAATTCAGGTATGTTTGGAACCCATTTGCCAAAAATTCCTCTTTGCTAACATTCATGCAATTAAGGTATGCTTGCTTATTGTAGGCCATCATAATAAGACCGCAGATACCAGCCCAAAGCACAAATGCTGTTTGGAGCGTATCAATGCTCGGCTTGACCTCGTTGCGCTTTATCCCGTCTTCAAGGAACTCCACAACGGATTGATTAATTTGCTCATTCAACTCGTATATGTCCTTATAGATTGGTTCTGTTCCATCCTTCGGTTCGGTAATGCGCCCAATTAAACTTTCAAAATACAATGGGTGCTTTTCTTGGAAATGCACATGAGCTTGGCAAATATCCATGAAAGCATCCTTTACGCTATCGCGTTGTCTTGCACTATCAATGGCTTCTTTCAGAAACAGGGAATTTTCGTAGACAATGTAGCTGAAAATCACGTCTTTGCTTTTGAAATACGAATACAGCGTGGACTTGCTGTATTCACCTTCTTTTGCAATGTCGTCCATAGTTGTCTGGGCTACGCCTTTGGTGGCAAAGAGATTCTTCGCAATTTCCAGTATATTGTTCCGGTGAAACTCTTTGAGTCTTTCACGTTTACCCTTCGGCTTCATGATATTTCCTCACATAAATGTAATACTATACGTACTTAAATAATACTCTAAGTTCGATTATATGTCAATGTAGTTTTAATAGTCATTTCAATGACACTTTTCGATTTTATTAAAAAAAAGAGGACACCGAAACAGTGTCCTCTTTCGTCTGGATAGTTTAAAAAGGTATCATCCAGCCTAAGTTTTCGGTATCATCAACGTCTGGCAGCCTTGCACACTTCATTGCCTTTGCCGGTCCTTACCGCGGCTATTGCCACGGTATCTTTTGTGGGAAACGCTCCCGACGGCAGACCGGATATTCAGGCTTACGGCCTGAATATTACGGAGCACTCTCCGCTTATTCCATGCCTGTCCACCTCATGATCGTTTGTACACATGGCCGTCGCTCCCGCAAACGGGACATTTCACAACTTCAGACTCGCCGTGGAATAGAAGATATTTTTATCTGCGATTTCCGGCATGACTAAGCCCCTTTCCGCTCCTGTTTTCTATCCGGCATGGGGACCAGCAGCGTGTCTTCCCACACGAAATTGATCCTGATAAGACCGTCGGGATCCAGCTTCGTATGGTCCTTCGTGACCGATACCACCTTGTAATCGGCGCCCAGGCGCGTGGTTGTGGAGGTATGTACCTTCCACTCCCTCTCAAGGAAGTATTCCTTTACTTCCTTATACACCCAGAGCTTTTCGCTTAGCTTATCGGTACGCGCAAAGAGCTGACGGATGTAGAAATACCGTCTCGCGTTGCCTTTTACCAAGTACCCGTAGGTGCAGTACCGCTCCTTTTTCAGTGAAGCGCGCAGCATCCGCTTGATCTCAGCCACCAGGGCCTCTTTTCCCTTGGATATGAGGAGATGCCCAAGTGCCGTGCGTTTGTAGTGCTCCACATTCAGAAGCATGCCGTTTACCGACGCGGTAAAGGTTTCGCATGCGCAGTTGAGGCAGCTAAAGCCGATGATTAAGCCTCTCTCCCTGTGAGTTCCACGGAGATAGTGCATATCCGCTCCCACTTTATCCTCCCCTTTTCCGAGAACCGATGAGCTTCAGTTCTTTTATCCACCGGTTGAACACGACGATACTATTGCTTATCATGTCTCCGTTTGGCTGGAGCTGTACCAAGTAATATCCTCGGATAACCGGCATGTGTATCACGGTGTAGTGCGTCCCGGCCCGGTCTTTGTAGATGCTGTTTGGCCGGTAATGCTTTGATGGCTTCATCGTCAGTTCCTCCTCACCCTTCCGCTTGCCTGGTGAAGCTGAGCTTGTTGGGGTAGACCGTCCGCACCGCGCCGTCGGGAAGCTCCACAATGGCGACGGTATCCGCGACGGCTCCGCTTTCATATTCCGCACTCTCGCTACCCCACATATGGAACAGGCCGTTTTCAAACGTGACCTCCTTACGGACGCCGTCCACGGTCGTCCAATAGCTGCCCCTGACCGGCCGCGTTCCGGGCTGTTCTACAGGTTTGCCGCCCGCATTGTCAACCAACTCACGCAAGATCCTGTAGCCATAAATGATGGCGTTCGTCTCGGATTCGCAAATCCAATCCAGCTTCTCGTCGTCTATCCCCGTTATCCTGATCAGGCAGTCGGGGGACATGATGACGCTGTCCAGGTCAATGTCATCTATGGTTTTTGCTTCGTCGAAAAAACCGGAAAAGGTTTTTTCGATCTCCCGGATCCTCTCGTCGCTGTAATCGCCTTCAAAATCTACATAAACGTCGTCCGTTTCGTTTTCGGTAGCGCGGTCGGGTGAACCCACCGGTTCAATGCAGAAGACGCGACCTACCAGGCAGGGGTAATCATCATCCACCGTGGACAGCACAATGTCGCCGACCGATATATAACCGTTGATACATTTTACCATAACCATATCTTTCATATTGCATCCTCCACTTTTTCAGTTTCCGAGTCGGTTATCCTGACAACCAGCTCGTACAGCGTATCTTTGGTATAAAACGTAATGGTTCCATAGCTCATAAAACTTCTCCTTTTCTGTTCAGAGTGTTTCTACCTCATAACTCCCAAAATTGTTTTCATCACGGAATCCGGCGGCTCTTTTTAGATTTGTCACAGGGCGTCGGTTTTTATAAAAAAGCTGTCAGACCGGTAACCCTTCTCGGAAGATTTCTCTGCGCTGCCTCCATAACTGTCCATGTATTGATTTCCAGCCTTAGACTGCGATATGTAGACGTGAAACGATGTCAAGGCGTACTCGTCAGATACGTCGCGCGTATAGTCTGTGCTTATGACGAGCATACACTTCATTTGATTTGCTTTTTCTTCCGCCAAGTGAATGAAAGCTGACCTTACTTTCTTTTGAATCGCAGGTGAAATGCCGCCCAAATAAGATTTTTCCAAAAACAATATCAGAGAATCCGATGTTTTCTTATCCTTCTTGTTGTCTGATGTATTCTGTTCGATTAGCATGGACTCGACATCGGCGAATTGTAACGACGCACTATCGTTGGCTAATGTAAATCGGCCTTTTGTGACGCGAATGATTGCCCTCCCAACAACTTGGCCATGCATTGTCGCCTGCAATATTTTTTTGTTTGTGTCAAATCCGGCAAGCAGGCACTCGGCGTACTCTCCATTAATATATGAAAGGCAGGTGCGCTGCGGCTGGACTCCCATTAAGAGCGTACTGAAGAAATCGTCTTTTTCACACACTGTGATCTCATCTACTGAATGGCTAATTGCACGCGCCCAAGTCGCCTGGAACATGTCGTCAATAAGGAAACTGATTTCTTTCCGCAGATCCTCCGGGTGATATTTCAATAAATGGAATTGCCCTAATAGCTCCGCTTTGATGATCCTTATAAATGCCTCCTCTTGCTCTTTTGTTATTTTTTTCATGTAGGTTAATGAAATTCCGGCGCCGTCCTTAGCAAGGAAGCGTATGATGTTGTCAATGTTTTTGGTAACCAAGTCTGGGTGCAAATTAAGAGTCTGCGCAAGGGAAGACCAGGAGACGTCGCATTCTATCAGTCTCTTTTTGAATGTCTCTATGCCCCCACAAGCCCAAAGTTGTTCTATATTCCGTACAGCCAACTCCAAATCATCCGCCGAATTTATTTCAGCAAGGTATCCATAGAGGGATTTATACTTTGCCAATAACTTCAAAGCTCCATGCGGTGTGATATCCTTAATGTGTCGGAAGTCCTCCTGTACCCATTTCATAAGCGGTTTTTCAGATAACCTTTCCGCGATATCGGGAATGGACGAATCATCCTCCCAGTTATCCAGCAGTTCCCGCTTGGTCAATTGCCGGAGAACTAACAGCTTCTCATCAACCTTTGGATTTTTAAGAGCACAATACAAATCGATGTATTGCTGCTTATGACCGTACAGCGCCTTAATCTCCGGGAATGTATAACTCCTGTCTCCCAAAGCGTCGATATCCCATTCCAGACTGTTAGAGAACAGTTCGCTGCCGCAATCGGCAATATCCTTACGGCTGAGAGTATTGATATTTAGTAATACGGTATAGAGCTTCTCTTCAAAGAGAATGGAGTACCGATCAAGGGTATTGAATAGCTCCATATTTTCTTCAATAAGCTTTAAGAAGCGCGTCTTTTTATGTGAGATTGCATAAAGGATAATATCCTCGGCCCATGGATTCATCTGCGCGATCAATTCGGTGCTGAGTACATTGCCGTATAAAAGATTGA
>Ga0153945_1000534_pt1 | contig 11591 bp, 11 predicted proteins | sample TSNJ029MetaG_FD_104720 | JGI IMG/M metagenome (GOLD analysis project Ga0153945, IMG submission 104720) | Attine ant fungus gardens microbial communities from New Jersey, USA - TSNJ029 MetaG | ecosystem: Host-associated > Fungi > Mycelium > Unclassified | place: USA: New Jersey, Wharton State...
AGAATGGCGAAGCGGATGGGCTGAAAGCGTAAACCGATATTTGGAAAAGCTAAACCATTCGGAACGGATAGACCATCGCTCATATGAGCGACAAGGCGTTGAACAAATCCCCACCGCACATTTAGGCGTTGCCGCTTTTCAAATGGAGAAGCGCGGAATCGCCACCGAGCGCGGCAACCTCAACCGCGAAATCGATGATCTAAACTCACGGCTGCGACAGATTAAAGCGCGGCTCAACAAGCTCAATAACTGGCTGAAAGAAGAACGCGCAGACGCGCCGCCAACACTGTTGGAAGTGTTCTCCGAAATTGCCAATCACCCTGAGCAGCGCAGTCGGAAACAACAAATTGCTGACATCAAACTTGCGGCACAGACATTGAATTTCATCACCGAAAACGGCATTAAAACGCTCGCGGATATGTCAGCGGTAGTGAGTAAACTGCGGACAAAATATGACAAGCTACACAATGCAGTTGTACCGATGTCGAGGCGGTATAACACGCTGATCGAGCATATCGCACAAGCAGAAACTTATTCAAAATACGCCAAAATCTATAATCAATATTATACCCTTAACGGCGAGAAGCAGGAGGTGTATTATAAAAAGCATGGCGATGCAATTGTGGCGTTCACAAAAGCGCACGAGTATATGGCGCGTCACCTTAACGGTCGCACTCAAATCCCGCTCGACGCTTGGAAACGCGAGTTTGCGGACTTGACAACACAGCGCGATTTACTACTATCCGAAAGCGACAAACTAACCGCCGAACTGCGGAGCGCGGAAACGATAAAACGCAACGCGGAGAAAGTGATGGGCGTAACTGCACCGGAGCGCAAGCTATCCCATGATATGGGATAGCTTGCTGACGAGCGGAGGGGAGAAAAGAGGAACATCCCCCTCCGCAGATAATACGGATCATCACTTCGAGAGAAGTATGTAAGTGTTTCGCACAAGTTCTCTCGCACAAATACCGTTTTGATTTTCAAGCAGTTGAAGTTTTAATCCATCCAATGAAGCTTTTGACAGAACGCATTTTTCATCAATTTTATATAACTTATAGCCAAATAATAGAAACATCGGATTAAGAAAATGACTCTCAGCGAATACAAATATGAAACCTACGATGACAAAAACAGCAGCACATATTGCTAATCCAAGCCAATTTACATCAATGAATATTAGTGGCACAATATATGTTGCCAAAAAGGCAGCCATTTCAATCGTTATGTTGTTCACATCTTGCCCGCTAATGCGAGTGTTATTTTTCCAACGAAACAGACCAACTAACCACGCGACACCAATAATAAACAGCACAAGCAAAACAATCAGTAAAACCAAATTTGCCTTGATTTCAGCAATGCGGGTTGAGCCTTCTGGTGGTTCAAGAAAGATAACCCTAAGCATTAACAGAGGGTAGAGTAGCGAACAAGAGGATATAAAGTTGAGAATTTTTGACACTACTGTCCACACAGTTATATTTCCCCCTCGGTCTTGGCAACTCCAGCCCTTTCGGCAATCAAAGACTTAAAATAAGCGTCAGACAAGAGATTGATTATATGAAACAACTGGGATTTTTCACGATACACCAGTCTGCCATCTTCATCAAAATCTATATCAAGCCCTAGTATCTCAACAATATCAGGAACTTTCTCGTAGTTGTCAAAAAACAACGGCAACCGCTCTTTTGTCATGATGTTCGTAAATCGTTTCATTATCCTTATATCATTTCGGCAATCTTCTGTAAACTGGTCAATGTTTGAAATAATATTTTGAGTAAGAAGTTCGCCTAATGCCTCATTCGTCTTTTTCAAAAACTCATCTCTGTATTTGAAAATTCGCTCTAAGGATATATGATTCATCAAGTAGACATCGTCACCAAACAATACGATGTCTACAGCTTCCTCTATACCAAGAAAGTTGCTATCAGTAATTTGCAACTCATTATTTACAATACGGGTGAGAATACCTTTACGGAGCCGTTTGAGTTTATGAAATTGACGGAAAAGAAAAACAGCTTGTCCATCAAGATTGATTTCCAAACAGTAAAAATCAATCTTGTCAACTTTGAGTGTATTCATATCTTTAATTACAGTTCCATCTGTAATGCTCTCGCAGTAAGCATTAATTTTTTCGATGGTGTCTTTATCCAACTTTTCGATTTCTCCATCTGCTACGCCAACCGGGTTATACGCTACAATGGTATTACCAAACTGTGTGCTAAGGTTATGGAGTGCAGCAGAGAGAATCTCGTCTTGCACTTCGGTTGATATTTGAGGTAAAAACGAAATATATCTCGGTGCATTCCAATACGAAAAATACACCTTTAGGCTATTCTTAGGTTGCTCACTCAATAGCTTGTCGATAAACTCTCGCAGAGCATTGGTATCCATTGGTACAGTCCCCCCACATATTATTAGATTTAGTGTTTGCACCGTTCCTAAATGCGCACGGTTACACCAATCCCAAGTATTTCTCAAAAAACTTGAGCAGCTTTTCTATAATGCCCTGTTTCTTTTCAGCGCGGTTGCCGCCGCCGAAGCGCGACACGGGCGGCAGGATTTTATCTATATCTGTACCCGTAGTTTTTATCGTACCGTCACGAAAGGCGTTGTCGATAAATCGGCGGGCTTCTTCGTCTTTCAGCTTTTCATCGGCAATCAGCGTAGATAAATCTTCCTCTTTCCGCTCCTGCACGAAACGCCGCCAATCATTGTCAACATTCGTTGACGTATTCACCTGCTCCACGAAATGCTCAATCAGTTCCTTTTTGCTCCGTAACTCTATACTTGAGTTGATAGCCTTATCAATCGCCGCAAGTATGCTCTTATCCTCGCAGTTGGAATCGTGATACTTTTCGACGAGCATAAGAATATAGTCAATATTCACTTCTATTTGCTTGATAAGCTCTAATTCAAAAACAATATCGTCGTTGATGTTTTCCTTATCGCCGCTTTGGTCTTTGCGGAAGCCTTGATACAGGTCAATGTAAACACTCTGATAATCCTGAAAATCTCTATCTTTCAGAATTTCGTTTCCGGCAAAATCGTCAAACGCCGTTAGGATATTCTTCAATCGCAAAATCGCACCGTACAAGCGGATAAAATCCTTTTCAGCTTCCTCGCCGACGATAGCCTCGCCGAGTGGGAAACGCCGGGTGAGTTCAGCTATCAACTCGGCATATCCCGTCTTATGCTCGCCGTTTTCATCATAGCCGTTGTAGTAGTCGTTATATGTTTTAAGAAGCACGATACCGCCCGCGTCCTTGTCGCCAAACAGGGCAATCGCGTCGTCGGTTGCCTGTTTCAAGTCGCGGAAGCACACTATATTCCCGAATGTCTTTACGCTGTTGAGTATGCGGTTGGTGCGAGAAAAAGCCTGTATCAAACCATGCTGTTTAAGGTTTTTGTCCACCCATAATGTGTTGAGCGTGGTAGCATCGAAGCCTGTAAGAAACATATTTACGACGATAAGCAAATCTACCTCACGGTCTTTCACGCGCCCAGAGAGGTCTTTATAATAATTCTGAAATTTATCTGAGGAAGTATCGTAATTCGTGCTGAACGCAGCGTTGTAGTCGGAAATCGCCGCTTCAAGAAAATCTCGGGAGCTTTTATTGAGTTTATCGTTTTCAAAATCCTCGTCCGGCAGCATGTCCTCCGGGTCATCCTCGTTCGCGCTGTAACTGAATATGGTCGCCACGGTTAGGTTACTGTTTTTCGCCGCGAGTTGCGCCTTAAATTCCTCGTAATATTTCATTGCCATAGGAATAGAGGACACAGCAAAAATCGAGTTAAACCCCGCGACGCGCTGACCTTTCAGAGAATAGAAAGAATTGCGCTTTGTCTTTTGGTCGAAGTGTTCAAGAATATATGCGACTATCTCACGGACGCGCTCCGGCGCACCCATCGCTTTTTCAACGTCAATGGCGCGTACATCTTTATCTGAAATGTTGTCTTTCTGCTTCACTGTATTTATAAAGTCGATGCGGAACGGCAGCACATTTCCGTCATTGATAGCGTCTACGATTGTATATGTATGGAGCTTATCGCCGAACGCCTGTGGGGTGGTTCTCAAAAGCGGATTGCCGCCGCTTCCGGCATTGACTGCAAAAATCGGCGTGCCCGTGAACCCAAAAATGTGATAATTCCGAAACGATTTTATAATCTTTTGGTGCATATCGCCGAACTGCGAGCGGTGGCACTCGTCAAAGATGATGACGATATGCTTTTTATAAATGTCGTGCGCCTTGTTCTTGCTTACGAACACATCAAGCTTCTGAATGGTCGTGATAATAATGCGGGCGTTAGGATTTTCAAGCTGATTTTGAAGCACTTTCGTAGACGTGTTGCTGTTTGCCGCGCCCTTTTCAAAGCGGTCGTACTCTTTCATCGTTTGATAGTCGAGGTCTTTGCGGTCAACGACAAACAACACCTTGTCGACCGTATCAAGCACGGTCGCAAGCTGTGCCGCCTTGAAACTCGTCAGCGTTTTGCCGCTCCCCGTCGTGTGCCAAATGTAACCGCCCGCGTCGATTGTCCCCGTCTTTTTATAGTTGGACGAAACAACAATACGCCTTAATATCTGCTCCGTCGCCGCAATCTGGTACGGGCGCATAACAAGCAGAAGTTCCTCGCTTGTAAATACGCAATAACGGGTCAGAACGTTCAGTAATGTGTGTTTGGCGAAAAACGTCTTTGTGAAATCAACGAGGTCGGCAATCACTTTATTATTCGCGTCCGCCCAATAGGACGTAAACTCAAAACTGTTGCTTGTCTTTTTGTTCTTTCGGCGTTCGCCGCCGCCCAATTCCTTGATGTGCGCGTTACGGGTAGTGTTTGAGTAATATTTCGTGTGAGTGCCATTGGAAATAACGAAAATCTGGACGTACTCATACAGGCTGCTCGCCGCCCAAAAGCTGTCACGCTGATAGCGTTTGATTTGATTGAACGCCTCGCGGATCGCCACGCCGCGCCGCTTTAGTTCGATATGCACAAGCGGCAAGCCGTTGACGAGTATCGTTACATCGTAGCGCGTTTCGTGCGTCCCACCGCTCTCCTCATACTGATTGATTACCTGCAAGCGGTTGTTGTGAATGTTCTTCTTGTCAAGCAAGTACACGTTTTTCGTGCTACCATCATCGCGTTTGAGGATTTGAACGTGGTCGTCCTATATTTTCCGGGTTTTCTCGGCTATGCCCTCGTTTGAGCTTGCGATGCACTCACCGAAGAACCGCGTCCATTCGTCGTCGGAAAACGAAAAGCCGTTCATAATTTCAAGCTGACGGCGCAGATTTTGGGTAAGCGCGGCTTCGTTGCTGATTGCAAGGTATTCATAGCCCTGTCCGGAGAGCAGACGGATAAACTCGCGCTCTAAATCAGCCTCGCTCTGGTAACTGTCCGAGCGGGCGGTTCCGGAAATGTATTCCGCTACAACCGTGCTTTCGTCGGTACAGGCGATGATGTTGTAGGTGTTCATTAGGCGGTCTCCTTGTGGTGTACTTTTCTAATATGTGTGAAGAATCTATCAAATGCGATAAATGTAACTGAACTTTCGAGAGCGACTTTGCTCAAGTTTATCCACATCATGCCGCTAAACAATGAACCGCCAATAAATAATTCTATTTTTGAGAGGGCAACAATAAGAAACGCCAGAAAATAAGATAGTATTTTTATTGTGTCTTCAGAGAGCATGTCTCTATATCGCTTATCTTTTCGAAACGATTCACTAAGTACGGCAAGCATGTCTTCTGTGCGTTCATCTTCCTTATCCTCAACATTAAAAATTTTTTCCACTTCATTTTTAGCTTTTTTCTTATAATTCAATAGCTTATAAATATATCCGTAATATTTTGACCCGTAACAAGACATTACTAAAGTTAATGTTGCCGCCAAATAGGCAGATAATAGTTGATTTCCAAAAAGCATGAAGCTTGTATAAACGATGTAATAAAATAACGTTGTAAATAGCGAGAAGAGAAGCAGGCACTCAAGTGAGTCAAAAATAATAAATACGGTTATTGCAAAAAGAAACAGCTTGCTATGGTCAATATTTTCAGATTTTTCTGCATCCTCAACATCTTTATTACCAAACAGGATAATGAGGAAGATGGTTATTGGTATAACTATCTTGTTAAATACTAATTTTTTCAATATAAACAATGATGCGAAGCATATCGCCACAATGAATATGATTTTTACAATACTCACGCGCCCGCCTCCTTGAACGTCAACAGCGTATCCCTGTAATACGCATACTGTTTTTGCCGCGCCTTAATTGGTCGAGGATGGAAACGATGCGGGCTTGGTCTTCGAGGGAAGGCACAGGAATTTTAAGAAGCATAATCTCATTTCCACGAACATGAGGAACACCACCGCCGCGCTTCATTTGGTGCAACCCCTCTTGAATGCTTTTGAGATAGTAGTAAAGATACTTTATTGCCATCCCATCTTTGGTTTCGAGGATAAACCCATCGGTCACAAAAATCGGCTCATTCCAGTATGATATAAATCCCGCGTAAGCCCCGCTCCTTGAAATGACAATCGCCTCACCAAGGTGGTTGCTTTTATTGCAGTAATAGGCTGGTTCCTGTCCGCCAAGAATCACAGGAATTTCGCCCGACGTTGTATTTTTCTTTGTGACATAATCTCCACGGAGCATCTTCGCAACCTCACTCAAAGCTATCCGAGGTGCATCGTGCAAAACGAATAGCGAGTTACGGTAATATTCATATTGCTTTTTTCTCGCTGTAAGCTCCGCTGTAAGCTCCGTGAAATTGTCCAAAATACGGACAATTTCACGTTGGACGGGCAACGGCGGTATGGGAATAAGTATAGCTTTTAGGGCACGTACACTGGAATGCACGACTTTACTTTTCACCTTGCCCTTGCTCTTTTGTTGCTGTGCTTCTGTTGTTGATAAAGCATAAGATAAATACTTTGGGTTTTGTTGGTGCTTCATCACAACAATATCGCCACCCGCCAAACACTTTTTATTTCCGATATATACACAAGATTTTGCAATTTCCACAACGCTTTCTCCCGTGATTGCAAACAGAATATCTCCATATTCAAAATACTTTTTATTGGCAATTATTTGTTCGTCAGTGTGAGATACGCAATCGTCAAACCATATATTATAAGTCGTGTATATCTCACCGTAGCGAACGCATGGGATGCCTGTTGCAGTGATTTGGTCGCGAGTAATGCCTGAACCGCGATATATTTCAGTTGCAATCTCTCCGAGCGTCCTATACTCCACCCCATCAGGGCAAAGCTCCGCGATTAGGCGGTCAAGATTCGTCATCGCTACCGCCTCCCATATCTTTTTTCGAGAGCAGTTTCACAGCGCGGTCAAAATCGCTCTCGAGCTGTTTCATTTCCCGTGCCCGGTAAAGCTCAAACTCCTTTTCGGCTTTCTCAACCGCCTGTTTATGAGATATTTTCCCTGAATCTTGCAGAACTTTTCTTTTGTGGCTTACTATCTGATTGTCCAACGCGTCTATCCAATCCCGCATTGTCATCGGATTTTGTTCTAACGCCTGAAATTCCGCAAAATCCAAGAATTGCGACACTAACAGATTCAGCCGCTGCAATTCCAGCTCCGAAAGGTAGTTTTTCGCTATCTTCACATCGTCTTTCGTTATGTAATCGCCCTTGAAGTTTGTCATTCCGACAAGTGGTTTTTCGTTGTTTACCCTGTCATAAATGACTTCGGCGGCGGTGTGTTCGTGAACCGCAAAATGCAGCTTGTTTTGGACGGTTGCAAAGAACTTTTTCGTTAAATCCGCACGGGGGTCATAATCCGTTGCGGTTGCGTAAATATCTGTAACTTGCTGATAGAAATTCCGCTCGCTGCTGCGAATATCGCGAATACGCTGCAACAGCTCGCGGAAATAGCGAGAGCCGCCTTGTTTCAAGCGTTCGTCGTCCATAGCAAAGCCTTTTTGAATATACTCGTGCAGCCGCTGTGTCGCCCATTGCCGGAAACGCGTAGCAATCTGCGATTGAACCCGATAGCCGATTGCGATAATCATATCAAGGTTATAGTGGCTGACTTCTCTTTTTACTTGTCGTTTTCCCTCGGTTTGAATTAACAAGAATTTCTTGTAAGTTGCCTCCGCTTGCAATTCTCCGTCTCTGAGAATGCCGTCAATATGCTGGCTGACGTTTTGTTGCGTAGTATCGTAAATTTCCGCGATTTGATTTTGCGTCAGCCACAAATCTTCATCAGAAAAGCGGACACTGATGTTTGTTATCCCATTTTCATCTTGATATAAAATGATTTTGTTTTCCTCTTGCTTACTCATAGTTCCGCGCCTCCTGCCATAGGGACTCCCTGCTCTATCTCCGCGACAATGGCGGCTATCTCGCGGCGCAGAACGTCCTCGCGGGCGACGATACGCTCAATTTCGGCGTTTAGCGCGGTGATGTCCACGACTTCCTGCTTGTCCTCCTGCTCAACGTAGGTGCTGACAGAAATATTATAATCTTGCGCGGAAATTTCACTGTTGGGTATGAGTTTTGTGAAGTATTGTTCCGTTTCACGGCTCGTATAGGCGGCTATGATTTTGTCGATGTTCGCCTGTGTTAGTTTGTTGCTGTTTGTAACCTTCACAAACTCGCGGCTCGCATCTATGAACAGGGTGGAGTTTTCGCTTTTTGACTTTTTCAAAACCATAATGCAAGTGGCAATGCTTGTGCCGAAAAACAGCTTGTCCGGCAGTTGGATTACACAGTCGATGTAGTTGTTGTCCACAAGGTACTTGCGGATTTTTTGCTCTGCGCCGCCACGATATAGTATACCGGGGAAACAGACAATCGCCGCCGTGCCGCTCGTCGCAAGCCAAGACAGGCTGTGCATAATGAACGCGAGGTCGGCCTTTGACTTCGGCGCAAGCACTCCGGCGGGAGAAAAGCGAGGGTCATTGATGAGCAGAGGGTTCTCGTCGCCCGCCCATTTTATTGAGTACGGTGGGTTTGAAACGATAGCTTCAAACGGCTCATCGTCCCAATGAAGCGGGTCGGTCAGTGTATCGCCAAGCACGATGTCGAATTTATCAAAATCAATGTCGTGCAGGAACATATTTATCCGGCTAAGGTTGTAAGTAGTGATGTTGATTTCCTGCCCAAAAAAGCCCTGACGGACGTTTTCCTTACCCAATATTTTCGCGAATTTAAGCAGGAGCGAACCGCTCCCGCAAGCCGGGTCATACACCTTGTTCACTTCGGTTTTGCCGACTAACGCAATGCGGGTCAGCAGTTCAGAAACTTCCTGAGGCGTATAATACTCACCGCCGCTTTTTCCGGCGTTACTTGCGTACATACCCATTAGAAATTCATATGCGTCGCCAAAAGCGTCAATCGTATTGTCTTTGTAATCGCCGAGCTTCATATCGGCTACACCGTTCATCAGTTTAACGAGTTTATCATTGCGTTTCGCAACCGTACTGCCGAGCTTATTGCTGTTTACGTCAATATCAACAAACAGCCCTTTGAAATTGGCTTCGCTGTCAGTTCCCTGCGCGGAGGCTTCTATGTTTTTGAAAGCACTTTCAAGGGTTTCATTCAGATTTTCGTCAGAAGCGGCGCGTTTCAGCACATTCTCGAAAAGCTCGCGCGGCAGGATAAAGAAACCTTTGGTTTTAACAAGGTCATCGCGGGCTTCCTCCGCCTCTTTGTCAGTAAGTGCGGTATAGTTGAACTCGGCATCTCCGGCGGCGTGTTCACCGTCGTTGATGTATGTGGTTAGGTTTTCCGAAATGTAGCGATAGAACAACATACCGAGAACGTACTGCTTGAAGTCCCAACCGTCCACGCTACCGCGCAGGTCGTTGGCAATTCCCCAAATTGTGCGGTGCAGCTCCGCCCGTTCCTGTTCCTTTTTATTGTCAGGCATAATCATTCATCCGCCTCTCCGCTTTCCTGCATATTTCTTAAATCGGCAAGTGTATTGCCTTGATATGTGAAGAATTTTGGTCCCGCCACCGACGCATCTTCTCTCCACCCACGTTTTTCAACCAGCAGTTTTTGTGCCAATCCAGAAAGAGTAAATTCATTGCCCTCATACTCAATCTTGTTGTTCATATCCTTTGTATAGCAGACACATGAATCGTCATGCAAAAACTTCAATTCTGATCCGACGGGGATTTGAAGCATGGAAAATTTAAAACTTGGGCGACGGGCAGCTTGTTCCGCAATCTGTTCTTCTTCAATCTGTTCCGCGTTTGGCGTAATCAGCTTCAGACAGCTCTCATCCCCGCGGAGTAAAGCAACAGACTTGAAAACGGCAAATGCTCTTTCGGGGGATATGCGGAAAAACTCCCGCTCCCTTATTCGTCCGCTTGAAAGTGTTTCTCGCGCGTGAAGGCTTTCGTCAATGATGTCAAACAGGTTGTGGATATGCTTTTCAACCTCCTGCGGTTTCTCCACTTCATATATTGCGTATGCGCGGTAAGACAACGGGAGGTTTGTGGGGCGGTTCAGTTCTGCCAGTCGAGCTTCAATATCGTTACGAGCAGACATTCCGATTTTTACCCAACCATCAAAGGACGGATTTGTAAGAATATAAACAATACCCTTAGCCATTTACCTTATCTCCTTGTTTTCAGACTTATCTTTGGAGGTTTTCCGTCCGTTATTTTTTCTGCCGTCTACGGGCTTTGGCGTACTTTCGGGAATAAGCCAACCTCGTCCTAATCTAACAGCTCCGGCAACCTGCCCTTTGGCACATAGAGCTTGTACGCGCCTATCCGTTATGCCCCACTTCTCAGCGGCTTGCTGAGGTGTTATCCAGTCCAATTTCATACTCTGCACCTCGCATAATAACTCTATGATATTATACTGCGGTTTGCCGAATAAATCAATGCAATTCTAAGTTTTTTATTATATCATTTCACCCCTTGACAATCTTTGTTCTGGAACCCCGGGGTGTTCTCCATGATTGAAAACCTCTCCGAAACGGTTGTATTGCCGATTGCTGGGCTTGTGCTGACCTTTGTGGCAACCTATGAGCTCATCCAGCTTATCATCGAAAAAAATAACCTGCATGACTTGGACACATGGATATTTTTCAAATGGTCGTTCAAAACAGCGGCGGCGATCCTGATCCTCTCCAACACATGGAATATCGTCATGGCGGTGTTTGATGTGGCGCAGCATGTGGTGAACAACGCCGGGGGGTTGATACAGGGCGACACGAATATTACACCTGGCATGGTGGCGGGACTGAAGGCGGAGCTTGAGCTAATGGACGTGGGCCCCCTGCTCGGCCTGTGGCTGCAATCCATGCTTGTAAAATCTACGATGTACGCACTAAACATCGCTATCTTTGTAGTGGTATGGGGCCGGATGATTGAAATTTACATGCGGACGAGTTTAGCGCCGATTCCGCTGGCGACACTCAGCAACCGGGAAATGGGCCACATAGGGCAGAACTATCTGAAATCCCTGTGCGCTGTGGGCTTTCAAGGCTGTCAGCGCCAGTGATAAAATGAAGAAAAGCGCCAGTTAAAAAATGCAGATATTTGGTGGTCAGGGATGTCATGTGATACACTTTTTCTGTTTGCGAAAGGAGCAAACAGAAGGAGTGACAA
>Ga0153945_1000537_pt1 | contig 11576 bp, 13 predicted proteins | sample TSNJ029MetaG_FD_104720 | JGI IMG/M metagenome (GOLD analysis project Ga0153945, IMG submission 104720) | Attine ant fungus gardens microbial communities from New Jersey, USA - TSNJ029 MetaG | ecosystem: Host-associated > Fungi > Mycelium > Unclassified | place: USA: New Jersey, Wharton State...
ATATACTCGCTCTCCCTGCTCATCTCGCCAACCCTTTAGCTTTTTCTCTAATTCTATACCTTCTGCTATCGGTTAGCAACTTTCGCAGCAGAGCTGCGGGGAATTAAACCCAAAGAGATTAAAAAGACGAAAGACACCCACGTTTCATAACCCCGTTGGTGCCTTTCGCAGAAAGGCGGATTATATAAATGAAAAACTTAAAGCAATTGCGGCTGGAAAACAACCTGACCCAACTGGCCTTGCAGATGAAAACGGGAATCGACCAGGCTCTCCTATTCAAATGTGAAACCGGCGAACGCATCCCAACCGTAGAAAATTTGCTCACCTTGGCCGATTATTTCCACACCAACATGGATTTTTTGATGGACAGAACGGCACAGCGCAAGCCCTATCCCAAGTAGGCCGTCCACGTTCGGGATCAGGCTCCAGTCCGGTGAAGCCCCCTCAGTGCTCCGACTCATACGCGCGGAAACGGTCTACCTTGGGCTGCGATGAACAGCCCGACACAAATTCCGATATCAAAAATGTCTCGACCAGTTTTTCCATGAGCCTTATGCCGATGGTGAACGTCCCGAAACAGGCGATATTCACGTCGTTACTCATGCGGGCGCGCTCTGCGGAATAACCATCGGAAAGCACCGCCGCATAGGCCCCTTTGACTTTGTTTGCGGCCAGCGATACGCCGATACCGGTTCCGCAGATCAAGATGCCTCTTTCGAACCGTTTCTCGGCTACGGCCGTTGCCACGTCGATGGCGACGTTGGCGTATATCGGATCATCACTACCAAAATCGCTGAATTTATAACCGTTTTTTGTCAGCCACGCCATAATGGCTTTCTTGGCCTCGGCAGCGTTCGGGTCGCAACCAATCGCGATCTTATGCAAGGATTCTCCTCCTCTCCTCACGGTTTCATCACGCTTTGCATTCCGTCGGCCATTGCCTGGAGAATAATGCAGCACGACGTCGCGCCCGCGTCCAATACACCGCGCGAACGCTCGCCAAGGCGCGCCGAACGTCCAAACCTGGCAATCATATCCTTCGTGGAGTCCCTGCCTGCTTGCGCCGCTCCCTTCATGACATCCAGCGCCTCGGGAAGGTCCTTGCCTTCTTCGTTGCAGCTTTTCAGCGCTTGCAGCGCGGGATAGATGGTATCGACCAGCGTTTTATCGCCAGGGCGAGCGTTCACGATGCCGTATAAACCGTTCAGGCCGGCCTCGATCATCCGGATGAACAGCGCGAGATCAATGTCGTCCTCGTTCTCCGCCTCGGACGACATATGCATGAACAACGTACCGTAAATCGGCCCCATCGAGCCGCCAATTTTATTGAGCAACACCATTCCGAGGTTATACAAGCCATCGGTAAAGGATGTTTCCCTTTCTCCCAGCTGCTCCCCGTAGATTGTGAAACCCTTGTTCATGTTCATACCGTGGTCGCCGTCGCCAATCAACCCGTCAACTTCGCCTAGGTACTGCTTGTTGTCCTGGATGTCCTTCACCATACGAAGCAATATCCCACAGCCATTCGCATTCCTAATAGTAGCCATGACGTTCCTCCTAAAACTGTTTTAAGCCGACACAGTTGGCTTCAGCGTCGATGAGCTCTTTCAGCTCGTCATCCAGCTTCATTACGGTGAGCGTCGCGCCCATCATTTCGAGAGAGGTGAAGTAGTTTCCTACATAGGAGCGGTACACCTTGATGCTCTGTTCCCCGAGAAGCTTTTGAATCTCGCCGTAGAGGACATACAACTCCATGACGGGCGTTGCGCCCAACCCCGAAACCAGTACGGCAACCTCGTCGCCCGCCTGATAGGGATAATCGGGCAAAACGACGTCCACCATGCGCTTAGCCATGTCGGCGGCGGATTGCAGCTCGCAGACTTGAATGCCGGGCTCGCCGTGGTGCCCGATGCCCACTTCCATCGTACCGTCCTCGATTTCAAAGTTTGGGTGGCCGACGGCGGGCAGCGTACAGGGCGAAAGGCCGATGCCGATGCTTCGGGTGGAATCGATGGCCTTTTGGGCAGCCGCGATGACTTCATCGAGGCCGGCGCCCCTAGCCGCCTTGGCGGCTCCGCACTTCCACATGAAGATTTCGCCGGCCACGCCGCGGCGCTTCTCGCGCTCGATCTTCGGCGCCGACGCGACGTCGTCGTTGGCAACGACCGTTTTGACCGTGATGCCCTCATTCTTCGCCATCCTGGAGGCCATCTTGACGTTCATGTTGTCGCCAGAGTAGTTGCCGTACAGACAGGCGATCCCCTCGCCGCCGTTGGCCGCCCGGAAAGCCTCTAGGAAGGCCAGCGCCGTTGGGGAAGAAAAGATTTCGCCAACCGCTGCGGCATCACACATATTCTTGCCCACATAGCCAATGAAGGCGGGCTTGTGGCCCGAGCCGCCGCCTGTCACCACTCCTACCTTACCCATTTTGGGAGCGTCGATGGCCGCGACCACGCCACGGGCGTTGTCCTCGCTCATTTTAACCAGCTTGACAATATCCTTATGGGTGTCGGCAAAGCCTGCCAGCATTTCATCCACAATATCATCGGGATTATTCAGTATCCGTTGCATGTTTAGCCCCCAAAATTATTTAATAGTGAATCCGCCGTCAATCAGCAGATTGTGTCCTGTGATCATACCGGCCGCCTTGCTGCACAGGAATGCGATACAAGCCGCTATCTCATCCGGCTCGGCGAAGCGCTCGGAGGGCATCTCCTTCTTGAATGCCTCTCCTGCGGGGCCGTCCCATGCTTTGTGGCCCAGCTCGGTGAGAACCACGGTGGGAGAGACGGCGTTGACGCGGATGCCGTATTTGCCCCACTCCATCGCCAGAACCTTGGTCATTGAGATGATGCCGCCCTTGGCGGCGCAGTAGGCCACGTGCTTGTCGAGAGCGACGATGCCGGCCTGGGATGCCAAGTTGACAATACAACCGTCCACCCCGTTATCGATCATGTATTTGCCTGCCGCCTGCGCCATGAAAAAGCTGGCCGACAGGTTGGTTTGGATGGTGCGGTTCCAGTAGTCCGCGCTGATGGTTTCGGCGCTTTCCAGCGCCACGATTCCTGCGCTGTTGACCAGGATATCGACCTGCCCGAACGCCTTGACGCCCTCTTCGATGACCTTTCCGGGATAGTAGGCGTCGCATACGTTGCCGGGAACGCCAATACAGTTGCCGCCCAGCGACCTGGCTATCTCAATTACCCTGGGATTGAGATCGGCCAGCACCAGACTGACGCCCTTGTCGCAAAACAGCTTGGCCGTCGCGTACCCGATTCCCGCCGCGCCGCCTGTGATGACGGCGACCTTGCCCCGGAGCGAATAGTCGAGATCTACGCCTTCGTACTTTAGCATACTTGAGCCCTCCATTATATTGCGATTGAATCAGAACGCGTTATAGGTAAATATTTTCGCGAAGGGAAATGCAAATGCCGTTTGGATCGCGGATCTTCATTAACCTTGTGTTTAATTCTATCATTTCGGTGCATCCCGTTTCGATGGTTAATCCTGTTTTTTTCAGTTCCTCCTCATGCTTGCGCACATCATCCACATCAAAGGCGATGTGGTCAACCAAATTATTACTCAATATCTCTGATTTTGCGGCGTCGCCCAACGTATGAATAATCTCAATATCACACACATTCGGCTTGCACAGAAAGGTCGATGCGAATGTATCCGTTTGTTGCGTTTTTCCTGTTTCAAACCCCAGAACATCGTGGTAAAAAGCGAGTGTATCCTCAAGATTTTTCGTATTGATGGCGATGTGATTCAGTTTCTTTAACTCCATTATCTTTTCTCCAATGAAAATAAAACTAACAGGATTCTCGTACAATAATACTTGTTTCCAAGCTTAACTCTATCGGATTGCTTTGCGCGGCTTCGTTGTTTATCCTGCTCAGCAGCAATTCGGCGGCGCTGTTCCCCAGCCTTGCCGAGGGCTGGTCGACAACCGTGAGCGGCGGCGCGGTGATTTCGGTCCATTTAAAGCAATTGCAGCTGATGACGGCAACCTCTTCCGGTATTTTGATTCCATGCTGCCTTATGTAGGAAACCGCGCCAATGGTCATCATTTCATTGGCAAAAAAAATGGCTGAAACGTTGTGTTCATGAATCAGCTGCGGGGCTATCTCGCGGCCGGAATCATAAGTAAAGCTTCCGGTCTTGATCAGTGCGTCCTCTACGCCGATGCCATGATCCTTTAACGCGTTCTTGTATCCCAGAATCCGGTCATAAGTAGTAGACAGCACCGAATCGCCGCCAGCGAAGCCTATTTTCGTATGTCCTTTCCGGATAAGCAGGCTGATGGCTTCGTAGGTTGACTTGACATTTTCCAGAATCACATAATCGCCGGTAAAGCCGTGGGGGCGCCTGTCGGCAAAAACAACGGGATATTTCCCTTTGAGATACTTATCCAAATAGCTTTGACTCCCTATGGCGGGAACCATGATAACGCCATCAATCTGCAAGGAATTATAAAGCTTGATGGCCTCAATCTCATTCGAGACATCATCATATGAATTGCTGAGAATCATATGATATCCGTTTTTTTTCAGCGTGCTTTCCACACCTTCCGCCATGCCCGTATAGTAAAAGTTTGAAATGTCCGGGATTATTAAGCCGATTGTTTTGGATGATTGACTGCGCAGGCTACGGGCCAGAAGATTGGGATAATAACCCAGCTCATCCATTGCGGTCCGTACCCGCGCCGTTACCTCCTCGGATACAAATCGCGTTCCGTTGATAACGTGGGAAACAGTCGCTGTCGATACCTCGGCTTTTAGAGCAATATCTTTCATATTTGGGGTTGTTTCGGATTTATTATTCATATGGCAATACCTTTCAGCCGAAGTGATGGCTCCGTCGAAGCATCGGCGTTATGATAATTTCAGTAGCTTTGCGAGGTTCGCGCCGACGATCATTTCGTAGCCTTCCCTGGAATCGGTCGCCCGTTCCATCTTCCTGAACTCCCATTCGTAGTCCACGAAAGGCGAATCGGTCCCCCAGATGATCTGCTGCGGGCCCACTTCCTTGACGATGCATTGAATCTCAAAAATCGGGATGCGCGAAACGTCCAGGTAGAGATTGGGCGTATCCTTCGCAAGGGCGATGGCCTGGTCGGTTCCCCAGAAATAGCCGGAATGGGCCATGACCAGCGGCACCTTGGGAAACCGGCGCGCCATGATATAGAACTGGGAGGGCGGATTATAAAGGTCGGCCGCGCCGTGTACCAAAACCGGGATCCCGTACTCCTGCGCGATTTCAAAAAGCGGATCGACGAGATCAAAATCACACAGATGATACCCATGTACAGTCGGGTGCAGCTTGAGGCCCTTGAAGCCCTGATCCCTCAGGCAAGCGGTTAATTCATCACAGGCCGCTTTCATGTTCCAGGGGTTAACAATGCAATACGGGATGAACCGGTCCGGATATTCCTTCGCGATCTTCATCGCCCCGGCGTTGTCCATAACTCCTTCCGGGAAGGTGAATACGACGGCCCTGTCAACGCCCGCCAAATCCATTTTCCCCACCAGTTGCTGCCCGGTCTGTCCCCCGATTCCACGAACGCCGACATGATTGTGACCATCAATAACGATTGACATAACAATACCTCCTGCATCTTTATAGGGTCATGATGATTGGTTTGATTTTCGCATAGTGCCAATGGATAAGGCAATCAGGATGATCAGGCCGTTGATGGCGAACTTGTAGGGCGCTCCCAAGCCCATCAGCGTAATCCAGTTGCCTATCAGGCCGACAAAGAGCGCGCCGACCGCCGTGCCGATAACATTCATTTTGTTGCGCCTCGACAGGATGACACCGAGGTAAACGGAAACAAAGCATTCCATCAAATATCCCTCGACGCTACGGGGAACGGCGCTGCCCGTCCGCGCGGCCAGGGCGACCCCCGCAATCGCGCTTAATATCGCGCCCATGACAAACGCTAGGCCAAAAACCTTACGGACATTGATTCCGGACAAATAGGCAACTCTGGCGTTCCCTTCGACCGCATCCATCTCTCTGCCGAAAACCGTTCTGTGCCGGAGGAAATGCGCGGCCACAATGATTATCGCCGTAAATATGGTCAAAAAAGGCACGGGACCGACTTTTCCGATCCCCAAAAAGAAGAACGCCCTGGTCATTTTGGGCGGCAGCGTGAACAACACCTGCGCGGCGCCGCTGGTTGTCAGCGTTAGTTCCATGCTGCGAATGATAAACATCATGCCCAGCGACCCGATAATGGCCGGAATTCCCAGATAAGAAATCATCAGCGCGTTCAAAAGGCCGACAATCAGCCCGAAAACAACAGGGGCGACAAAGGCCATCCAAGGAGGGCCGCGGTGGATAATAATAATCGCGGAAATGAGTCCGGCCGCGTCGGCAAGCTGCGCAATGCTCAGGTCCACCGCTTTTACCGACATGGCCATCATCATGCCAATAGACATAATAATCAACAGGGAGCTTTGATTCAGCACATTGCGCAGATTATTAAACACCAAAAACTTCGGGTTAATGATATGGAATAAAAGCATGACAAAAACCATGCCAAGGATGACGCCGTTTTGTAAAAAGAAGTTGTACAGCCTGGATTCTTTGGCTGTCTTTGAAGCCGAAACAGCGCCGATCGCGTCTTGCCGATTCGTATTTGCTTTAAGATCGCTCATGGTGAAACCCTCTCCTAAAAAAATGAGATCTGCCCAATTTCCCGTTTTTTGATTACCGTCAACAAAATCGACGCAATAAGGACAAGCCCCAGCAAGCCCGGTTGCAGCATATTCGATACGCCGTTGGCAATCAGCGCGCTTGATAACGAAGAAATAAAGATAGCGGATATCGCCGTTCCGATCACGCTCAGCTCGCCGGTTTTTGAGTAGGTGGTTCCCATCAGCGAAGCCGCAAGGGCGCTCATCAAAAAGTCCATGCCGGTCGTCATCGCCGACGCTCCATAATTGTAGGAGGTTTGCAGCACTCCAGTGAAGCCAACGAGGATGCCGGCGATGATAAAGGACAGGAATACCGCTTTTCGGGGATTGATGCCCCGGATGAGCGCGGCCTGGATGTTTTCCCCGACCGAGTACATATGGAGCCCGGTTTTGGTGTACTTTAAAAACAGGTGCACAATCGACATAATAACAAGCACAATGAGGAATAAAACCGGTATCACCCCGCCGATATAGCCCTGCCCGATATAAAAGAATCCCGGTTTGTCGTATAGCGTAATTGATTTCCCGTCGTTATAGAAAAGCGTCGCACCTGTCATGATAAGCATGGAGCTCAATGTCGCCACAAAGGACGGGATTTTGATATAAACGACCATAAGGGCGTTAAAGAGGCCGGCCACCGCGCCTATCACAACGCCTAGCCCAATGACGCTTGCCGAGCCGCGGTTGGCCAGAATAAAGCCCGCGGCCAAATTGGATGTCAGTTGGAGCAACGCGCCCGCCGACATATCAAAGCCGCCGGAAATAAGGACGACGGTTTGGCTGATCGCGATCAGCGTCAGCACGCCTCCCTGCTTGAGAACGTCCATCAGGTTGGTTACGTCAAAAAACACAGGCGCCCGGATGCCCAGTACCAGAATGAGCACAAGCATTCCGACAATGGTGCCCCGCTTGAGCAAATAATCTCCGATATTTCCATTCAATATTTTGGAAAGCGTTTTCCCTGCTATGCCCGCGTCTCCCTGTTTCATAGCGATTTCCTTTCCCTCATTCGGCTATAAATTGCTTGTGGCGTATTGCAGCAGTTCGGACTCCGACGCCTCGCCATACCGGAAGGCCTTAACAATTTTGCCTTTTGATATCACCAGAACCCGGTCGCACATGCCGAGCAGTTCCTCGAAATCCTGCGATATCATAATAATTCCAGCGCCTTTACTTGCCAAATCGGTCATGACGTTATAAATTTCCACCTTGGAACCAACGTCAACGCCGGTTGTCGGTTGATTGAGAATATAAATCTCGGAATTGGTGGGCAGCCATCGCCCGATGATCACTTTTTGCTGGTTTCCGCCCGAAAGGGTGGTTATAAACTGGTTTATTCCGTCTGTTTTGATGTGTAACAGCTGAATAATTTCATCCGCCTTTGTTTTCTCCGCCAGATTGTTAATGAAACCGTTCTTCGCGGAGCAAGAGGTTGCGGCCAAGGAAAGGTTTTCCTTAACGCTCATATTGCCGACAAGTCCTTCGGTTCTGCGGTCTTCGGGGATGAAGGCGATTCCGGCCTTTTTCGCCGCCCTCGGGGAATTGATCTGCGCCTCTTTTTGGTGAATGAGGACCTGCCCGCTTGTTTTTTTATTGACCCCAAACAGTGTCATTGCCAGCTCAGCTGTTCCGGAGCCAAGGATGCCCGCGATCCCCAGTATCTCGCCCTTGCGCAGCGTAAAGCTGACGTCGCTCACCCTTTCGTTGAAGCTCAGTGACTTAAGCTCCAGCAAATCTTCGCCCAGCGGCAGCGCCTTTTTCGGATACAGCTGCAAGATATTCCGTCCGATCATCGCCTGGATCACATCGTTTTTATTGCATTCATCGACCGTCAGCGTCGTAATTTTTTTGCCATCGCGCAGGACGGTGATCCGGTCGGATATTTCAAAGATTTCGTCAAAATGATGGGAAATGTAAATAATGGTAACACCCTGCTGCTTCAACCGCCGGATGATGTCATAGAGCTTCTGCACCTCTTTCCGGCTCAGCGACGCCGTCGGCTCGTCGAGAATTAGAATTTTGGGGTGTTTCAGCAGCGCGGACGCGATGGCCACTTGCGCCCGCTGGCCAACGCTCAGATCCTGAACCAGCACGTCCGGCCCTAATCCTGCGTCGATGTGATCCAGCACCTCCTGCGAGGCCGCGCGCATGGCGTTAAAATCAAGAAAACATCCCATTTTCTTGATCTCGCGGCCAAGGAACATGTTTCGCTTCACATCAAATTGGTGCACCAGCTGCTGATCTTGATGGATGATCGCAATCCCTTCCCGCTCGGCGTCCAGCGGGTTGTTTAATTTCACTTCCTTGGAATCCACGGTGATGGTTCCCTCGTCATGCGCATATACGCCGGTAATGATTTTTACCAGCGTGGACTTACCCGCGCCATTTTGGCCGACAAGCGCGTGTATTTCCCCGCGAAGGATCTGAAGGTCGACGTTGTCCAGCGCAACGTTGCTGCCAAACCGTTTCAGGATATTTTTGCAGAACAGGATATGATCGCCCGCGTGTGTCTCTGTGCCACTCTGGTCAACGACTCGCTTGGAATCTTTCATATGCTTCACTCCAGATAACATTTGATCGGTGATTTGCCCGACCAGCCGGCCTTACTGCACCAATCCGCAGAACGCCGGACGGTATCTAACGGAATACCTAATGGTGTTGTCCCCTCCTTTGCCGTCATATATTCGGGCAAAGGCAGGGGACAAATTATATCCTTGTGGCCAACGAGGCTCAGGGCGCCAACGGCCGTACCAGATAGAGATCGTCGGTCTGCGGGTATTTTGTGATGATCTCCTCCTTGTCCAAGCCAAGCTCATCCCAGATCGTGGCTTCGTCAAAACGCACCTTGGCGGCTTCGATTCCGTTATGGCGGGTGATCGCGTAGGCGGAGGTATACATAGCGCCAGCAATCTCGTCCGCCCTGCCGTTCGCAACCTTTACCATGCTTTCACCGGCAATAGTGCCCATCAAGCGGATATTCTCACCGCCGCTTGCCACAAACGGGCTATTTTCCGCATACATCATTTGGAACGCGATTTTGTCGCCGTCCATGCTTGCCATTTTGATCTCGCTGCGCCCGGCCTGCATGATCGCCTGATACGCGCCGGTACCCAACTGGTCGTAGGCAGCCCACACGCCGCCGATGCTGCCCGTATCAGAATTGGCGGTTAATATGTCTTCCATCTGGCTTTGTACTTTGGCCGGATTGTGCTCTGTCGGCACTTCAATGACGTTCACCTGCGGGAAATCCACCAGCAAGGCATCCAAGGCGCGCTTACGTTGCTCGAGCAATGTAGCGCCGGGAACCCAGAATACATACAGATCGCCCTGATAACCCATGCTGGACAGTAACATCCGGCTGGTAAGGGTGGAGCAAAGCATTTCGTCTCCCGAAACATCGCAGATGGAGCCCGGAACCTGAGCCATAACGGCCGTTGTGATAACCGGGATGTTCGCCGCGTTCGCCTTTTCTATCATCGGCGCCAGCTGTTGCTGATCCCCAAGCATGACAATGATACCGTCGACACCCGAGTTGATCAGGTTTTCGATATTCTCGTTGTGCTTGCCTACATCGGCGCCCGCGTCGACAACGACCATCTCGCCGCCAGCGGCTTCAATCACCGCTTTTGCGCCGTCGATGATGTCGCGGTTGAAATCGTTTACGATTTCTCTGGCGGCAAAACCGATTTTCCATTTTTTATCCGCCGGGAAGGACAGGATTTCTCCATCGGCGCTTTGAGCCGCTGATCCGGCAGGATCACCGGAAGCTTGCGAAGCTCCGGGCGCGGCAGGCCGGGAATCCGATGGATTGCCAGCTCCGGGCGCGCATCCTGTAGCCGCGATCATTATCAAAGCCAATAAAACGATTAAAACTCTTTTGATCTTCATTGTGGTGCTCCTTTTCAATGATAGCATAAATTTTTGTGGTGCGGAACGCCGTGTTGATATACTGACGCAGTGATACTCTATCTTCCCCCCTTTTTTACTGGATCAACAATCTTTCATGTGCGGCAATGCCTGATTTTCGTTTTGCGTAATCGTTTGCGTATTCCTTTACTTATGTATTATACATATAAATTATCATATGTCAACCTCTAAATTAGGAAAAACAGGAAGAGAATATTTGGTAATAGAATAACAGGAAAAGCCGGCATGTGGATGCCAGCCGAAAATACCAGAAGTGGAAAAAGCATATTGTCATTATGTTGGAAAATTCATCTTGTTTGTATTTCTTATTTAACGTGAGTCCGACGAAAGACGCAAAATAAAACCCAACCAGCGGAACTGTTAAAATGGAAGTGACAAGCAACCATAAACAGAAAGCGGGCTGAATTTTATGCGGGAAATAATATTGGCGATCTTTTGTGATGTAGACGAGTTTTGCAAAGGCTTCGAAGCCTATTGCAAGGAGCATTTACTGGAAGCAAACAGCGAGAAGAAAGGCTTCTTCCCTAAATCCAGCATGGCGCTGTCGGAAATTATGACCATCGTGATCCTGTTTCACCTGTCCCAGTACAGAACCTCCAAAGGCCACATTGGGCTTTTTGCCGCATACCTCCGATTCGGTACAGCCGGTACCCTTGGCTGTCTGTTCACACTGGAAACAAAACATCTCATTCATCATGATCGCTCCTTCTTTTTTTCTTTACATTATCTGCCTTCCGGGAAAAGTACGGTCAGCAGCATTTTGAACTGTTCCGTGGCATAAACGGCGTGAGGGATCTTCGCGGGTAATTTCGACCCTCCTTAATCTTCAATAACCTTGCCGTCGGTAGATATGGTGACGACCTGCCAGGGAATCATTTTGCCGCTGTTTTTCAGCGCCGTGACAACCGCGTGCTGGATACCGCCGCAGCAGGGCACCTCCATGCGGAC
>Ga0153945_1000538_pt1 | contig 11571 bp, 10 predicted proteins | sample TSNJ029MetaG_FD_104720 | JGI IMG/M metagenome (GOLD analysis project Ga0153945, IMG submission 104720) | Attine ant fungus gardens microbial communities from New Jersey, USA - TSNJ029 MetaG | ecosystem: Host-associated > Fungi > Mycelium > Unclassified | place: USA: New Jersey, Wharton State...
CCGAGGGCAACGACGAGCTCGTTGACCGCGCCGTCAACTTCCTGGCGGTGCTCAACGGGAGCGCCCAGGCGGGCGCGCCGGGCGCATCCCCCGCTGCTCCCGCTCCCCCCGTGACGCCGGCCGCACCGGAGCCCGTAGCTGAGGGTGGCTGCGCCTACCGCATCGAGGTGCTGTTTGAAGAGGACTGCGGCATGGAAAATCTGCGCGCGTTTATGCTGGTCACCACACTGAAGCAACAGTGCAGCATCGTGAGCATGGACCCGCCCGACATTGAGAGCAACCCCGACTCTGCCTCTCAAATCATGATCAACGGGTTCACACTGGTTGTGACCTCGGAGCTGAGCCTGGAGAAAGTGCAGGCAATTGCCGAGGGCACCATGCACGTCAAGCACGTAACCACTACCCCGCTGGACGCGGTTCCCCAGACCGGAGACGGCTCGTCCTCCTCCGATATTTCCGGCGAGCAATACGAGGTGCAGGTCCGCTTCGACGACGAAAGCGGCATGGAAAACCTGCGCGCGTTCATGCTGATCAACTCCCTGCGGTCCAATTGCAGGATCATCTCCTATATCCCCTCGGATATCGAGGGCAATCCTGCCTCCGCGTCGGTCATCGTGGAGCAGGGCTTTCAAATCACACTGGAAACACCCATGCCTCAGGCGGATCTCCAACGTGTGTTGGAAACAGCCATGTATGTGAAGTCGGCCTTGATCAGCCCGCTGACCAAGGCGGCCCCGGACGCGCGAAAGCCCGCCCCGCAGGCAGCAGCGGCGGCTGTGGGCCCCGGCGCCCCGCAGCCCGCGCCGGCCGCTGCTCCTCCCCTTGCAAAGGCCCCGGCCGCGGCAAAAACGCCGGCCGACCAGGCAGGCAAGCCGATCAAACAGAACCTGATCAACGTCAGCCTGTCCAAGCTGGATGAGCTGATGGACCTGATGGGCGAGCTGGTCATCACCGAATCCATGGTTACCCGCAGCCCGGACCTGCGGGATATCCCCAAGCTCGACAACTTTTACAAGGCGGCGCGCCAGCTGCAAAAGCTCACCGACGAGCTGCAAGACATGGTCATGTCCATCCGCATGATCCCGGTGGCGGGCACTTTCCAAAAAATGCAGCGCATTGTGCGCGACATGTGCCGCGCCCTCGGCAAGGAGGCCGACCTCGTCACGATGGGCGAGGAGACCGACATCGACAAGACCATCATCGACGGAATCGCCGACCCCATTATGCACCTTGTGCGCAACGCGATGGACCACGGCGTTGAATCGCCCGAGGAGCGCGAGGCCGCGGGCAAGCCCCGCAAAGCCACGGTCACGCTTTGCGCGCAGAACACCGGCGGCGAGATTCTGATTACCGTGTCGGACGACGGCAAGGGGCTGGACGCCGAGAAGCTGCTGGCTAAGGGCAAGCAGAACGGCATCCTGACCAAGCCCGCTGGCGAATACACCGAAAAGGAAGCGTTTATGCTTCTGATGATGCCCGGCTTTTCCACCAAGGATCAGGTGACCGAGTTTTCCGGTCGTGGCGTGGGCATGGACGTTGTGAAGAAAAACATAGAAAAAATAGGCGGCACCGTTCACATCGAGAGCAAAAAAGGCTATGGCATGAGCGTGTTTCTGAAAATACCGCTGACGCTGGCCATTGTGGACGGCATGGACATCTCGGTCGGGGGCGGCATCTACACGCTGCAAATCACCGCGATCAACGAGTCCTTTAAGGCCACGCAGGACCAGGTGATCATCGACACCAGTGGAAACGAGATGATCATGATCCGTGGGGATGTTTACCCGATCATCCGCCTGCACCGGCTCTACGGCGTGCCCGACGCGATCACCGACATTGAAGAGGGCATTCTGATCTGGGTTCAAAGCGGAGAGCGCTCAATCTGCCTGTTTGTGGACCAACTGATCGGCGAGCAGCAGATTGTGGTAAAACCGCTTCCAAAATATCTTAACAAGTACGACATCAAGCCCTGCGGCATTTCCGGGTGCACCATTCTGGGCGACGGCAATATCAGCTTGATCCTGGATGTGGGCAGCATCATCGACAACGTAATGGAAAAGAGGTAGGAAGCCATGGCTGAAGCTGCTAGAGAAGCTGTTGTAACCCAGGCGCAGGATTATGTGGAAGACACCATTCACGGCAAATTTCTCGTGTTCTATCTGGACAAACAGGAATTTGCCATTCCAATTGAATATGCAGTGGATATCATCAATGTGCAGCCGATCACCAAGGTGCCAAATTGCCCCGATTTCGTGAGCGGAATCACCAACCTGCGCGGCAAGGTGATTCCAATTGTGGATATCCGTATCCGCTTCGGGAAACCCCCGCAGGAGCACAACGATCGCACCTGCATCATCATGATTGAGGAAAAGGACTTCACCGTCGGCCTGATCGTCGACAGTGTCTCCGAGGTGATCACGCTGGACGACGACGACATCGCCCCTCCGCCCAACCTGCACGCGGGGGTGGAAGCCCGCTTTATTCAGGGTGTCGGCAAAGCGGAAAACGGCATTAAGCTCATTCTGGACTGCCACGCCGTTTTAGACGACGACATGCCCGGCGCCGAAGAGGAAAAGGAGTTCTATAGCAATAAATAACCGGAATGTCTGACAACCTTGCTTGCAATTGCATACAGTAGATAAGCGTCTTTGTTTTCCGGTTATTTTCTCCCCTTGCTGTTAGAACCTGTATTCATGAATGCAGGTTCTAAAGCGCGTGCTGGCCTGACGCGGTATTTTCGTTATCAAACGGAGTGGATTTTTAACATGATAAAAATTAAAGACAATGAGTTCAAATACCTGGTGGAGTACCTCAAGAGCAACTACGGCATCAATCTGATCAACAAGCGCGTATTGCTTGAGGGCCGGCTAGGGAATTACCTGGCTGAGCATGGCTTCAAGGACTACAGCTCTTACATCAAGGCCGTGCAGAACGACAAATCCGGCAAGGAGCTCACCCATCTGCTTAACAGCGTCACCACAAACCACACTTACTTCATGCGGGAGTCCGATCATTTCGACTACTTCCGCACCACCGTGCTGCCGTTGCTGGACCAGAACGTCCGCGACCGGGATTTGCGCGTCTGGTGCGCCGCGTCCTCTACCGGGGAGGAGCCCTACACGCTGGCGATGATCTTAAATGATTACTTCGGCGGCAAGGTGCCAAAGTGGGATAAAAAGCTGCTGGCTACCGACATATCGCTGAAGGTGCTGGAGCAGGCGCGCAACGGCATGTACGCCGAGGAGTCGATCAAGGAAATCCCCGACACCTGGAAACGCAAATACTTCAAGCCTCAGGGAAACGGCATCGTGCAGGTGGTTCCCGAAATACGCAGCGAGGTCATCTACAAGCAGTTCAACCTGATGGACCCTATCAAGTACAAAAAGCCCTATCAGGTTGTTTTTTGCCGCAATGTCATGATCTACTTCGACGGCCCCACCAAGACCGCTCTGGTGGACCGTATATATGACTGCATGTGCCCCGGCGGTTTCCTGTTTATCGGCCACACCGAGTCATTGTCCAAGCCTACCCGCTTCAATTACATCAAGCCTTCGATCTATCAGAAAGGCGTTTGAAAATGAGTTTAAAGAAAATAAGGGTCCTGATTGTGGACGATTCGATTTTCTTTCGTGAGTTTATGTCGCGCGCGCTCTCGCAGAACCCCGGTATCGAGGTTGTGGGGCTGGCCTCCGACGCGTTTGAAGCGCAGCAGAAAACCGCCTCCCTACTGCCCGACGTAATCACGCTGGACATGGAGATGCCCAAGATGCGGGGAACCGACTTTCTGCGATATGTCCGCCCGAAATACCCGCAGACGCAGGTCGTGGTCATCAGTTCCAATCCCAATAATGTATTCGAGGCGCTTTCCGCGGGGGCCGTGGATTTTGTCGCCAAGCCCAACGTGCAAACAAAGGTGGACAATAATTCCTTTACCCACGAAGTGATCAGCAAGATAAAGATTGCCTCCGTTTCCGCCCTCACACGCAAGGTACCCGCCGCGGCGCCGACCCTCTCCCCAAAGCAGCCTGCGGTTATGCCGATGCCCACGACCATCCATGTGCGCAACCCCAAAAGCATCATCGCCATCGGAGCCTCCACCGGCGGCACCGAGGCGATTCTTGCAGTGCTCAGGGACCTCCCCTCCAACACGCCCGGCATCGTGATCGTGCAGCACATGCCCCCCGTATTCACCAAAATGTACGCGGAGCGGCTGGATAACGCCTGCAAGATCTCGGTGCGGGAGGCACAGAACGGCGACCGGGTGCAAACCGGTCTGGCGCTGCTTGCCGCGGGCGACAAGCACATGCGTCTGCGGGCGGATGCGGGCGGTTATTTCGTGCGCTGTGAGGCGGGCGAAAAGGTAAGCGGCCACTGCCCGTCGGTGGACGCCCTGTTTGAATCTGTCGCACAATGCGCCGGAGCCAACGCGGTCGGCGTGATCCTGACCGGCATGGGCGCGGACGGCGCCAAAAATATGCTGCAGATGAAAAAGGCCGGCGCCTATACGATCGGGCAGGACCAGGCATCCTGCGTGGTCTACGGCATGCCGATGGTGGCCTACAACCTGGGGGGCGTCAAGGACCAACTGCCGCTCACCTCCATCCCCGGCGCCATTGTGCGGTATCTCACCAGATAGGCGGCTTATTTGGGGCCCGCCTATTTTTTCTGTAACATGTGCACGCCTGAAATGAATTGTTTTTTTAAAATCGGTTAAGTCCTCCGTGGATTGGCCGATAACTATAATAAGACATGATATAGGAAATCTGCACAACGCTGTAAACAGGGAGGTTGTCATTATGGCAGTCAACAGCACCAGCAGCACCGCTGCCGCTAATAATATCTATTCCTCGATCGCGAGCAAGAACAAGGGCCTGGGGGGCCTTGCGACCGGCTTGGACACCGAAAGCCTGGTGGAAGCTCTCACCGCTGCAACCCGCGCGAAAATATCCAAGCAGCAGCAGAGCAAGCAGTTGCTGCAGTGGAAGCAGACCGCATACCGCAGTGTGGTCAACACATTGACCGAATTCCGCACAAAATATCTGGATTCCACCGGCGCGAACGACATGCGCAAGACCAACTACTTCAGTGTATACAAGGGCACCGCCTCCAGCGACGCGATTACCGTCAAGGCAGGCGCTACCGCCACGCCCGGCAAATTTGAGATTGCGGCGATCAACAGCCTTGCCACCAGCAAGACCTATACCACCGTGGGCACTACGTTCCGCTCTGAGTTGACGTCCGATTCCGCTTTGAGCAACTCCACAACCTTTACCGGGAAAACCATCACGCTGCGTATGGATGGCAAGGCCGCCTCTGACCGCGTGATCAAGCTGGACGACCTGGATGGCATCGATGTGACAAACGATGCTGATTTGGAAGCGGCACTGAATAAGCTGCTCGTAAAAGCCTACGGCATGGACCCCGACTACACCCTCTCCTCCCCCACCGACCCCGGCGAGTCCATCATCAAGGTCTCGGTGAGCGGCGGCCAAATTACATTCGACAGCCCTGTGAGCCGCATCGACATCATGTCCAACGGCAAAAACCTGAACTTCACAACGGAGAGCAACCGCTTCAACACCAGCAATACGCTGGAGGAGGTGTTCGGCAGCGCGCTGGTGGGCACCGGCTCGGACGGCAAGGACCTGTTGCTGCGCATCAACGGCAAGCTGATTGAGGCCAGAGCCGACGAGAGCGTGAGCAAGTTCATGAGCCGTGTCAACACCTCCACAGCCAATGTGAAGATGTCGTTCGACTCGGTGAAGCAGCAGTTTATCATCTCGGCCAACAACACCGGCGCGGGCAACACGCTGGATATCGAGGATATCCAGGGCAACGCCATGCACAATTTCTTCGGCACCCAGAGCGGCGGCGTGCTGCAGTCCGCACAGATAAGCGGTGCCAGCTACGGCTACAAAGGGGATTTCGTCGGCTCTTCTCTGGCTACTGAGGGCACCGCGCTAAGCATCTTAAACAACATCGGGACCGGCAAGAGCTTTTTCCTCACTGTTGACGGCAATCAAAAGTTAGTCACCGTTGCGGAAGACGCAGTGAAATACAAGAGGTATTTTGTCGCGGAGTATTATGAAACCTTTATAGGCACCCCGCCCGGCGATATAAGCAGCCTGAACGAAACCGCGCTGGATTTGCTGATTGCCCAAATGGATACCCAGGCGGCAACAGATTCCAGAACCGCCGAACTGGATACGGCCAAGGACACTGCCGCCCAGATAATCCTCGGCGATCAACTCCAAGTGGCCATCAACAATGCCTTTGGCTGGGAAAGCATGTACGATGCCAAGGTGCGGGTCTATATCGAAAGCGACGTGCTCGGCTTCCGCTCCACGGATACCAGCGGGAACACCCTTGTCAAAATTAACGCGGGTGTTCCCGCAACGGATGATTTGCTTGCGGAAATCGGCATGTCGGCCCTGGACAACACCAACAACTACGACAGCACAAAAGCAACCACTCTGAAAGATTTGGGCCTTGACGGGGATGGCGCTCTCACTATAACGGTAAATGGCGTCACTTCTTCTTTTAGCTATGTAAAGGATACGCCGGCCCCCACTACCATAAAAGACCTTGCTGATGCACTCAACGCCCAATTCGGCACAGGCTTTGCCAAAATACAGAATGGCCGCCTTATCCTGAACGACGATAATAAGGCGATCGCCATCACCGACAGCAACGCCACGGACGGCGTGCTCAGCAAGTTGTTTGGTGTCAGCGGCGGCACTTTCGCCACCCAGGCGGATCTGGGGGACGGTGTTGCACGCGATGTGCATGACGGCAAAAACGCCGAGATTGTAATTATGGTGAACGGCTCGGCGGAAAAAATGTACAGCACCTCCAACACGTTCACCATCAACGGCACCGACTTCGAGGTTAATAAAGAATACCACGATACCAACCCCATCACCGTGGATGTCAAGGTTGACCACACCGGGATGGTGGATCAGCTCAAGGAATTCGTGGACGACTATAATAACCTTATAAAAACGCTGTCCACGCTGGTCAACGAAGACAAGAACGCTGATTATCCCCCGCTCACCGATGAACAGCGCGCCGAAATGAGCGACGAAGAAATCAAAAAGTGGGAAAATGAAGCCAAAAAGGGCATCCTGCGCAACGACGATGCGCTTCGCCGCATCATACAGGGGATGCGCGAAATGTTCTATTCCACAGTGGACGCCGCCGGCCTGGCTCCTTACCAGATCGGCCTGGAAACCTTGTCGCTTTACAACAAGGACGAGGATACGGTGGACTTTGCCAAAAGCGGCCTGATCAAGCTGGATGAGGATAAGCTGCTAGCCGCGCTGGAAACCAACGCCGATGCCGTGCGCACAATGTTCACCGACAAAAACCAAGGCCTTGCCCACCGCATGGAGGCCGTGATTTCCAGTGCCGTCGACACCTCCTCCACCAACCGCGGCACACTGGTCACCTTGGCGGGCACCGAAAAATCCACCGGTAATATGACCAGCGTGATCGGCGACAGAATTTCCAACATAGACAAGGTTATCTCCAACCTGAAATACCGTTTGGAACAGGAATACAACCGCTATTGGAAGAAGTTCAGCGCACTGGAAACCGCGATTTCACGCATGAGCGCCCAGAGCAGCTGGCTGACAGAAAACGCGTAACGATCCGGCTGAAGCTGAAGAGGTGAAAAAAATGTCCACAAATAATCCATATGCACAGTACAAAGAACAGTCCCTGTCCACGCTCGCTCCCGGCGAGCTGCTGGTGAAACTGTTTGACGAGCTTCTCAAGCAGTGCCGGCTGGGCGCCATGGGCATCAGGAGCAAGGACCTGGGCTCTGCGAACGACAGTCTGACCAAGGCACAGACGATCGTGTCCACGCTGGCTGAGGCGTTGGATATGCGCTACCCCATTTCGAAAGAGCTGCGCGACATGTATGTCTTCCTGGCCAAGGAGCTTTTGCGCGCCAACCTGCAAAAAGATGTCCGTGTGGTCAATGCGGTGATACCCATCATCAAGGATCTGCGGGAATCGTTCGACCAAGCGGAAAAAATCAATCGTCGGCAGCAGCACGCCGTGGGAGGCAGGGCTGCCATATGAGCAATGCGCTTAGAACCCGGGCCACCGTCATGGCGGAACTGCTGGAGCTGACCAACAAAATGGTCAACAAGCGCAAGGACGCCGATTTCCTGATCGAGGGTGTGGAAAAGCGCCAATCGCTGATGGATGAATTCGATACCTTGCCTGTCGACGAACTGACCGAACAGGATATTCAGGTGATCAAGCAAAGTGCCAAGGATATCCTGCAAAAGGATAAAATCATCAACGTAGAGCTCGAGCAGATGCAAAAGGAGAGCAGGCAGGACCTGAACGCATCCCACAATCAGCAGCGTGTTCTGAACTATGCCAACAACGCGCTCGCCAATGCGGGCAGCTACATGGACTTCAAGAAATAATCGCAACGGCATCTCCGCCACGGCTTTGTGGTGGAGGTGCTTTACTTTTTCTCTTAGCCGTGCTACAATGAATTGCACGTATTTTTATACGAATCTGCATATAAAATGCCCTAAAGGCATTTTGGGCAATCCGCCAAAAGCAGATTTCAGCCGCCATAAGCGGTGCAAATGGCGTTACAATACTGATTCCCGCGCCTCCTGCGCGGAGGCAGACTTTGCTTGTCTGTCTGTGCTCCCACAGACACAAATCAGTATCATTTATGATACAGTCGCTGGATGGTGAAAAACTGTGGAAAAAATGCAGAACAGAAAATCAAAGCTGTACAAGGAGCTGCTTTCCTGGGCCAAGACCATAGGGGCTGCCTTTGTAATCGCGTTGCTGATCAACAACTGTCTGATTGTAAACGCCTCGGTGGAATCCGGCTCGATGGAAAGCACGATCATGACCGGAGACCGTGTGCTCTGTAACCGCCTTGCCTATTTATCAGACTCCCCTGCCCGCTTTGATGTCATTGTGTTCAACTTCCGGGAGGACGGCAAAAGGACCCGCTACGTAAAGCGTGTGATCGGCCTTCCAGGCGAAAAGGTAGAGATTATTGATGGCGGGGTTTATATCAATGATTCCTCCGCGCCGCTGGCGGATGAGTTTGTAAACGACTCTCCCTGCGGCGACTACGGCCCCTACCTGATCCCTGAGGGCTGCTATTTCGTGCTGGGAGACAACCGCAACCACTCCTTTGATTCCAAGCTGTGGTCCAACCCTTACTTATCTGAAGACGACATTCTAGGCAAGGTATTCTGTGCGTATTACCCCGAATGGAAGAGCATTTAATACGCATACATCATCCGCCTCGTCGAGCTCTGTGAGCCTTGACGGGGTTTTATGGCTTTTTATTAATCGTTGTTAGGAGGTCCCTTTTGTGAAATTGAAAGCAATTATTCTCGTCGCCACGCTGCTTTTGGCTATGGCGGCTTGCAGCAGCAGAGAGCAGAGCTCTCAGCAGATGCCCGAGCTGTCGTCCGCGCCCTCTTCGCAGCATTCCTCCGCGCCCACGCCGAGCTCTTCATCCTCCGCACAATCCGGGATGTCGGAAAGCGCCTCCGAATCCGGGGCCTCTGCCTCGGATTCCACGCCGCCCTCATCGTCCGAAAGCAGCGCGGAATCCAAGTCGGAGCCGTCCCCGCCGCCCGCCGCCACCCCGTTTCGCTTCAGTGCATCGGAGGTGCTTGCCGTGTACGCCCGCAACTACAGCGACTACACCTATTCGCCGCTGGAGCAGCAGGCCGCCGCACAGCTCATCCCCATGCTGCTTGAAGCGGGCGCCGCCGCGGCAGAGGACCTGCACACCAACACAGAGGGCGGATTTTTGGTTGTTCTGAACGACGCCGACCGCACGCGCTTCAGCTATACGCTGATCCCCACCGCTGTCCGCGTCGGAACTGAAGCGCACACAATCCCTCAGGAGCGTTACAACGCCTTGCTGTCCATCGCCAACAACGCCATACAGCAAAGCCCATCCTATATACAATGGCTCGCTTTTATGGACCCCAACCGCCTGAGTTCCGTCACTTTCTACCCGGACGGCCCTGGGAATGCCACGCAAATCGCCTCCGGCAACATTGGCAGGGCGGCGGCGCTTCTGAGCACCATACAGGTCAAGAAAGGCACCGGCAACGCCGTGGATGTTGGCAGCATATCCCATGAACCGGCGGCGGGCCGCGTGGTCATTCAAATGAATTTTACCGGAGACAACGGCACGATCAGCTACAGCATCGCCATTGAAAACGGCGTGTTCAACATCGAATCCAGCGATATGACATTCGCCTGTCAGTATCAGCTGCTCACCTCTACAAGCGATTTGCTGGCGAGCTTGGGGGCTTTGTCCGCAGCGGGCTAATCCCCCTATATCACTATGGTTTGGCATAAAGTACATAAAGTTGGCTTCTTTTTCAATATGACAAATATATATACAACTTTAGGAGGAAGATTATGGGTGCATTAAAAACTATGGCGATTGTTTATGAAAGTGCACGGGAAAAGCTTTGCAAGGATGTCTTGACCAAGCTGATGTTTGGAAACCACTGTTTTACCTTTATACGCATTGGTCCCAAGCAGGAGAACACCTACACCCTGTCCAGCGGCAGCGAGGTGGCAAAAATGCTTGCGCTGAAGCTGGACGCCGCGCAGGAAATTTATGTGATCAACCCCAAGGGTACAATCGTGCCCTACTTGAACAGCATACTGAGCTATGCGCAGGAAAGTAAAAAGCCGGTGCACTATCTCTACAAATTCTGTTATACAGACTGCGCGCACCGCAAGGGAAAGGCGTGCGCGCTCTCGGACGAGGTTTACGGCATTCCCCACAACCACAACCTGTTGCCGGCCTGCGAAAACTACTCTCGCATTTACGATAGCCTGCTTGTGAGCACGAAAAAACAGGGCGGGCTTACCGCACACAAATCCCCAGAACCTATGATCTCCGAAAGTTCTGAATCCACCATCGAGATACAGCAGGAAGAGGCCGCCCTGTAGCACATATAATGATGACGATATGAGCTGTTATTTCGGTATTAGATAAAGGGAGGCTTTAACATGCTGCAGGAAAAAAGAATCACAGTCGCATTGGACCAGACCCTGGTTCAGAGCCTGTTAAACGGTTTGCACAAAGGCGCAATGAAAAAATCCCTTAAAGTAACAGTTAACGCCCAAGGCAATTTTCACGTGGAATCCAAGGACATTCGCATGCTGGTGGAACTCGACGCATCCGGCAAAAAAATTGGGCACATTCATCTACACAATGATAAGCTGGCGGCAGAGATCACCGCCGAAAACCTGGAAAAACTCGGATGCGCCGCGCTTGCCGAAAGCACCGCCCGGGAGCTGAAAGACAAGTACAGCCCATTTGCCCATTCGCTGGCAGACAGCGTCCACGTTTTTGCAAAAACCTATATCTGATTAAAACGACCCGTATAAGCACGCGTGCTTATACGGGTCGTTTTAACATTATTATGACGATTCCTTTCCGCTGCGCTGCAAGGCACCAACAAGAGACAAAACAATAAGTGCAGTGCGCAGCAATGAAATATTTGTTAGAATTGTGGTGAGGAAACAGGCAAACTACAGAGCACG
>Ga0153945_1000548_pt1 | contig 11460 bp, 14 predicted proteins | sample TSNJ029MetaG_FD_104720 | JGI IMG/M metagenome (GOLD analysis project Ga0153945, IMG submission 104720) | Attine ant fungus gardens microbial communities from New Jersey, USA - TSNJ029 MetaG | ecosystem: Host-associated > Fungi > Mycelium > Unclassified | place: USA: New Jersey, Wharton State...
CATTGGCGGCGGGCGGCGTACAGGGTAGTTCGATTGTCACCGGCACCGAAAATCTGATACGGGATGTGACAACCTGGCTGATGGTGCTGGCTCCCGTGGCGGCGGGCCTTTTAATTATTTACTTCTGCATCCGGCGCAGCGCGGCCGACGAGATGGATCAAAAAAAGTGGAACAACCGCATTGTGGTGGCCGTGGTGTCCTGTATCGGCGCGGTGCTCGGCTCCGCCACCCTCAATCTGATTTTGGGCTATTACCGATAAGCCCCTCAACTTCTGCGGAATTCCGCAGAAGTCCTCCCAATCAGACAGGCGAGCGTTTTACCGCCTGTTTTTTCATGCCCAATAATAAAAAACGGAGGTCTTATGATTATGAAAAACAAAATAGTTTCCATGCGTGGAAAGGCGCACTCCCTTTGGGGCCGCGCAAAATACGTTGTTATAGTGCTGACAGCGGTTTTCATTGGTACGCTGGTGCCGGTGGGTTTGAACCGTGCAAAGGCCGCGCTCTCGAACCGCCGCGGGGAGGGATTCGTGGATACGGCCGTGTTTTCTTAACCTCATTGTTACGATGCAAATTCACACGATAGAACCCAATAATCCCCTTTTGGAAAGAGGGGGAGTTTGAGGGGGAGAAAACCTTTTTGTAAAGGTTTTCTCCCCCTCACGATGTCTCCAAAAGCCAAATACAAACAAAGAAAGTGAGAGGAATTTATGAAAAAATTTATCCATTCCATCCAGAACGAAGCCGCAACTTTTTTGCGCAAAACACGGGCGGTTTCCTCTGATACCAGCGGTGAAGGCTACATTGACACAGCCATTAAGATACTTCTGGCCGTCGTCTTGGGTGCTTTGCTGCTGGCGGGGCTTTACGCCCTGTTCAGCGGGACGGTGCTGCCGGAGCTGACCCGCCGGATTCAAGAGATGTTCAACTACAATGGCTAAGGTCCAGCCAATGATATAATTATTCCGCCGGCATTCTGTAAAACAGACGCGGCGGAAAGGATCGTATCATGGAAAAAAAGAAAATACGCTTTAGGTTGATGCCGTTTACCTTTGAAGCGGGGAATGGGGAGCTGATTTATCGGCACTTGGTTACCGATAATCAGATCCCCATCCTCTCCGCCAACATGTGGCTTGAGGGTAAGAGCCTCCGAAGCGCAAAAACAGGCGCGGAATATGGAAAAAAGTTGGTAGTGTTTTTGAATTATCTCGACAGCATCGGCGTTGAGTACGAGAATGCCAGCAACAAGCATGTCAAAGGCTTTATCCATTACTTGATTTACGGAGGCTTAGATGACTTGCGGATAAAACCACCGGGGGATGTGCCATCATACTCCACCCTGTCAAAGTATATCACGGTCATAACGGGGCTGTATCAATGGCTTGACGACAATTTCGAGACAGATATGCGCTTTGCCACAGAAAAAGACACCGTGCGCACGCAAAAATCCTTCCTCTACGGTCAGATTTACTCATATGATTACAAGCGCATCATATCGCTCAATCTGCCGCGGCTTTCAGGCAAGCGCGAATATGTTAAGTGGTATACAGATAAGGAAATCGCAGGGCTTTCGGATAATTTCCTGACCTTGCGAGATAAGGCGGTGTTTCTCATCACACTGGAGGGCTTTCGCATTGACGAGGTTCTCAGTATGCGCCTTTTCGATTATGACGCGGTGGAGCAAATCATCCGCCCGTCGCGCTCCAAAGGTAAGCGTGACGCAAAATTAGGCAACAACACGCTTCGTCTTGCGGCGCTGCCCAAAGCAACCTGCGATACCTTAAGCCAATATATCCAAACCGAGCGCATGACCGCCGAGAACGAAAGCAGATACATCTCCGATTTCATCTTCATCAATCTCAACAAAAGTAAATACCAAGGTAGGCCGCTGTCCTACGCTAATTTCTACAAGATTATGAAAGCCTGCGCCAGCCGCGCCGGGCTTGACGCAAACAAAATCCGCACCCACAGCGGCAGAAGCACAAAGGTCATGCGGTTTTTGGAGCATCAGGCACTGCACCCGGAGGATGGCATAACCGACACGGCCATACAGTATTCTTTCGGCTGGAAAAGCGCAGAATCCATTGCGCCGTACCGCGATAACAATAATCCTGTGCTGGCGCTCACCGTCATGAAAAAACTGCATAGGGACGGTGATGAAAATGATTGATAGATACCGTGAAATACTTGAAAACGACCTTTACGCTGATAACAATTCCGAGCTTTGCGATTGTTTTCGCCGTCTCGGGGGAATGGCATTCGTACGGGTAGGGCTAACCAAATACAGGGCGGGATTTATGCGCTGCTTTGCCCATTACGCCGAGGTTTTCGCAAGGAAGTGGGGCGAGAGCGAAAAAAAGCTACATTCCAAGCATATCGGATACAAGTATGTGTTCGAGCTGATGCTGAAAGACGAGAAAGAGCCGATCAAATACGATTTCCGGTATATCCTTGATGAAACGCCGAACAGCGCGGAATTTTGCGAGATAATTGAAGCCGCCTTTTTGCGGTATTGGACGAAAAGGATGGCTTCACAAATGCAACACCTTGAAAGCCTTGCTGATGTTGCCGCACGGGTGGGCGATGTGCGCCTGTCACGGTATTTAGCTGCCATGCCGGGAACCGAAAGTTACGTCAAGACGCTTGCCGCACGTTACACCGAAACCCGCGAGCTTATCTCGCTTAGCAAACTGCATAACTTCATTTTCGGCAATAACAGCCGTTCAAATTTTGCAGGTTGTGAAAAAAGCGTGGCGATGCTTTTGGGGTGCGTGGTCGCTGAGGAGTTTGCTCTGCAATATGAAAAATTTCCCACTGAAAATCATTTGCAAAGGGATATTCACTGCGATATTTGGATTTTCTACGCACAGCACGGTCCTACTTTGTGGACCAATCGCATGGATTTCAGAATGATAAAATCACCATCGCTACGGACAGAGGTAAAGTATTATCTGAAGCACCGCTTTTGTGGCGGCATACAGATAAAAGACCGGTTTCTCACGACTATTGCGGGTGCGCTTAATCTGCTCTGCGAGATAAACCCAATCATTCATTATTTTGCGGACATCGACGAAACCGATGCGAGAAAGCTCCATATGACCATCGAAAACGTCACACATACGCCAAACGGCAGAGTAAAGGCTGCGACCAATATCATGGGGATGTTTAGCGCCTTAAAGGTGACGACCAAATATCTGATGGGTGACCACCGCGATGAGAACATCAAAAGCCCAAGGCCGCACGCAAATCCCTTTGCGGCATACACGTTTCATAACTCAAGGGATTTCGTCAAAAACACGCCGGTCATACCCGAGGATATTATGGAAAAGATGGATGCGCACATTTCAGAGCTAAGCGAAGATTACCGGCTGATATATAAAATATTCTCCGAAACCGGGATGAGAGCGAAAGAGGTTGTATTTTTAGAAGCAGGGTGTGTATCAAAGTCCCGGTACGAGAATGTATTTGATCTAAAGTACAAGCCGTTTAAAGTGCTGTCTGCCAGACGGCGGACAAACCGTCCGGATTATCATACCATCAACATCACAGGCGAGCTTGCCGAGGGAATTTTACGCCATACGGAAAAAACGGCGGCACTTCGAGAAGAACACTGCCTGCCATATATTTTTCTCGTCAAGCGTAAGGGTTTCCGCGCCAATATGATAAACCCGCAATATTTTCTTGCTAAGCTTGACGAACTTGCGAAAAAGCATAATTTGTGGGATGAAGACGGCACTCCGTGGCATTTTACGGCGCGGCAATACCGCAAAACCCTTGCCGTTACGCTTATCGAAAACGGTGGCACAATTGAGGAGCTTGCTTATCTTTTGGGGCATTTATCTTACTCGACCGCCAGCAGTTACTACGCCGAAGTACGAAAGAAAAGGCTTGCCGAAATGAACTCGGAGTTTTTCAGGAAAAAGTTTGAGTTGCTCTTAAGTGGCGAACAGTTATCTCGCTTTAATGAAGAAGAACGGCGGCTTTTGTATGTGGATTTTTGTTTAAGTTCCCGCAGGGTTGAGTTCGGGCACTGCGTCAAAAAGCTGTCGGAGGGCGACTGTGACGGCAGGAGCAGCCTTGTGAATTGCGTTAACTGTAAAAACCTATGCACCGGCAAAAAGTATTTGCCGTACTGGAAGGATTTGCTTTCGGATCAGAAAAAGCTCGTTGCCGGGCTTTTACGTATTTATCAGCAAAACAGCCTTTCCGATTTTCATAATTTCAGAGAATACCGGCAGGAGCAGGGTTTGCTTGACGGATACAAAAATATTGTCGCAGCGATAGAAAGTAAGGGCTTGTGATGGCTTCAATTCAGTTAAAATACGCAGAAAGCTACGATGTGATAAAGAAAGCGCGGTATATCGAATTTGTGGGCAGCCTGGGCGCGGATGTGCGCTTTGACTATGATACATGGCTGTGTACAAATCTACGGCGCTACCCTTACGAAGACAACCACAAGCTGGCGGTGTATTTCAGTGCGATACCGCCGGAGTATCGCGAGCTTGTTAAATATTTTGCGGCAATCCGTTTTTTGAATGGCATTACCATCGGCACGGTAAAATCCAACATTACCTCTCTGGCGGTATTTGCGTCATTTCTTGTGGAGATAGACATTTTTCGGCTTTGCGATGCGAGTATACATACCGCCACGCTTTTTAAGCGGTATCTTGATGAGCATGACAGCGTGGAGGTCAGCAAAAGTACAATCTGGTCGGCGGTAGGTCTGCTGTTCTGCGTCATGCAGGATTTTGACGGCGTTAAGCTCAAAAACCATTTTTCGCATAATCCCTATGATTCTCACAAAAATCACGATTACAAGTTTATCCCCGATGATGTGGCAGAGCAGCTTGACAAGGCATTTATGGACAGCGTTATACCGCTTGAATACAGGACGGCCTACTGGATTTTGAGGCTCATTCCATCACGGATAAGTGAGGTGTTGTCCATGAAAACCGACTGCCTGAGGCCGTATGGAAACAGTTATGTGCTGTTTATTCCCACATGGAAGCAAAACGGTGGCAGAAAAGAGCCGATAATGCGTTCTGTCCATATTCAAAACGAAGGCATGGGCGCTCATTTGATTTTGCTGATTATGGAACAGGGACGTATAGCCGAGAGCTTACAGGAATTTATGCTGGAAGATAAGAAAGGAGCTTTATTTACCTATCAGCGCAAGGTTGTCCGTAAAAACGGCGCCGTCTATCCGGCTCAGGACTTCCGTACCCTCACATGGAGCGGCCTTCGATATCAGCTTGGGAAAATCAGCGACCGGTACAATATCCTTGATGAAAACGGTAAAGTCTATTATGTCACCACCCACCAATTCCGTCATAACGGCATTACCGACAGATTGGCGGCAGGCTTCACGGTGGAGCAGATTGCCGACATGACCGGGCATCACGGCGATGCCATGATATGGGGCGCTTACGCACATCTTGATCTTAAACCGAAGGAAATTACGGAAAAGCAGCGGTATGTGCTGAAAGAAGATTTCGAGAATCCCTACGTTTTGTTTGGCGGCCGGATACTTCATATGGAGGAACAGCTTGAAAAAAGACTGCTCAAAAACATACGGGCTCATCAGGTTCGCGGCGGCATCTGCGGCGATGTAACCGGCTGCAAAAGCGATATGTGGAATTGCCTTGCCTGTAAAAGCTTCATTCCTGACAGGGTTCAGCTTGCGTATTTTGAAGAACAGACGGAAACTTGGGCTGAAAAGGCCGTGAAATTCTCAGTCTTTCCCATTATCCGAAAAAACGCTGAGCGCAATGCGGAGCTGTTTCGCAGAATAACGGAAAAGATAAAATTGGAGGATTTGTGCAATGAGTAAAAAATTATCATCGGGGCTTATGGAAAAGCAGGAAACGGCGCGCAGACAAACGGTAAACGCCGTGCTTTGCGCCATTACGGAGTTAAAAGCCGAAGGGTACAGCATTAAGATTAAGGATTTGATGGAGCGCACCGGCCTGTCGCGCTCGGTGTTTGCCAAGCCGCATATCCGTCAGGTTTTAGAGGATCATGAGGTTGTTTCGGCTTCCGTGCTGCCGGAGCAGACAGCGCAGCCGGGGCTTGTGACCAAAAACGCGGCAAAAACTCTCCGCAAAAAACTCAAGAAAAAGGACATATATATTGCCGCGCTTGTCGCGGAAAACGCGGAACTGCGGCGTGAGTGCGAGCTGCTCAGGGGACGGCTATTCCTTTTGATGCAGAGAGAAAGCTGACCAAGTCTATCCAGTCTATCCGATAGTTTGTTGACTATATATTATTCTGCTGATATAATTAATGCAATATATGGTAAATTTTTTGTACATATAATGTCAAATGCTCAAAATGACTACCAGCAACAGTTGAGCATTCTGATAAAACAATATTTGTTGCTGAGAAATTAGGAGGAAGTATTATGGCAGATCCAAGAGCATTTATTAGTTTTGACTATGACCACAATGAAACAGAAAAGACATTATTTGTAGGTCAGAGCAAAAATTCCAAAACCCCTTTTTCCATACAGGACTGGTCTGCAAAATCTTCAATGCCTCAAAAAGAATGGGAAGAGATCGTTGAAGGTAAAATCAGAAAATGCAATATGGTTATAGTGCTTGTTGGAAAATATATGGCAAGTGCCGTTGGTGTCAAAAAGGAAATTAAAATGGCAAAAGATAATAATGTGCCAATTTTCGGGGTTTATGTTGGTGGTGCTGACTCAAATAGCAATTTGCCAGAAGGTTTAGCAAGAAGCAGAGTTGTTAAATGGGAATGGGATAAAATTGCTGAAAAAATTGATGAGATGATGGAACAAGGGAAAAATAAGTAGGTGAGTGTATGAGGAAAGCATTAATAGTCGGAATCAATCACTATGATAATGTTGATTGGAATCTAAGCGGATGTGTACCTGATGCATATAGTGTTAACGCAGTTTTGGAGCAAAATAGTGATGGCACAAAAAACTTTGATATTAAGTTACATGCAGTAATGAATGCAGAAACTCGCATCACCCGAAGTACACTAAAAGATTCAGTAAAAGAGTTATTTGCTGATGACAACGAAATTGCGCTGTTCTATTTCTCTGGACATGGCTATATTGAAAATACAGGGGGGTATCTGATTACATCTGATTGTAATACTGGTGACGATGGGTTTCCAATGAATGAATTGTTAACAATTGTTAATGATTCAAAGGCAATGAACCGTATTGTGATATTAGATACATGTTACTCAGGTGCCATGGGGAATTTCAGTGCAAAGGGAGATACTGCTTTTATTAATGAAGGCGTTTCAATTTTAACGGCATCACGCAAGGATCAATATTCTGTGGATGAAGGCGATGGGAGCACTTTTACGAAGTTGTTTGTTGATGCTCTTAGTGGAGCAGCCGCTAATTTGCTTGGTGAAGTGTCCCCTGGTAGTGTTTATGCGCATATAGATCAGTCGCTTGGAGCATGGAAACAAAGACCAATATTTAAAACAAACGTTAAAAATTTTGTTTCACTGCGCAAAGTACAGCCTCCAATATCGTTGCTTGAATTAAAAAAAATAGTGGATTTGTTTGATGATAGTTTTGAATTTAAACTGGATCCCTCATTCGAACCTGAGAGTGATAACCCGATAAAAGAAAACACTGAAAAATTTGCTATATTACAGAAATACAACAGAGCGAACTTAGTAGTGCCAGTAGGCGCACCACATATGTACCATGCTGCAATGGAATCTAAAAGCTGCAAGTTAACAGTTGTTGGCGAATATTATTGGAGGCTGGTCAAGGATAAGAGAATTTAGGATAAGCAAAAAATAATAAATTTAATAATTAACACGATTAAGCGGGATGTTTAGTCGTGTTTTTTTATACCCCAAATCAAAAGAAAGGTAGGTAAAACCATGGTTTTAGCAATTGAAAATCAAAAATCATATGAGGTATTCAGGAGGTGGAAACTCTATCGTGTAGACGAAAAGTGCAGAAAAGCACTAAAGGTGCTGATGGCGGTCGTTATCGGTGCTTTGGTGCTGGCGGGCCTGTACCTGCTCTTTAAGGACACCATCCTGCCCGAACTTACCCGGCGCATCCAGGAAATGTTTAACTACCGGGGCTAACCCCCCGGCTGAAATCCTACGGCGGGGTTTTACACCCCGCCGGAAAGGAGGGATAACGCCTAAATGGAGTATATTTTAGTCCTGTTGATTGTCGCCCTGCTTAACGGGGCCATTGCCTATATAGATTCCCTGTTAGTGGGGATTGTGCCGCTGACGCTTTACGCCGAACAGTATATGAGTACGCTGGCCGGGGTCGATCTGGCGCAGACGATGTTTGACATTATCTTCGGCTTCGGTGTGTCGCTCATCATCCTAAAGTTTCTTAAAAAAGGTTTTGAGACCTATGTGCTCTGGACGGACGGTGACGCGGACGAAGAACCGCTTTCCCTGTTGACAAATTTTTTCAAAGCAATGGCTGTCGCTATCTGCTTTCCCACGATTTACGGCTGGCTGGGGCAGATTGTGGAGGAACTTTCAGACCAACTACTGACAGCCATCGGCGCGGCCACGGCTTACGATTGGGCGGCCTGGGTGTCCGGTATCAGCTCCCTCGGCCTGGTTACGGCCATCTTCGGGCTGGTGTTCATCATCTGCTATTTCCTGTTGTATTTCCAATTCCTTATGCGCGGATTGGAGATTATGATTCTGCGGGTCGGGGTGCCGATTGCCTGCGCCGGGCTTTTGGACAACGATAAGGGTGTATTCAAGGCGTACAGCCAAAAGTTCATCCAGTCCACCCTCGCCGTGGTGATACAGATTTCCCTCGCCAAGCTGGGCGTCGGGCTGATGCTCAATATGCACGTTTTTTGGGGCGTGGCCTGTATGATTCTTGCTATCAAAACACCTAAATTCCTGGGCGACTTCCTGATCTCTACAGGTGGCGGTGGCGGCGGCGTGGTCAACAATGTCTATCATTCGGTGCGGCTGGTGCAAATGGCCCGCGGGCTTATTAAGTAAGGGGGCGCGGTATGAGTATAGTGGAAGAAATCGCGCGGGCCATCATCCTGCTGATCCGCGTGGGCTGCGTTGCCCGGTTCATCTACTGCATGATACGGCTCTCGGCGGCGGAGGAAGAAGCGACGCAGTATAAAAAGCGGGCGAAGAATACAGTTGTTTTTTATATCATTGCCGAGAGCATCTGGCAGATCAAAGACTTGATACTGCATTATTATCAGTGAACGGAGGCGCTTATGGACGAAAGCAAAGGCACCCTGTATATCCCCATGGGGGTCAAGACCGAAGCGGAGTTTTTCCCCGGCTTCGGCAAAAAGCAAATGTTTCAGGCGGCCATCGGCTCACTCGGTTTCGGGCTGGTGGCCTTTATCGTTTGGCTCAGTTCGGGCAGCGTGGCGGGTACGGTCGTCACCGTGCTGGCGGGTATCGCCGGGTCGGTGATGATGACGGCAAAGGATCAATCAAACCTTTCCGTCGTGGACCAATGCGCCAACATGGTCCGGTTCATGCGGAGCCAGAAGTATTACCCGTATCACTACTATTTTGAATGGGAGGTATAAGAGTATGTACGCAACCTTGCCGGTTTATTACCCGTCCTTCGCTTACGCAACACAGCACGACGAGCGTGAGCTTTGGCTGGAATCGCACCGGGTCAACCTGGAGTGCCGAGGCCAGATCAACCGCCGCGCCATGGAAGTACACGACAGCAGGGAGCTTGACCTGATGATAGAGGACCTTATCCGTATCTATGGCGTGGAGCGCACCCTCTGCGTTCTCTCCCGCACCGTGCAGTTCAGGGATTGGGACGCCCGCATATCCCACGCGGTCAAAGAGCGCGCCAAACAGTTTGATTTCCAGGAATGGGCGCTCGATGATGAAAACGACCCCAGTGAGGAATATGTCTGCCCTGATATCAGCGTTCATGCCGTGGACTATATCTGCCGCAGGCTGATGGAACGGGAGGCGGAGCAGCTTGCCCAGGAACGGCGGCGGCATGAGGCCGAACATGAGGGGCCGGAGCAGTAACATAAGTGGAGGGAATGACGAATGAGCGAAAATACCGAAGCAATCACGCGGGATATGCTGATAGACAAAATTGACGATGAACTCAACAGTTTGCACAAAGGCAATAATGAAAGCGCCGTCCTGTTTGCCTACCGCAAGGCGAGCATGGGGCATATCCGCGACGCCCTGTACAATACGCCAATCCCTGATGAATTGCTGGCGATAGCTTACGGGCGCGAGGATATTCTGCGCGAGGCGTATCTGTACTGGACGGAAAAGGCTTCGCGGGGCGACGAGATTGTTGACAAGGACGATCTGGCTTTGAACTGTGTCCGGCTTTGGCTGGAGGATGTACACAATGAATACCGTCACGGCCTGCTCTATGACCGCATAGCCGCCGAACATGATGAGTTTATGGCGGAGGAACGGCTGAAAACGCCGGATGAAATCATCGAGGACGCCTGGAAAATCACCTGCTACAACGACCTTTTGATGACGCTGGCAAACGAGGAAATGGACACCCGCGATATTGATGCCCTGCTGACCCTGCGCTATCCACTCGCCAATATTTACGACGAATATCTGCAAAGGGATATGTCCGACCACATGAACAACCTGCTGGACACCACCCTGGATATCGCGCAGCTTCAGCACGACAACATCATGGACGGTTATGCCATGGAGCACATACAGGATACGCAGCTAAAGGAATATATTGGCGAATATCTGGCTCTTTACGGCGCTGCCGGGTATGACGGCGAGCAGGGCGACGCCGAGCCGGATATGGAGCCATAAAAGGGGGCGCGATGATGGACTATGAGGAAACCGGCATTACCAAAGACGAATTGGTGGATTCCATCGACATCGAGTTAGCGGAGCTTGAGGAAAGAACAGGTTTTCCCGACCGGGACGCCGATTACTTCCACCGTTTGGAGATTATGACCTTCGCCCGCAACGCCATCTACAATATGCCGGTCAGCGACTATCAAGCTGATTTAATGGAACAGCAGGGCGGCGGTTCGGTTCTGGACGACATTTATAGTTATTGGCATGATTACATTATGGAGTGGGGCGATACCCACGATGAAAAACTAACCATGTCGTTTGACCTTGTGCGGCAGTACATCGACAGTGTGGAACGGCGCGACCTGACCCATGCGCTTTATGACCGGGCTTCGGCCGATATGCAGAAGTACACGGCGGAGCTGCGCGGCTCAGATATGGACAGCGTACTGAACCAAAGCCGGTATTTCGTCGGGTATAACGCCGCCCTTTCCATGTTGGAGCCGAGTAAGAAAACCGGCAATCAGGGGCTTCTCCTTCTTCTGACCTATGACCGGCCGGTAAAGGCCATATGCGATATCTGGCAGAACCAAAGAAATACCGAGATTGTGAGCATGAATGACCTTTCCCGCGCCCTTGGCAGCGCTGTCAATACCCGCAAGGCGAAGTTGGAGCAAAACCCGGAGAGCGTCA
>Ga0153945_1000549_pt1 | contig 11452 bp, 8 predicted proteins | sample TSNJ029MetaG_FD_104720 | JGI IMG/M metagenome (GOLD analysis project Ga0153945, IMG submission 104720) | Attine ant fungus gardens microbial communities from New Jersey, USA - TSNJ029 MetaG | ecosystem: Host-associated > Fungi > Mycelium > Unclassified | place: USA: New Jersey, Wharton State...
CCGAGCTCTTCCATTGCTATGGAAGATATAATTTGATTTATGGCATCCTCCCGTGACAGCGGAGGAGTGATTGTTGGAAATTGAGGTAATGACATAGTTATATATCACCTTTTCTTAATATAGATTTTCCTTTGCGGATTCCTTCGTAGGCTATATCATAATGACATGATGCAATCAGCACATCGTATTTCAGTTATATATTAGGAGACAACGATTTGCTTCCTTTTGGAAGGAAAAGCGCTATTCAGCGTTCGCCTTGTGGTGTGCTTCGTGAAGCTTTCCCAGTCTGTAGTTCCAGGCCGCAATATAATAATCGATCCAGGGATCGTCTATAGCTTACCTCATCCTATGCTGAATGTAAAAGGTTTGTCACAAATTGAGGGGTTTCTACATATCTTTATAGCCGTCCGGCTTATCTTCCGCGAAACGCTCCAACGTCATAAGTTCTTGGCCTGTGATTTCCTTGCCACGCCCCGGCGTATTTTGTAGCTGTTCTTTTATGCTCATGTGGCCGCTCCTTTCCATGTCCGGGCATAAAAAAAGCGGGACGCTGCTTGATTTCTGCGTCCCGCTTTTTGAGGTATTGTACTATCCCGCTTGCCCGTTGCCTGTAAAAATGTTGATGTTACTGGTTTTTTGACGTTGTTTTATCTCACCTGTTGCAATTATTTACTGGCGTTTGCTCAACACGTCCCGTTCATATGCCTCCACCTGCGCCAGCCAAGATTCATCGCCGGGCACATTGTTCCGTGTGCAGAACTCCTCCCAGACCGCTCCAAAGGGATAGGTTTTCAACTCTTCACTGAGCACCATCAATTGAGTGAACCGGCACTCGTCCTGCAAGGCCTTCATCTTTTCCCAAGGATGGAGCATGGCATATAACAGCGCTTTCTGCATATTGCGGGTACCCACCACCCAGGCGGCCACCCGATTGATGGAGGCGTCAAAGAAATCCAAGCCAATCAGCACCCTGTCCAGGGCGCCGTTGCGGATAATTTCCTTGGCAATCTCCCTGATCTCGTCCTCAAAGAGGACCACATGATCTGAATCCCACCGTACTGGGCGGGTGACATGAAGGGGCACCTTGTCAAAGTAGGTCAATAAGCTGGAAATCTTGTCGCTGATCACCTCGGTGGGGTGATAGTGGCCGCTGTCCATCAGGTTGTAGACCCGAGGATGAGTAGCGGCGTAGGCCAGGTAAAATTCACTGCTGCCCACCGTAAAGCTTTCCAGCCCGATGCCAAAAACCTTGCTCTCCACACAATCGATGACCCCTGGGAGCTCCTCGGCAAAGATTTCGTCCAGGCTCTTTTTCAGCCGCATCCGGGGCCCCAGGCGGTCGGCTGGGACATCCTTGTAGCCGTCGGGAATCCAAACATTGTTGAGGACCGGCTTTCCCAATTCCTTGGCGATGCCGCTGGCAATGCGGCGGCAGGCAATGCCGTGGCGCACCCAGAAGGAACGAACCTCCTCGTCGGGGCTGGATAGGGTCAGGTTCTCCTTGACCATGGGGTGGCTGAAATAGGTGGGGTTAAAGTCGATGCCCAATCCCCGTTCCTTGGCATACACCACCCAGGGCATAAAATGCTCCAGAGTCAAAGCGTCCCGGCCCGTTCCTTCACCGGGGTTTAGGATGGCGTAGCTGGCGTGAAGGTTGATCTTGTGTTTCCCCGGGATGAGTGAGGTGGCCTTGTCAAAGTCGGCCATCAGCTCCCTGGGGGTGCGGGCCTTGCCCGGATAATTGCCGGTGGCCTGAATGCCGCCGCTGAGGGCCTCCCCGGCAGGCTCAAATCCGCCCACATCGTCACCCTGCCAGCAGTGGATGGAGATCTTCACATCTCCCAGGGCTTGAATGGCCTTTTCGGTATCTACGCCCAGCGCTTCATACCGCTCCTTGGCGTATGTATATGGATTGTTCATGATATTGCCTCCTTTTATGAAAATTCTTTTATGGAAAAGGATTGCTTAACGGTCTCCCGGGCTTGAGCCACATCAGTGATGGCTCCTGTCCGAATCAGCTGTGCCAGCAGATTGCCGATGGCGGTACCCTCCACCGGTCCGGCCGTCACCCGTTTGCCGCAGGATTTGGCGGTGAGGGAATTGAGATAGGTATCCTGGCAGCCGCCCCCCACGATGCAGATAGCACTATATTTTTTGCCAGTAATGCTTTCCAGTCCGGCCACCGCATCCCGGTAGCTCTCCGCCAAGCTTTGGTAGACGCAGCTCATCAGCTCCCCGTCGGTTGCCGGGACGGGTTGGCCGGAGTCCCGACAAGCGTCTTCAATGGCCTGAATCATGGAGGATGGAGCCAGAAAGCGGTGCTCATTCACATCGATGCGGCCGGAAAAATCCTCCGCTTGCCGGGCCAAAGTTTCCAGGTCGTCAAAGCTGTACTTGCCGCCAAATTCCTTCTTAATGCTTTGGATGATCCAGAGGCCCATAATATTCTTTAGGTACCGGTACCAGTAGTTGTAGCCGCCCTCATTGGTCAGGTTGAGCCGCCGGCTTTCCTCGGTGCAGATGGGCTGGTCCAACTCCACCCCCATCAAGCTCCAGGTACCGCTGGAAAGATAGATGCTGTTTTCATCCACCGGCGCGCTGAGCACCGCCGACCCGGTGTCGTGGGTACAGGGGAACACTACCTGACAGGTGTAACCCACCTCCGCCTGTACTTTTGGGGTCAACTCGCCAACAAGCGTACCTGGCGGATGGAGCGGGCCCAGCAATCCCTGGGGGAGCCGGAGAAGCTGGATAACCTCGTCATCCCAATCCCTTGCCGCCGCGTTAACCATGCCGGTGGTGGTGGCGTTGGTGTATTCGTTTTTGATCTCCCCGGTGAGAAGATAACTAAGGTATTCCGGTATCATCAGCAGGTGAGCCGCCTCATCCAGTTGTTCCGGATGCGCCTGCCGCAAAGCCAGCAGCTGGTAGATGGTGTTGAAGATTTGTTTTTGTATGCCGGTGCAGGCATAGAGCTTCTCTTCGGAAAGCCGCTGTTCCAGCAGGGTGTCCATGCCATTGGTGCGGCTGTCCCGGTAGGCCACGCTGTCACCGATCATGGCGCCGTTTTTATCCAGCAGCACATAATCCACGCCCCAGGTATCTATACCCATGCTCACAGGGATTTTTCCCGCCTTGCGGCACAACTTCATTCCTGTGAGCACCTCTTGAAACAACCCCTGTATATCCCAGCATTGATACGGAGAACCTTTTTTTTGAGAAAAACCATTTTTAAAGCGGTGAATTTCTTCCAGAACCAGTTGGCCGTTCTCCATATGGCCCAGGATATGCCGTCCGCTGGACGCGCCCAAATCCACGGCAAGATAATATTCCGCCACTATTTTCACCATACCCCTTCCATAGAATCTTTTATTTATAAGTATAACCTATAGGAAATAAAAAAGTAAGGACGTGATTTTTAAAAAATCACGTCCTTACTTTCCACCATAGTATCCCCGGTAACTGGCGGGACTCATGGCGTATTTGGCCAGGAACTTCCGGTGAAAATAGCTGGTATTGCTGTACCCTACATAGGTGGCGATGTCGGCGACGCTCAGGGTGGTGGTGGTTAAAAGCTGGGCGGCCCGGCAGAGGCGTTTATCCAAAAGGAGCTGCTTATAGGAGCGCCCGGTGGCCTCGGAAACCTGCTTGGACAGTGCGCTGACGGACAGGCCAAGCTTATGTGAAAGGCGGGTCAGGGAGGCCTCCTTGTAATTTTCCTCAATCTCCCTGAGAACCTCAATGACCAGCTTGTGGGCGTATTCCAATCCCGGACGGTCATAGAGCTGAATGCGGTCGGTGTGGCCCAGGAGCTGGAGGAACAAAAGGCCCATGGTGGTTTGATTGAGTTTTCTGCGGTTGGGCTGGCGGTAAACAATGCTCCAAATCAGATTTTCAATCAGGTTCTGAACCGGCAATATGTCCGCTACCTTGAAGTGAAGATAGTTGATATCCTCCCCTCCATCACACAGGCTGGAAGCGATAAAGCGGGATAAAACATTGTCCTGTTCCATCATATCATAGGCGGTATCAAAAAACTGGGGAAGAACAATAAAGTTTACGGCAATATCCTCCTGGCCGGCCTTGTGGATTTCATGAAAAGCTTCCCGGCTCAGGAACAAAAGCTCCCCCTGCTTTAGGGTCACGCGCTGGTCCTGACCGATTATATGGGTCACCGAACCTTGGCAGATATACATAATTTCAATGTAGTTGTGGCGGTGCCGGGGGAAATCCACAAAACGGGTGTGGGGCCGCAGGGCAATGAGCCTGCCGCCGCCCAGCATCTTTTTGCTGTCAATGACAAAGTCCATCTGGTCAGTATATAGGGTTTGATTCAAGTGATTGCCGCGAAGCAAACGGCGTTCCTCCCCAGTGATGACACTCAAATGATCCAGCAATTTTTGGTTCACAGGGAGTCCCTGCCTTTCTCACAATCCAGAGCAATTTTGAAGAAGAAAGGGAATACGTTTTACAGCCTTTGAATAATAACCTCCACTTACAATACTTCCCCTCGGCGGCGGGCCAGCCTCATTCGGCGGCGCTGCTTTTTAAAGGCCTTAATCAGTTTTTCACTTTGCTTGCCCAGAAAGCTGTGAAAGTAAAAGCTAAAGTAGACCAGGGGCAGATAGAAGAATACATTGCGGTTGAGCAGGCTGGCCAAAGAAAAGAACCTGCCAAAGAAGAGGAATACAAGCACAAAGGCCGTGCCCAGTCCGCTGATCAGCACAATGGTCCATTTTGTATAAGGCCGTGCAATCCGGAAAATCAGGTAAAAGCCCACAATGCCTACCAGGAATACCACCATGGTGGACATCTGCTCCTGGGGCAGATCAAACATTACCCCCGCAAGCTGAATATACAGGGTGTTGAAAACGATGGTCAAGGCGGCCGGGAAGGAGTGACCCAAAATATTCGTCAACAGCTTCCCCTCCGGCCGCGTATAATTGGCTTGCAATGCCAGAAAAAAGGAGGGGATACCTACTGTCAAAGCGTTAATGGGGGTCATCTGTACCGGAGCAAAGGGGTAGGAAAAGGGGAGAAGGGTGTAGATCAGGGAAAGCAGCACCGAATAGACGGTGTTGACCAAATAAAGAGAGGCTACCCGGTCGATGTTGTTGATCACCCGGCGCCCTTCTTTGAGGACACTGACCATGGCGCTGAAGTTGGAGGACATGAGCACAAAGTCACAGGCGCTGCGGGCGGCGTCGCTGCCGCTGACCATGGCAATGCTGCAATCCGCTTCCCGCATAGCCAGGATGTCGTTTACTCCATCCCCGGTCATACAGGTGGTGTGGCCATTTTGCTGTAAGGCCAGAATCAAATTCTTCTTTTGCTGGGGGGTGACCGATCCGAAGACAGTATATTTTTCCACAATTTCCGCGTAGTCGTCGGCATCCTTGACCCGGCTCATATCAATGGCCTTATCCGCGTTTTCGAGTCCGGCCTTTTCAGCAATAGCGCTGACGGTGCGGAAGTTGTCGCCGGAGATCACCTTGAGGGTGACCCCCTCCTGCGCGAAGTAGCGGAAGGTGGCGGCCGCGTCCCGCCGGATAGTATCGGAAAGGATCAGCAGTGCTATGCAGGCGGTGTCGTCGGGAAGCTGTTCCCCGATGATGGGCTGTTCGGAATAGGCCAGGCACAAAACCCGGTATCCCTGGGTGGCGTACTGGTCGGCCTGGGTGACAAAATCTCCCCCCTGGGGAAATACCATATTGGGAGCGCCCAGTATATAGCTGCCAATGCTGTCATAAGTAGCGCCGCTCCATTTGCGGTCGGAGGAAAAAGGGACAGCGATCTTGGCGTACCACTTCATGGATTCCCCAAAGGTTTTCCTGAGCGCTTTGGCAGTGGTATTGGAGTCCTGAAGGGCTCCCATCAGTTCGGAGATTACCTGTTCCATTCGGGATTCGGAGGCATGCCCGTCGATCAATTCCATCCGTTCAAAGGTCAGGGTCCCGTCGGTGATGGTGCCCGTCTTGTCCAGGCAGAGCACATCCGCCCGGGCCAAGGTTTCGATGCTGGGAAGGGACTGGACCAGCGCACGTTTTCGCGCCAAGGTCATGGCTCCCACCATCAGGGTAACGCCGGTCAAAAGAACCAGGCCGCTGGGGATCATGCCGATCATAGCGGCGGAGGTACCCAGCACGGAATCCTCTATGGTGGCCCCGCCGCTGTAAGTAAAATAAAACAGCAGAGTACCCAGAGGGATAATGATCACAGTGAGGATACGTATAATGGTGTTGAGGGTGTTGAGCAGCTTGCTCTTATTCTTTTTCCCCTTTTTCACCTCGGCGGTGAGGGCGTTGGCGTAGTTGTCCTCGCCTACAGCCGTGACTTGGACATAAGCCTGCCCCCCGGTGACATAGCTGCCGGAAAGAACGGTGTCACCAGGCTTCTTTTGAATTTTATCGGTCTCGCCGGTCAGGAGGGATTCATCCGCCTCCAACCCGTTGGACCTGCGGACAATGGCGTCGGCGCAAACCTGGTCACCGGATTTTAAATACATGATATCGTCCAGGACAATATCCCCTTGGCCTATGGTGCGGGTTTTACCGTCCCGAACCACTGTCACCTTGGGCTGGGCCAGCACCGACAGCTTGTCCAATGTCCGCTTGGCCCGGATCTCCTGAAAGATGCCCATCCCGGTATTGCAGATCACAATTCCCATAAACAGGGTATTTTCAATGTGTCCCACCCAGATAATAATGACGGCAAGAAAGATATTGATCAGGTTAAAGAGGGTCAGGGCGTTTTTTAGCACGATCTTTGGGATGGAGGCGGTCAATCCCTCCATCGGCTTGTTGAAGGCGCCGGCCTCCAGGCGCTGACGCACTTGATCCACGTTCAGGCCTTCCTTGCACTCCGGCTCCACCCTTTTAAAAACCGCGGGTTTCTCCGCGGATTGTGTCAATTGCTTTAAAGGCATAGTTTATCTCATCCCTGCATCATAAATATCGGCCCAGGTTAGTTTGGACCTAAAATAGCGGGTTCATGCCTATATATAAAAATGAACGCTGTTACAGTCATCTGGGTCCGCGGCATGACACCCGCTGGCTAGCCGGTGTGAGGAAATAAGTGGTACCACTTATTTCCTCACGCCTACCTATTACATGCTTGCTTTATCCAGTATAGCACACCCTTCAAAGGATGAAAAGAAGCCTGCGGGGTGGACAGCTTATCAAATCATAAAGGTTTTCTTAATTTTTTCTTAGCGTACGCCGGTGAGGCTCCGGCTGATCCTGTGGCAGATGGAGCAGGCTGTTGAGCAATCCTCCAAATCCGGGAGTTTTTCGCAACGAGTCATCAGCTCCGCCACGCCGCCGGAGAGAAGGGCCGACATGTAGGGGTGGGTGTAGGGATCATAGCGCTCCACAATGGCCTCCATGCTTTCCCTGTAGATATTGCCAATAACAAAGGCGCAAGCGGTTACACTGCCGTCGGGCTCGATAGAAAGGGAGCTGATTTGATCCAGCCGGTCGGTGTAGGGGGCCTCCCCGCACCGGACGGACAGGTCGGGTTGCCCGGAGGCGGGGTAGTACTGGGACAGATACCGCTGGGCGTTCCCGGCAAGAAAGATATCGTTCCCCGATGCCACCTCAAGCCTTAAATCAGCCAATGAACCTAGAATTTCCTCCGTCCGCTCATTCCAGGGGTTGCTGTGCTCCCGGTTGATTACCCAGGCCGGAGAGAGGCGCACTCTCCCGGCCCCATACGCCAATAGCTTTTCCATGAATAATCTGACGTAGTGGAGCGGGATTACCTCCCGCCCATTTACCACCTCCTGATGGAAGGCGTCCACCGATACCAATGTATCGGTGACTAAGCCCGCCATGGCGCGGGCCGCTTGATCTATCCTGTCTTCGCTCTTGGTGAAGTAGCCGTTGGTGATCATCTGGCGGAGTGGAATGCCCTGCTCCTTTGCGGTTTGATGCAGCGCGCAAGCAGCTTCCCAGTAAAGAAGGGGTTCGCCCCCAAAGGTCATCATGGATTGGATAGGGTAATGCCGCGCCAGCCATTCTATCGCCTTGGCGCCTTGCTCCCATGCTACACAGGAGCGGGTTTTGTTGTCGATGGAATCGGCCGCCGAGCAGTGCTTGCAGCGTCCGGTGCACTGGCGGGTCATTACAAATTCAATCCGGTCCAGCTTGAGGTAAGGGTTGATTTTCATATATGGTAGCCCCCTTATATGGATTCTGTCAATCTTTACTCTGCATATATCCTCGTTTTATTTTTACAGCTTAACCCCCTATTTTGTCAAGCAATTTGTACCTGGCCGTGTTATACTAGTATTAAAAGCCGTTGTGGGAAACATTGGGAATAGGCTGGATGCGTAATGGCTGCCCGCTCCAGCGCATGTTCAGGCATGTCTCCACTGGTCCCAGTGATGCTAAAGACGAATAGATATACAGGAGGGTTCAAAATGAAAATAGCCTTTTATGACACCAAACCCTATGACCAGATCTGGTTTAAGCCATTATCTGAGGAGTATGGCTACAAAATCCATTTCTTTGAGCATAAGCTCAATGAGGACACGGCCGTCTTATCCAAAGGATACGACGCGGTCTGCGTCTTTGTCAATGACCAGGTGGACGAAAAAGTTATCCGCATTCTCCATCAGAATAAGGTGGAGTTGCTGGCGCTGCGCTGTGCCGGGTATAACAATGTTGACTTTAAGGCGGCCTATGAAAAAATTCATGTGGTACGGGTTCCCAGTTATTCCCCCGAGTCGGTGGCGGAGCATGCGGCGGCGCTGCTTCTGTCGGTCAACCGGAAAACCCATAGGGCCTATGTCCGCACCCGGGACAACAACTTTAATATTAACGGGTTAATGGGCATAGATTTGCGGAATAAAACCGCCGGGATCATCGGCACCGGTAAAATTGGACGAATTTTTATGGAGATTCTCGCCGGGTTTGGCATGCGGGTTGTGGCCTACGATCCGTATCCGGCAGAGGGCGAAGGCATTACGTATCTGCCGTTGGAGGAGCTGTTTCAGGTGTCCGACGTCATCTCCCTCCACTGCCCCCTCACCGCCGACACCCATTATATGATCAATAGCGGGAGCATCCATAAAATGAAGGATGGCGTCATTATTATCAACACCTCCCGCGGGGCGTTAATCGACACGGCAGCTCTGTTGGACGGCCTGAAATCTAAAAAAGTCGGGGCCGCCGGCCTGGATGTTTATGAGGAGGAGGGGGATTATTTCTTTGAGGATTTATCCAATGAAATCATCGCCGACGACGATCTGGCCATCCTCTTGTCCCTGCCCAATGTGCTGGTCACCTCCCACCAAGCCTTTTTTACAAGGGAGGCCATGCAAGCCATCGCCATGACCACCATGGAAAACCTCTACGCCTTTAAAAGCGGTGGGGAGCTTGTCAATGAGATTTGCTACCAATGTAGCAAGCAGGGAGACTGTCCCAAGAAAAAGGGACAAAAAAGCTGTTTTGAGGTCAAGCGTTAATGTAGGCCGCTCTAGATTTTTCCGGCCGGACCAGTAGCGCGCGGAAGGCGGATTTGGAGAAAAAGATCAACCTATACCGGTGATAAGGCGAATGGGAAGATGTTATGATCAATGTAAAAGAATTACAAAATAAAGAAATGGGCCTGTCCTGTTTGAATATATCAGACTATAATCGCATCATTATTGTTGGCAATAATGGCAGTGGAAAAAGCTTTTTATCTAAAGAATTGTCCGTTATCACAGGGTTGCCGCTCATTCACCTTGATGCTGAGTTTTGGCGTCCCAACTGGGAAATGCCGTCGAAAGAGGAATGGTTAAAGAAAAATACTGAATTTATTTCAAAAGAAAAATGGATTATTGATGGAATGTGCAGTCATGGCGCTACACTGGATTTGCGGTTTGAGGCGGCGGATTTAGTTATTTTTCTTGATATAAACCGGTTTACATGTCTTGCGGGTGTCATTAAAAGACAGGGCAAAAAACGTTCTGATACTGCAATAAACCATTATTATGACGAAAAATTTGACAAGAGGTTTATTGGGTTTTGTAAAGGGATAATTGATTTTAATAAAACAAGAAGAACAAAAATAATGGATTTACACAAAAAATACCCCGGCAAACCATTTCTCCTTATTGAGAGCAGAAGAAAAATGCACAAATTGTTAAGTCAATGGAAAGATGAAAAAGCGCAACAAATTAAGCTGGCGTTATAAGCGTTGTGTGGTGAGAGGAATTTTGTTGACGAAACAGAAACCCCTATGTTAAAAATAATGATATTACTTAAGGGGGAAATGAATTTATGGATAAAAAAGTATACAATAAATTGGTCAGAGACCGGATACCAGAAATGATCCGGCAGACAGGGAACTGTCAAACCAAAATTTTGGACGAGCAGTCCTATATTTTCGCGTTGAAGGAAAAATTGATTGAGGAAAGCGATGAGGTCCGTAATGCACAATCCGCTGAAGATTTAGCAGAGGAATTGGCCGATGTTCTAGAGGTGATGGAAGCCCTCAAAGGGATACTGGGGATCAGCACGGAACAGGTCGAAAGGGCGCGGGCCGAAAAGAACCGGGAAAGGGGTAGGTTTGATAAAAGAATACTCCTGGAATACGTTGAAAAGAATTAGTTCTAGAAGAGAAAGAGAATACAGCTATACCGGGCGCAGTTTAAATCCTCCGTTGGCGGGGACTTATCCTCAGTATTTGAAAAAATACTTGAACGCGCATTATGGGCAGTTTCTCCTATTTGTTTTCTATTTCCGCCAACATTCTGTATACGCGGAACGTGCCTACCAGTATAGACCAGTCCTTTTTTCTGCGGTTTTCCCCCAGGCCCATGTGTCCGCCCAGTACCCAGACGGATTCCTTTTCCTGCAACGCCGCCTTTGGCAAAAGGAATCTGCCGTCCTCCCGCCGGCATGCCATAACGAGGGCCAGGTTTTCCTGGAACCATGGGGATCTGACAGCGCAAGGAAATTTGGAGAGCAGCTCCATCCGGTGCAACGCCTGGGCAGTGCGGCTGCCATCCTCACAGCGGGGCAATACGGCATCCCAGCCCATAGCGTAGTAATGGCTTGGGCTTTCGCGCAACAATCCATAGCCCCGGGGGATTTGCTGGTAAGGATCGGACATAATATAGCTCAATACAGTATTTATTTTATCCCGCTCTTCTGGAGAGGCCTCGCCGTACATAGCCCTATAGCCATACAAGTCATAGATCATGGGCAGTTGAATTGCTCCATTTTGATACAGGCAGGGCCGAATCACCCGGCGGTCCGAAAAGGGCTTTGGGATGCCTTTATAGGTTCCGTCCTCCGCAAAGATATCAAAATCCATCTTTTTGCAAAACCCGCTGACCAAGTCCAGCCGCCAGTGGTACCAATCCAACAGGGCTTTATCCCGGTAGCCTGCCCATAGCAATAGGGGGACAAGGATGATCGGTGGAAACCAGTGAAAGCAATGGGTGTTAGGAAATTGAGGTATA
>Ga0153945_1000552_pt1 | contig 11389 bp, 10 predicted proteins | sample TSNJ029MetaG_FD_104720 | JGI IMG/M metagenome (GOLD analysis project Ga0153945, IMG submission 104720) | Attine ant fungus gardens microbial communities from New Jersey, USA - TSNJ029 MetaG | ecosystem: Host-associated > Fungi > Mycelium > Unclassified | place: USA: New Jersey, Wharton State...
GAGCGGAGCAGGGTGGCCTTGATGGTGGCTCCCGACAGAAGCTGGCCGGTCTGCGCGTCCTTTTTATAGACGATGATATCTGCCTTTTTGTCGTTGCTGATGTCTACAACCTTGTGTTCGCCTTTGGCTACGACAACTTCCCATGTATGAATCTGCCCGATGACATATCCCGCGGGAGCCTCCAGTTCCTCAACGATGAGGGTTCCCTCATGCGGCAGATCAATATAGATTTTGCCGTCGCTGCCGGTGGTCAGCGTCCACACCTGGGCGGACACGTTCGGGTCGGCGTAGCGGATGCGGAATTTGGCTCCATTAAGCGGAATTCCATAGCTGCCCTTTTCGTATTTGTAAATCGTTAAAGAACAGGGCTTGGGGGTATTGACAAAGGTGAGCGTCGTTTCGCGGTCGCCTTCGATGAAGTCCGTATATTCCTGCACCACAGGCGGGTCGAGCTCGGTTTCCGCGTCAGCGGAATCGGAGGACTCCGCCAGAATCTCTCCGCTGTCAATGTCGATCACCGTGGTTGAAGTTGTTGTAGTAACGATTGTGATGGTGTGCGTCGTGACCTTCGTTATCCTTGTGTAAGTCGGATGCACGATTGCCGTCTGCGGCGTGGGATCGCCGATATATCCGTCCGGCGCGCGCACCTCGGTGACCGTGACGATGGCGGGTTCGTGGTCGTCGCGGGGATGCGTCCAAGTGAACAAGCGGGAGCCGTTATATATCTCAAACGCGCTGTCGCCGCCGGTTTCTCCGTTGGCGAACTGGATATGAATATTGAAGATCGCGCCGTCCAGCGATTTACCCTCGTTATCCCGCTTCGCAATCGTGATTTGCCCAATCGCGTCGGAATATTCGTAGGTAGTGTTGGAACGCACCTCTGTGCGGGTGGACGTTTCGGTTGTGACTTCGGTGTGGGTGTTGGGATTTTCGGGTTCTTCGGGTATCTCGGGTATCTCGGGTATCTCAGGTATTTCCGGCACGGTTACTTCACCGGGCGTGACAATCTCCTGATCGGCGGGGCCGCTGATCCAGAAGATGAGGCCGGAGCCGCTTTCGCTGCCGTTCTTCAGCGTGGTGTAGTTTGACTGATAGCTTGTACCCGCAATAATCTGGCTGTACAGGCCGATGTCGCCGTACAGGGATTCCCACACAAGCACCTGCGCCGCCACATAGTCCGCGTTGCTTCTCGAGGACGCCATGTAGTTGGCGATATACTGCGCGGTGGCGCTGTTTCCTTCGGTGGCGTCCCCGGCTGTATATGTGCCGGAGCCCACCATGCGCCAGATTTGTGTGCAGAATGCGTCCTGCCCGTTGATCTTCATCCTGTACATGACGGAGCCGTAAGCGTTGCCGACGCCGGGAACCGTCACGTTATATGAATTGATGGATATGGTGCTATGGGTAACGCTGCCGGTGTCGCCGCGCAGCATGGGGTTGCTTCCGGCAAGCCGCAGATTATTCAGCCGCTGTTCCATGAGCGCCAGAATCCCGGCTTCGGACAAATCCCCGGACATCCCCAGGGTTCCCTGAGTCGCGCTGGAGGTTTCCTGTTCATCTGTCGGGGCTTCAGACGGCTCATCAGATGGCTCGTCTGCCGGTTCATCCGGCAGCGTTTCGGTATCGTCAGGGGAGCCAGCGTCATTTGCCGGTGTTTCTTCCTCTGCCATATCCGTGTCCGATATCTCCCATGCCTGCGCGAGATCAAAGTCGGCGGTCATGGCGTAAGCCGGGACGGTAAATGTAATCATCATGATTACGGCCAGAAAAAAAGAAAGTATCCTGGTATTGTGTTTCAAAAGCTCGCATCCTTTCCTATTTGTATTTTGGATAGAAAAAACCGCGGCTCTTATGAACCGCGGCCTTGTATATTAAATTGTATATTGGGGTTTAGGGCCGGTAGAAAATCTGTACCGCGAAAATCTCGCCCTGTTCGGAGACCGCGCATCCTATGCCGATTTCGGTGTAGTCCTCTCTCAAAATGTTAGCTCTGTGGCCTTGCGATTTCATCCAGCTTGCCATCCGAATGTCCGCCGTGGGGCCGCCCTGTCCGGCGTTTTCGCCGTAGTTATAGTTTTTGTCGATGCCGAGCGCCGTAAACCACAGCGATCCGTTGGGGCATATATGTCCTTGTCCGTTAACATAAAGGCTGTTAACCGAGGCGCAGTCCATCGCGCGGGTGTTCGCCGCTTCGTCCAGGGCGCTGTCTCGATCCAACGGCGCGGCTCCGGCCTTTTCCCGCTCCTGGTTCACAAGGTCGAATATCCTGTCGGCGTAGGCGGCGAGGTCGGCGCCGGTAAATTCAGAGGGCGCTGCGGTCACCGGACCGGAGTCCGGGGAGCCGGGATAAAAGGTAAATGTACCGGCTGGCGGTCCCAGCGTGAGATTATTCAGCCGTTCTTCCACGTATTTCTGTTCCTCGCTGTATTGTCCGCCGTTTCCGGCGGAGGTGGCGGTGACGCTCATGGTGGCGGCGAGTGTGGCGGCTAAGACAGCCGCGAGTGTGGATTTGCGGTTCATTCTGATTCCTCCGTTTCTTTTCCCGGCACTATCTCGAAGATTTTGTGGGGTGTTGGCGGTTCCCCGCCCGCCGCCTGCCATCCCGCAGTAAAGGATGTTCTCACCATACTGAACAATGCGCTCTGTGCCTCGTCGTATTCGCGGCGGTCGATAAAGTCGGCATAGGCTTTTTCAAAGTCATTTAATTGCAAAATATCACCTCGCTTCGTTTTGTCAACCGCAACGATACCACACTCCGCTCCGCATAGCTAGTCACCAGAACCACCACAGATTTGCCTGCAAATTACATCATCTTGCCACACCCTGAACAACCAGGCGGGAATGGGGTTTGCCCGATATGCACGTTATCAGCGTGACGCGGTCATCCTCGGTGCGCCCGAGGTAGCTCCAATCGGTTTCGGCGATCTCCGTGACCGTTTCCACGGTATATGTCCTGCTGCCCAGGGCGGTCTTGTAGCTGATACTGTCGCCGATTTTCACCGTGTGCAGATTTTTAAAGTATCCGTCTGTGAGATTAAAATTGACATTGTGCCCACAGATTCCGATGTTACCCGACCACGCGCTCGTTGTCTTGAAATGCGCGAGACCGTGACTCATCGCTTCCATCTCATCATCCGTTTCATAAACATTAACGGTGAGGCCGATTTTCGGAATGGACAATAGTCCGATGCTGCCATCAGACATCTGCGCCTGCTCCGGCAGCGTATAGTTGCCGCTTGGAACAGGCGCGGCCTGTAAAGCGGACTCCGGCGTGTCCGCAATGGCGGCCGCCACGGGAACAATCTCGGGACCGACCTTTGGTGGGGCTGTGGCCGGAATGACTACTATGCCGTCCTTGGCGGTGTAGACCCGGTTTTTGTCCATATCAAAGGTGACCTCGCTTTCGGTGGGCGGCTCAGCCGCGGTTTTCGGCTCAGGCGCGGCGGCCTGCGCAATGATTACCGCCAACGCTATCGCCATAATCGCCAACAGTACAGTCAGCCACTTTTTATACTGCTCCCAAATCTTACGCATCCTGTGTACCTCCATCACGTTTCATATATCCCAAAGCGTGGGGCTTACGCCGCTCCGGGCGGACTTCCGGCCCGGATTGATAGCCGTCGAAACCACCGGCAGTTCTCTTTGTTCGCCTGGGCAGTTTACCAATCTTGCGGAAAATGAACACGCCCAACACAACAATTCCCGCGCCGCCAATCACAAGAAATGCGATCAACCCGGCTTCTCCGGTGTCGAAGCTCTCGGGGATTATGGGAACCGGAACAGCCTCATAAATAATGGAATACAGAATATTTCCATCGGTGAGCCTGCTTACATTCCCGCTGTAGCGCGCGGTTACGAGATAGCCGTCCGCCTTGCTGCCGGAGGCTTTGCCGGTGTAGACGGCAGTGGCTGTGTAGGTAGGGGCCACAAGGTTTTCATTGCCTCCAGCGGGTGACCATTGGACGTCGGCGAGGCTCAATGTCACGCCATTTTTCTGCGTGGTCTTTGGAATGTAATAGGGATCGTTGCGTTCCAGCCCGTAGTATTCCTTTGTATCCTTTATTGTATAGGTGTAGCCGCTGGTGGATTCCACCTCGGTGGTGATGCTGTCGGAAACCAGCGTGAGCTGGCCTGTGTAGCCGTTTTCGGCATATTCCAAACTTTCCGGCAGCAAGGGGAGGATGTCCTCCCGCTTGTCGGATTCGCTGGTGACGGTGACAGCCTGGGACGTTTCCCTGTTCTCAGTGGAACCGGGAAGGGTCTGCCGGAGCACCTCCCGCAGGGTATATTCCACGCCGTTTCTGGTGAGCCCCTGCTCAATCAGCGCTTGCGGTGTTACATCCGGTGGAACCTCGTAGGTTTTGACCAGCAGCTTCACGCCGTCCTCAGTTTTGGTTTGCACATCCAGCGGGAGATAATCCGAGAGAGTGCCATCAAAATTGCTGATCTGTGGCGTGATATCCGTGATGGTAATTGCCACCCCATCCTCCGCCTGTACACTATCAGGGGAACGGAGGCCGTCTGCCGATTCGGCGGCATAGACATTACCAGTCAGCAGAATGATTACCGCCAGCATGGGAATCAGTTTAGATTTGTACACGGGCATTCCTCCTCTTTTGCCGCGTCATAGACCACATCCTCCACCATCAGCCTGTCCTCCAGTTCGCTGAGGCACGCGCCGCCCTCGCGGAAGGATTCGAGGATGTAATCGGGGACGTCGGTCAGATCGTAGTCGTAGCCGGCCTTTTCTACAAGGATGGAGCCGTCCTCGTCCACGCAGGTGGTCAGCTTGCAGCCGGGCGGGAGCCCCGCATCCTCCAGCACATGGGAGGGTATGACCACAGGTTCGTCCGATTCCAGCCCGATGCATTTGCATAGCCCGCACTCATCGCAGTCCCCGCAGGCAAGGGCAAGGTGAGCGGAGAGATCGACGGACAATTCGTGCAGGGTATGGATGACATTCACCATCTCCATGGCGGTCATTTTGGCGGGAACAGCGACCAGTGTGTTTTCCCCGGTGTGAAATTCCAGCGCGGCTTCCTCCGCCAGCCCGGACAGGGCGAGGAGGGAATCGGGGACGGCGAGTCTTTTAGCTTTGAGGCTTCTGTTGATAATCAGTTTCATGCGGCACTCCTGTTCTGTATTTAATAGAGATTTGCGGACGGCTTTCGTCACTCCAGCCATGACTTTTCCAACACCTCAAACTGATTGGCGCAGGCGCGGCCAACGGCGCCGAGCTGGGCGGCGGTCATATGGGGAATCTGGGCCAGCAGATTTTCGACCTTCGCCTCGTCATGGGTTTCATCTCCGATGAGCCGCGCCTTGCTGATGCTGATGGAATCGCCGTATGCCTCGAGCCGGACATAGTCGCCCTTTTCGATCCCCGCCATCACAAGATGCTCGGTGGGAATCACAACGCAGCGGTTGTGGTATACCTGTTTGATTACGAGTTTTTGATTCATGTTCCTATTCCTTTCCAGGCCGGACGGCCTTGTCACGCGGACCTTTTTTTATTCTTGAATCCGGGCAGGGATGCCCGCCCGGATTTGGACAATGATATTCCAGCGGAAAACGCAAACAGCGTGGTCTGCTCCGGCAGGTGATTTTTCCGCTCAGTGGTGTCGTAGTTGGAAATGAGCAGCTCCTTGTAGACCTTGCCACCGTTGTACCGCTGCGCCATGTTGTCCAGCCGTTCCACCGCTTCGATATGAAAGCCCCGGTACAGAAAGCGGATATGCCGGCAGTCGTTATAACTGAGAAGCCACTTACCTTTGACATTTCTCAGCGCGTTGCGCAATTTAATGTGATTGCCACGCGTGAAGCCGACGTCCTGGTAGTAGTCCTCGGTTTCGTAATAGGGCGGGTCGCAGTAGAAAAAGGCGCCAGCCTTGTCGTAGTGGCTGATGAGCCGCTCAAAGGACTGGTTTTCAATCACGGTATTCCGCAGCCGCCGGTTTGCCGCCCATATGAGGGAGAAGGTCTTGTAGAGATCAAACGCCTTGCAGCCGAACGAGGTACCCTTGCTGGCGTAGCTGTAGCGGATGATTTTGAAAAAGGTTACCGCCCGGTGGATGTCGGCGTCCTTGCTCCGCTCACTCAACAGCGCGCGGATTTCCTCCGCATCCGGCTCTGAGAGCATTCTTTGGGCAATGTCCAGCTCCTCCGTCAGATATAAATTGTTGAACTGCTGCTTCTTTAGAAAGCGTTTTAAGAGCTTGAATTCGTCCCGCGAGGTCAGCGGCAAAAAGCCCAGCTCCAGCAGGAACGCCAGCGGCCTTTCCTTGACGCAGCGGAACAGGTTGACCAAATTACTGTTGAAGTCGTTATACACCTCAAAACCACAGATGTTTTCCATGCCGAGCAGTACCCAGGCCGCGCCGCCGAACACCTCAATGTAGCTTTCAAAGAGGAGGGGGAACCGTTCGTAGATCAGCTCCCGCAGCGCCTTTTTCCCGCCTACCCAGCTCAAAAAGCTGTTGATGATTTCACCTCCTTAACGCAAAAAAGGGCAGTATCTTCAGCAGCTAATAAATTAGCCGCTTGGATACCGCCCTCAATATATTGTGTATTCTGTTTTACATGCCCATGGTTTGTTCCCAGACAGGGCTGTCATTCTGAATCTGCTGTTCCGGCGGTCCCATCTCGGGACACCCGCCTTTGAAATCCTGCTCGGGCTTCATAAAGTAGCCATCCCCGCTCTGCCAGAAGCTGACGTAGAGATCGCCGTCCCGCGTCTTGATAGGATGCTGCTCGAAATGTTCTCCCCAGCCATCACTAAATTGTGAAATCACATGATCATCTAATTCCGCCATTTGATGCCGGTTCATATCCGTTGTTGTTTTGATGCTCACGACGCCCCACAGCTCGTTGTTCCACACCTCCACAGAGGGTTTGATGCTGTACACCTTATCCTTGAGACCGCTCCCGCTGTCAAGATAGGGAGCCAGCCCGCGCTCCTGCTCACCGTGCCCATCCATATCCCTTTTGATTTGCGCGTTAATTTCCCGCTCATAGTGCCGGGCGACAGAGCTGGAGATGGTCGCGTACTCAAACTCATTTGGGCAGTCGCCGTATTGCTGACCGAGCGTGCTATCGGGGTCGGTCCTTACCTCCAGCGGGCAGTAGAGCCTGATTTCTTTTTCCCGTGCGGGACGGTAATAATCAAACACAAAATCATGATCATTGCGGGAAATGACGCCGCTTTCAGTGATAACCGCGCCGCTGTCCGCAGCCAGTGTGTCACCAAGTTTTTTCAGATCGAAACAAGAGGCGAGCATGGTATCCACGCCCTTTGCCAGCAGATATTTTTCCGCGTAGGCTTCGATGGATGGCGCGAAATCATAACAACGGAAGTTCTTCGAGATATCCGCGGCGAAATCCAGATTGGAGCATCCCTCGTATTCCAGTGCAGCGGCGAATTTGGCGTGGGCGTCCTTGCCGTACTGACTGAGCTCGTCCAAGCCCAGACCGAGGTTGTGGGCTTTCCAAAGGAGCTGTTCCATCGGGATATCGGTATGCGTGTCGAGACACCGGCTCAGGCCGGGGTATTCACTGACGGATTCCACCGCCCTGCACTCCGCCAGGGACTCTGCCTTGAGGCTTGCCAGCGCCACATGCAGTTCATCGCTTTGTTCGGGAGCGTCCACGGCTGCCATGCCGGACAGCGGAAACTTGATCCACACGCCGTCCGGGTTTGCGTCGGAGCAGAGCCGCATCTTCATGTAACAGGCGAGGGGATCAATATTCAGATTGGATTCGCGGAGTTCATTTTCCATATCCCTAATGTGATGGCCCTTGATGAAAGCGTTGGTGCTGTCATCCCACCCCATTCTGCCGAGCAGATCATAGTCAAAATGCTCCATCGCGTCGGCAGGGCAGTTGGCGAGAGAATTCGCGAAGTCGTTTGCCGCCAGATAGCGCCCGAGGGATTCGTAATCGCCGACATTCGGCGTGAGGTCAAAGCTGTCGAGATTGTACAGAAGCTTGGCGCAGTCCTCAATACTGCCGCAATTGGTGAGCAGGGCCGCGCCCTCCAGCTTGATGCGTTCGTACTCCGACAGGCCGGACAGCAGCGTGGCGAGGGAATTTAGCTTGTCCAGTGGCAGCGGGCCTGTGATCTGACTGTTCAGTTCGTTCAGCCGGAATGAGTACGAGTGGGCTATGTAGGGTCGGGGTACTTTTGCGCCAATCATCATTTCCTCAATAGCTGTGGGGGATGCGGGAAGCCCTTTGCCGAGGAATGTGAGGTTGCCGTCGATGCCATCGTCCATATCGTGGATTAAAATTTCATACATGAAGGTTATCCTCTTTCTATTAAAACATTTTTTGCGTCCAGCTCCTGCATATCAGTCCGCAGGCAGGAGCCGTCATCCCCGCTGTGGCACATGAGTCCATGGCGCGGGTATGGGCATCCAAGGCACCGGGGTGATCTGGTATGGTAGACCTTGGACGGTTCCGGTATGGGAAACCGGATCACACGGATACTGGACAGATTCCATTGCATGGGAGTGCATTGTACATTCATGATTGCTGATTCTCCTTACTGACAACAATTTTCTATTGAGGCACGCCGTAAAACTCGCGGATTTTACTCCATTGCTTAAGCAGATCCCGTATCCCCTCAGATTCTTTCTTTTTCAGCGAGGCATAGAATGTTTTTACCCGCTCAATGTCCTTCGTTTTATTCTTGATCGGCAGCGCGTCCCACACCATTCCGCTGTACTCGGAGTGGTATTTCTCACCAAGACGGGGATCGAGGATGGATACAATTCCGATGTCACTGTAGCTGCGGATCAAGCGCCCGGCTCCCTGCTTCAGCTTGATAATCATCTCAGGCGCCAGCACTTCCATCAGCGGATTGCCGCTCCGGCTGCATTTTTGATGGATGATTGGATCGGGGACCGGAAAGGGAAGCCGGAAGATGATGAGGTTCGACAAGCTGCTGCCCTCAATATTGACGCCCTCCCAATAGGTACCCGTGCCCAGCAAAACGGAATTTGTGTCCCGCTTGAAGTCCTTTATCATAAGATTCTGGGCTTTACCCGGCAACTGCGCATACAGCTTGTATGGCAGGTGTTGGCGGAGCAGCAAATCATACACGGCCTGCAAATCACTTTTGGACGTAAACAGCACCATGGCTTTTCCGTTTGTAATCTCCAGCAGCTTCACGATTTCCCTCGTTCCCTGAATAATAAAAGCCTCCCTGCACCTGTTTGGGTGCGGGAGGCTGTCGCTGTAATAGAGAATGGCGTGCTTGTTATATGGAAATGGAGATTGCCTGGGCTCCGATAAATATCCGAGGGGCTCGGCGGGGAAGTTCGTGCTGTTCACGAAATACGCGTATTTGTCTTTAGTGCTTCCGGCGGACTGGCCGATGATGGTCGCGGAGGTAAGGATGCACCGGTGCTGCTGTGAAAAATATAGATCCTCAATGATCTCATTTACATTTGCGGGACAGGAGCTGATGGTAACGGGCCGGCCTGCGCCTTTCCGCCGCTCCAGCCAGAATAAGGTACCGGCGTCCTCTCTGAGCAGATTGGAAAAGAAGCGTGAGGCATTTTGTGTTTCTCTAATGACAAACGGGACTGAAGAAGTCACCGTTCTACTGAAGAGGGACGCTGAATGGATGTCGGAAGCGATTTTGTCCAGATAGGAGGTTATCACAAATAGCAAGGGCTTCAACCCGCTGTCCTCTGAAACGGACAGGAAGAACCGCTCCGCGTTCTGCGACAGCTTCTTATCCTTTGCGATCTGCGATTTAATTTGCTGATCCAACAATTTGTACAGCTCGGTCAGGCAATGGTGAAGGACGTCAATTCGGTATTCCAGATCACCGCGGTGTTCCTCCCGCACCGCTTCCATGGCCTCGTCGATAACGCCACTGATTTTACTGTGGCTGTATCCCAGGGTGAGAGCGCTGCGGACTTTATCCTCCAGATTGTGCGCTTCATCCAGGACGATGTGCGTGACGTCGTCCGGCAGCAGGGCGCATTGATCCAGAGACACTTTTTGTAAATGGACCGTCAGTAAATCATGGTTGCAGATGATGAAGCCGCTGGTTTTTCGCATTCGGTCACGCAGCTTGATAAAATGGTACCGGCTCTCCAGCTCGCATTCCTCTACGCAAGTCCTGTTGCTGTAGCCATTGATGTTGATTTTGTTCCAGAGGCTGTCTGCAAAGGTTGCTTTAAAATCCTGACGCTCCACCGCTCCGGCCAGTATTTCGGATTCCAATTGCTTGTCGCCATGCTTTTTTATATACTGAAAAGCTTTTTTGCGGCAGACAAAGTGCGCCTGACCTTTTGCCAGCACCGTTTCCACAGGGTACTTCAGCATACTTGATATATGACGAATGTCGGCGATGAGCTGCTCTTGCAGCGCGATGGTGGAGGTTGAAATCACGATGGGTTTTCCGCTTGTCTGGTGATAATACATGAGCGGGACGAGATATGCGTAGGTCTTTCCTATTCCAACTCCGGCCTCCACCGCGATGTGCTTGTTATCACGGAGAGCCCCCGCAATGTCAAAGGCCATGGCCTGCTGGCCGGCGCGGGTTTCAAAACCGCGCCTTGCGGCTTCCACCGTGAAGAAGCGGTTGACCTCTGTGCATATGCGCTCCAAGGGGTTTATGGTTACTACTGTGTTTGTTTTCTGCAAGGGCTTCTACCTCCAAAATGAAAAAGGAACGCGGATTTTACTACCGCGATCCTTCTTCGTATGATATTTATTTAGAAATACACATCTGACCATTTTTTTCGATTTCGTGTAATTGGCCTGGTGTGTAAAAGGTTATATGGCTTCATATGTCATAGAAATGCAAAAGGCCGGTACCTCAATTTGAGATACCGGCCTAAATCTATGAAAACGGCTTTAAAAGACATGTGTATCCATGAAAAACGGGCATTTTGGAATTGCTCCCCAAATGCCCGTTTTTCCGCATTGTTATCGGTCAAAATGGACTTGTATCTATTTTGACCAAATCTTTTGGTGCCGCCGACCGGACTTGAACCGGTACTCCGTTGCCGGAACGAGATTTTAAGTCTCGGGTGTCTGCCGATTCCACCACGGCGGCATATTGAATTTTTCTACCCATGCAGAAGTGTTGATTATGTGTTAGACTGGCAGTTTACTGCCTCAGATGCCAGAATCAAGCAGAAACGCCTATATCCAGCCCTACTCTGATTATCCACCGGATGGGGTAGTAGGAAAATCGCTTTATTATTATACAACAAAAGGCATGCCAGCGTCAACATCCAAATCGCTTCCCACCACGTCAATCTAATTTAAAGCGGGGAAGAAAAAAGAGAAAAATGGACACTATTACCAAGAGGTGGTAATAGTGAAGATAACAGAGACATTGCTGGAAGCGATGCGGGAATTAGAAGATAAA
>Ga0153945_1000557_pt1 | contig 11340 bp, 9 predicted proteins | sample TSNJ029MetaG_FD_104720 | JGI IMG/M metagenome (GOLD analysis project Ga0153945, IMG submission 104720) | Attine ant fungus gardens microbial communities from New Jersey, USA - TSNJ029 MetaG | ecosystem: Host-associated > Fungi > Mycelium > Unclassified | place: USA: New Jersey, Wharton State...
ATATCGGAACTAAAAAAGGAGCTCGACGGCCTGTCGATACATTACTACTTCCCGGACGAAACCGGAAAAGTCATCAAGAGAGAGGTGCTTAAACGGCCGATTACCTATAGCGATAAGAAAGTGTATCGCGGTGGCTATCTTGCGGTATCGGGATGCGCTGAGCTTTCTTACGATGAGTTTATGAAAACCAGCACAGACGAACACGTTATGGCCGATCTATTTATCGAAAAGGAATGGCTCGACCAGTATGTGAAGAACAGCACCAATTACAGTGACCTTGATGAGTTTTTCCGTGGATACTCCTGCGAATCTACCATTCAATTGCAAACAGACGCCAGAAGGGCTGGGGCACTTGTGTTTGCATACCGTCCTACACTCGATACACAGTTCCTCTTCTATAACGCGCGCGCCGCCGCCTTTCCTGCATTTGCCGATCTTATCAGTGAGTTTTTACTGAATAACGGATATGCCGAAGCATCCGGCGCCCTGGAATATATCATGGGCTGGAGTGATACGCCTCCCAAAAGAGTTGTTGACCGCAGTGAGAATAACTGCTACGAAGGCAACTATCTATCTGTTGTTACCTACGCTTCCCTATCCGACGAAGAAGCCGCAGCGCTTAAGGATTCCGATGAAACGCCGCTCGCCAATCTGATCATAAAGAAGGAGTGGTTGGAGCTCTACGTGGCTCAGGAAACAGAATATGCCAGCCTTGACGAGTTTTTCTCCGACTATATCTATGATACGATCGAGGACCTGGAGTGGAAGGCCGAGCAAGCAAGAGCGTTGGCTTTTGTGTACCGGCCCACGCTTAATGAGCGGTTTCATTTTGTGGACACCCACAATCACGCGTTCCTTGCCTTTGCTGATTTCATCAGTGGGCTTTTGCATGAGCGGGGATATATCGACGCCTCAAGGGCGCTTGATCGCATTATGGATGGACAGGATGATATGCTCCCTGCCATAGATGATTCAGTGGCGATCATTCAAGGAGAAAAAGATTCATGAAAGTGGAGATTATGCACCCAAACATCACGCAGTATCATTTCAATTTGAGCATAGTGACCCCATCTACGCAAGCTGTATGTGGGCTAGAATCAATCTTGATCATGACACATTCACCATGACGGCCACAAGCGATTGCGGGGATTATTCGTATCGCTGGCAGGTGACTGAATCAGAATCCTTTCTGCGCCTTATGGCGAGGATCAGCGGAAGCTATCTGCTTGATGCGATATCAAGTCAATGTGTGTTTGACTTTGATGAAAGTAAACAACAAGCCGTTAAGCAAGCAAAAATATGTGATATTGATTCCGGGATCTATAACCAGCTCCTTGACATTGAGCCATGCAGTGAAGAATCATTCTTCCAAATCGTCGAAGGATTAACCAAATGGGATTTTGAGTACATTCCCATTGAAAAGCGATATCCGGCGGGAGCGGTTACTTTCTGCAAGTTATTTTGTGGGTATCTGCAGCCGATCTTGCGAAAAGAAAACGACCTTGCTTCATAGCCAGAGAAAATAATAATTAAGCTTTGCTGGTAGCGCTCAAGAACAAAAAGGTGGGACGTGTATATCACGCCCACCTCATTTTCTTCTCTCGCCTCATAGGAGGTTTGATTGCTTTATCCGCGCCTGATAACTTCATATTTGTTGTTTGCAACTTATTGATATGCTATAATGAAAAGCGTCCATGCAAGTGGAGATACTGGATGTGTGATTACTTTATACCTATTGAATACTGCTGAAGTGGAGAAGATGGAATGAAAGTGCTATCAGCAATTTTAGCAGCAGCTGCCATGATGGTTGCTTTTACAGCTTGTGACAACTCCCCCGGGGAACTCCCGGAATATAAAGAGCCCTCGGCATATGAGAAATACATAAAGGCTGGCGAGGTGCTGGATGCTGCCGGCTCGATGAGCGCGAATGTTTATATGAAAATGACAGTGAGCGCCGATGGTGGAGCATTTGTTATGGAGACCTCGGGCGCAGTTAAGACAGTAGCGCTTAACAAGGCCGATATGGAAATGGATGCGATGTTGTTCATAAACCTCTCGGACGGCTCGGGACGTCACAGCACAGGTTGGAATCACATCTATATGGCTTATTACAAGGATAATTATTTATATACACACCTACAGGAAATGGTTACTCTGAACGAGCAAAAGTACAAAAGACCCGTGCCCGCAGCGGAAGCAGCGAGACAGGTTAACATATTCGAACCGATTACATTTTTGGAATCGTCGATAAAGGAAGTCAGCGAATCCGAAGCGGGCAGTGAACCGGACAATGAATTCAATGCTGACAGCGGCACATTGCTTAGATTTTTGATAGACGCTTCCACATTGAACAAGCCGCTGGATGCAATGGTGGACTCAAAGCTTGGGGATTTGTTCGGTGAATTTGACGGCCCATCTACAAAGATAAAATATGGCGACCTGATGCTGACCGTACTGCTTGATGAAGACGGCGGCATGTCGAATATAAGGATGTCTTTCCCTATCGAGGCAACTGTCGCCGATGGCATCTTGGCAACCGCTGAAATAGAAATGCGGATGGGAATATCCCAGATTGGCAGGGTCATCATCAACTTCCCCGATGATCTGGATGCATACGAGTTAATGTCTGAGTCTTTTGAAATTTGATATGGGTAGTGATAAAAATGACAGCAGCAAAAAGGATGAACGCTAAAAGAATATTCACTATTATTCTCGCGCTTTGTCTCGCCTTTACCGCTTCATCGTGTACGCCGGCAGGCCCCGCAACAGACGAGTCGCTGAAAGAATCGACAGTACAATCAAGCTCGCCGGCGCCTACGCCTGAAAAGAATGTCGAAATGATTGAAATGTACGGTTTAGTTTTCTTCGTTCCTGAGGAGCTTGAGTACCTATGGCTTTCCGGCGCCGAGCAATCTATTTATGTGAATTTTGAGAGGGACGACAGCGGCTCTGACATAAGTTGGATGAGCGTATCTCCCAACAGGCCGGGTTTGGAAGATACAGCCGACTTTCTACCCACTCTGACAGACGGTTCCGGCGCACCGGTTCTGACAGCAGAATCCGTTACCGACCAATTTGATTGGGAAACAGAGGTCCGCGCCGTTTTGGGAGAAGATTCGCTGACTGTCGGCGGAATGCCCGGAGCTTACATAGAAGTGGAACTTTCCAGTGAAAGCTGGCCTGACGAAATATGGAGAGTCCGGCTCACCCGTACTGTTTACGACGGCATCGCCTACGATTTTCTATATGCGTCTCTTGCGGACATGTTCGAGGAACAACTGCCCGCGGCGGAAGGCATAATTGCCTCTGCCCGGTTAAAAACCGATAATCCTATAGAAAAGATTTCATTTTGGGATATAGCAATGGATTATCCCACAAATGATGTAAAAGCCACCGTTTCGGAAGAAGAGATTCTTCTTTCCAATAGCCACTATAGTGGCAATGCTCTGAGGTTTTACGCAAGGCATGACGACACCGTGCTTTACACCGATGAGTTGCTGGACGATCCATCCCAGATAGACAGGCTTTTCCGCATCTGGTCATACAGCTTAGTGGATCAGCGTTTTAGAAAATATCGGGAACCCCGGGAGGTTTTGCGTGAAGTGACGGAGATAAACGGCAAGCGCACATTGCGTGCGGTTTATCATGACGACTGGGAAGGCAATCAATATGACGAATACATGGAAGTATTACTGTTTGTCCACAACTATGACCTGTATATTCTACAGGGGAAGGGCGAGATTGGGCACGAAGAGACACTGCAGTCCTTTACACAGCCGATTTTTGACAGCGTCAGTTTTGAAAAGACTATATCGGAACCGCCACCGGACCGCCCCATGCCTTATTCCGACACCGTGAAATGGATTACCGATACCTACGCGATTCTCACCATCCAAAACGGAACGGATACTGACCTTGTGGGCGCCTTTCTGCCGACGGGGAAAAACGCGGAGGCAATGAGGGAAGGGCTTTTCAGAAGCTGGGGCATTACCGACAGGGAATCTTCAGACAATGCCATAAACTCGCTATATCAAAGAGGACATCGCGCCCAATTCCAGGAGTTCGCAAAGGAGATCCCCATACTTGAGTTGGAACCGGATGAATTTGAGTCGTATCTAAAAGAATTTCCGGATATCTCTGATGATCTCAGTGAGCAGCTTCGGTATATTTACGAAAACACCCGTGAAGCTTACCGTCTGCATGGCGACAAAGCTATTCTGGCATGGGATTATTGCCGTATTATTTACCTCTATTGTTCAGGATACATCGCTGGATATTACACATATAGCGAAGCGCTCGATTTATCCCTGCCGATTGCTTTAGAACTGCAGGGGATATACTCCTCATGGGGCGAGATGTACCGCGACTATATGGCTGGGTTCCATTTTTGGAGCCCCGGAGACGTTAACGATCCGAGTACAGAAAATTACTCCCGCACGCAGATTATGCTCGATCTGGAGACCTCGACCGATGGGCCGAGTTCCCTTCTGTGGGACACAAAGCTCTTGGCTGATTGGAACGCGGCGCCTCGGGATTGACGCGTGTAGTGTAGTAAAAGTGTATCAAAGTTTGACGTATAATAGTAAAAGTAGGGGAAATTGCATTGGGAAAAAAGATTAGCTCAATATTTTTATCAGCTATACTGCTATTATCAGTGTCGGGTTGTAATGTTGCCGAAAATCAACAGGCTCAGTCATCACCATCATTGTCTACCATGGCCCCCGATGTACAACCATTCGAATCAAGTGACGATAAGGAACCTGTTGAAAGTGAAACACCATTAAACTATGAAGATTATGTATTTGGAGCTTTCCGAGAGAAAATAGTCGGCTTGGGCGATAGAGACTGGATGGACATGACAACACAACAAATGCTGGATGATTGGGATTATTTTTATCAGGCGTTAGTAGACAACTATCCGTATTTTGGTGTTGTGGAGCGTACTGCCGGTATGGATATGAATTCTTGTTATCAGCAGGTGCGTAATGCAATCCCCAACTTTACATATGACTCGGAGTATTTGTTGGCAGTCTACGATTTCATACAACAAACCGGAAATGCAGGTCATTTATCGCTATCTTGGCCGCAGGCTAATGATAGCGAAACACAACTATATAAAGATATCAAACAGCTGATGAATCAGGCTACGGCAGAATATAGAGAATTAGCTGGAGAGGATTTAAAGGAATCGAACTTAACTACAGAGATTTTGGAAAATGGTAAAATCGCTTACGCAAAGATTCGCTCTTTTGGATGGGATACTATGACGGAAGATCAAGCTACTCTGTTTGATTTTTATCGTCAAATAAAAGATTACGATCATCTCATTTTTGATATTACCGGTAACGGCGGCGGAAGCATGGGCTATTACATGGATTTAATTATGGCACCTTTGCTGCGTGACACTGCGATCAGTTTCACATATGTGTTTTTGAAGGACGGTCAACTAAATCAAAACCACCTGTTGAATCGGGGAGATACTATAGAAAACTGGTATGAGTTATCTGATGCGCCATCCACATTTATGGATGAATTTCTCGAACAAACACAGCAGTATTTTGATGCCGATACACTCCAACGTGTAACTGTTATGTTCAATTCTTTTGTGTGGCCACCAGAAGCAATGAATACAGATGATTTTAAGGAACTGGACCGCTATCAGTTAAGCACTATGATTTTTGAACCCGGTCGGACAGTAGAGGATGAACAAGTTGAATCCATCCCCTTTCAAGGCAAGATTTGGGTATTGGTAGATGGAGATGTATACTCTTCGTCAGAATCATTCGCTGTAACGTGCAAACAAACGGGCTTTGCGACAATCGTAGGAACACAGACAGGCGGAGATGGCATTGGTATGGACCCAATTATTTTCACATTACCTCATTCCGAGCTTAAAATTCGTTATGCTCCTGTCTATGGAACCACAATAGACGGTAGAGGGAGTGAAGAATTTGGCACTACGCCAGATATTATTTCTCATACGGGTGAGACACCGCTGGAAACCTGTTTGAACGCCATAGAAAACGCAAAATAACATTCGAGAATTTTTCCTTCTTCTCTTGCTTTCCTGTTTTGTATGCAGTAAAAAAGTTTTTTGTTCAGCATCGAATAGTAGATATATTAGCTCCCATTCAAAAGCCGTAATGGGCGATGATAGAAGCGGCTCCGCTGTTCTTTCGTAATACAGCTAAGGGGACAAATCGTAAAAGTGGTGAAGCTTCCATGTGTCATCTTCCTTTTGAAAAACAAAATAGTACCATTGTGTTTCGTCATTTGCATCAACATCCATAGTTAGGATACGCCACTGGTCGTCGGCATAGGCCAGTTCGTACTTGTCGGTGAGGGAAAAGGGCCCGCCAATGCCGCCGCTTTACATATTACGGTACAACAGGCCATAAAGCCTGCTTGAGATCGTCGTGATACTGTCTGCTCATCAGATTTCCTGCTGCAAATTATCTTTTCCTCATGCCTCATACTCCTATATTATCACAGACACCAGCATTCAATAATAGGAAATTGAGCGATTAGTAAGTCCAATACAGCCTATATATTCTGAAAAAGCCCGCGATCGATGCGGGCTTTTAATTATTATATGATTCTTTATCTTAGTTCAGCGCTGTCCAAGCAAATTACTATCCTGGCTCATGAGATCTTTGGTGTCGGTACAAATCTGACATAATTCTCATGCAAACTATCAGAGATGAAAGGAGGGCTATATTTCATAATAAACGGAAAACAAGGTTGTATCACCAGTGAACACATAACACAAATAGGAGGAGAAAAGCTGATGACAAGGGAAGAAGCAAAAGAGAAGGCGGAGATGGGGGTATATGTCAGCATGAACCGCGGCGATATCGAGGTTGAGACAGCCGTTTACGGAATGGCTCAAAGATCAGGATCATGCCAGACGCTCATGCCGGGGCCGGGTGCGTGATCGGAACCACAATGACAATCACGGACAAGATCGTACCCAATCTTGTTGGGGTAGATATCAGCTGCGGTGTTTTGTGCATGAAGCTGAACGCAAAGGACATATCGCTGCCACAGCTTGACGGAATTATCCGTTCCTGGATTCCTGCCGGCCGCGAGGTGCGGGAGTCGGAAGATAGTGAATTCGACCTGACTGAGCTCCGGAGCTATTCTTGGATCAGGGAAATATCCTGGTTGAAGCGCAGCCACGGAACACTGGGCGGCGTTAAATCACTTTGTGGAATTAGCGCGCGATGAAAAGGATGATCTCTACCTTTTGATCCACTCCGGCAGATCTGGGGCTTCAAATACCGGATTTTCAGTCGGGAGTACCTGGAAGAGGTTAAGAAAGAGCTGACCCCACTGCTGCCGAAGAAGGCAAAAATAATTGTCGAGGCTTTATCCAAGCAAGACAACAGACTTGAGATAAACAAGTAAACAGGCTTGCAGGAAATATGCCCCTATTGTGGGCGCGTTTGGTGTGAATAAGAGATTTAGAAAGGTATAGGTGCTTTATGAGCAAAATGAAATATGACGGAACTGCTTCGCAGCGTCCTTCTCTCCACCTGGAGTGGAACAACCTACGGGAGCTCGCCGAAAACAGGTTGAAGGAATTGTTAGGCAGGGATATTATCGCGCGGAACGACCGGTGGGAGAACTATCACTGGGGTTTCAATATAAGCGACACGCCTCTTACCAAGGATGATATGGAGAAGCTGTTCGATGTCCTCGGCGCCGACGATTTTGACAGGGACAGCAATGATTTTGGCGAATACCCGATCATGGAAATCAACCAAGGGCTCGCTGAAAAACTGCTTGCAGGCGATCTGCCTTTCAAAATGCACAGCTCTCTCGCGGATGAGGAGGGCGCGTGGTTTTTCGGACCCATGGAAAGCCAGAGAGTAAAAATCCTGGTGTACTACCCCGCGACCGATCTGACGCCAGAATGTCTGAGCTTCGTTACAGACGACAAAACAACCAAAGATGATATCTTCGACGCCTTCGACGAAGCATTGCTTATCGTTGACGAAAATGAGGAGGACAACCGGCTTACCCGCAGGGATAACCTGATCGAGATCATTGAAGATAAGACCGGATGTAAAGCAGTCTGTACGACCTTCGATTATGAAGGCGAAATTCAGTAACACCTGGCATGCCGGGCGTTCGAATACACCGGAATTATCTGTTGGCTGAAAATGTCGAGAGCATTCCGGTCCGCTTTGCTAAATATCAATAGAAGATAATCTGAAAGACTGCGGCAGATGTTGGGCGGCTCGAGGGAAAGAAACCTAAGCGAAAAGCTAAATATGCTAAGACCCCCACGATTTTGAGTAAACCGTGGGGGTCGTTATTTTATATGGGTATTTTTTTCGGTGTATTAAAGTGGGCATACAACCGCTAAATAGAATCGGACGTGATGTCCGGTCTTAATTGCGACATAGGCGGAGAGGGCTCATACCCCGGCACACTATATCGTTCCCTGCAGACAGATCATGTAGCGCTCACTTGTTGTCGGTGTAGGTAGGGATTGTTTTGCTTTCATGGCAATGTTGATGTATAATCGACTTAAAGAAGCATGGCAGAATGGTGCAAGTAGCTGCCCCAAGGGACGATATGGTGAACGAACAGTATCAAATAATGATAGTTTTTGGTAAATAACTAAGGAAAGGGTATTTATGTCTGAAATAGAGTTTTATATTATGCAATTTTCTCCAGATATACAACGCAGACTTATTGATATAAGGTCGATTGCTCTCGATGTTTTTTGTAATGCTGAAGAAAAAATATATCATAATGTTCCTACATTCATGATTAACGGTAAAGACATAATGTGTTATGGAGCTTATAAAGACCATATTACTCTTTATCTTGGTTATGATGTGACAGATTTTTTGAAAAGTATTTACCCACAACACCATTACATAAAAGCTGCCATGCAAATTTATCATAAAGATTCTTTCCCCTATGAATTGGTTAAGGAAATTTGTGGATTAATAAAGCAAAATTACGCAGAATAAGCATTATCTATATGCACCTTAATTTCCTTAAGGAAAGCAGGGCAAGTGACTTGATTCAACTTGCCCTGCTTTCCTCTTCTTTGCTTTTACATCCCCAAAATCGTCCAGACAATAGCAGGAGAGTCACTTCCATATTCCAATGAGCCGAAGCGCCTTTCTGGTTTCTGAATGTTACGCAAAGGTAAAATTCAAATCGGGTAGGAGGCTGACCATTGCCGACCTGGAAAAGGCGGATTCGTCAATTGCATGGCGCGATGGAGGGCTCGTGGCACGCAGAGCAGCAATCTCTACGTTTTATCTGACATCTCATATTTTTTCTACAAGGTGGTAGTATGCCCTATTCGTGTCATGGATCCCCTGTCACCATGATGGGGGAATGTTAAGTATCCCCGACGAAAAAAGATATAAATAGAGAAGAAAAAAATGTCTGAATTCCTACTTTTACGCTTCAAACTTGCTATTTTTAGATTTCATGTGTAGTATAAAAGGCAAAAGATAAAATATTTTTATAATTTTTGTCACAAAATGATCTTTCAAGTGTTGTATATAGTGATACGACTTTATTCCGCCTGTTTTTACACCTGAATGGAGAGAGTGATATGCTGGCGTTATTTCTAATTATTGATACCGATGACTGCGTAATGGTTGAACGGTATTATAAAAGCTTAAAATCCGAGATGCACTATGTCGCCTTTTGTATTCTGAAAGATTCTTCCGAAGCGGAAGCGGCGGTACAGGAGGCGTTTACTCGTATTATGCGCCACATTGACGGCTTCAAATCGATCTCTGAGGAACAGCGGTCAGGCTATTGTTTCACGGCTGTTCGCAATATATCCTTCAATATGAACAGAAAGGCTAAAAACATGCCAATCATCCTATCCACGATAGATGAAATTTTTGCGGATGAGAGCGAAAACCTCGAAAGCATATTGATACGCCAAGAGGAACTGGCGTTGCTAAAGAGTAAGGTGGAGACGTTGGAATCGGAATACAGAAATCCTCTGCTGATGCGGTTTGCAGATAACCTCCGCTATAAGGAAATCGCATCCCTGCTTGACATAAGCGACGCGACCGCACGCAAACGGGTGGAGCGGGCAATAGGCCAGCTTGTGGAATCATACAGAAAGGAGGGTCTCCTTGATGTCTGAACAATCTCTACTTACAGCGTTACATCAAGTCTGCACCGAGATTCGCGATTCTGAAATGGAAGCTTTAAAAACGACAGCATCAAAAGATAAGCAACCGGTTGCGCTGAACCGCGGACAGGTTTTTGAATTGTCGGAACGCATACAGTCTTTACCACAAATCAACCGCGATATTTTATTGGCACGGTATTGTTATAAAATGAGCGCGGAGGAAACGGATAATATCTATGGAGTTACGGATGCAAAAGGTAAATGCCTGTACGCCGAAAAGCTACTCGGATACGCGCTCGATTTAAGCGATAACGAAACAATATCGCCAGGTGACCTTGCCGCCGCCTGCAAGACCGTTGACGAACGCATCTCCTGTGAAATAAAGCTGGAGGCAGGACCCCGTGCCGCTTCCGCAATTTCCCGAAAGCATGAACGCAGGATGCGGGATATCCTCAGGCGTGGCGGAAAGCCAAGCAAATTGTCACTTGCTATGCGGTATGCCGCCACGTTTACGCTGGTGTTGCTTTTAAGCGGTGTGATTACTTTAAGCGTTAATGCCGAGCTTCGTGAAAAATTCTTTAACTGGGTTATCACGACATATCAGGAGTTTTCGGCGTTCGGGAAGGAACCATATTCAAACAGCTTTCTTGATCCGTCAGAAATACAGATGTCTGATCACGCGGCTATTGCGGAGGAATCTGACAATTTAGCAAGCTATGCGATGGAATTTATTCCGGACGGCTTTTATCTCACAGAACAGGATGTCAGCACGAATAACACAAAGAGAAGATATACAAATCCCGACGGCCATGAAATTGTCGTCATAGTCTCCGAGCCGGACGGGACACACCTGTTTGACACGGAAGATTCGGAAATACAAACCATAACGCTGTTCGGGCAGGACGCTTTCCTATGGCAAAGGCGTGTGACATTCTTAGTTTTTCAAATGGACGGGCTGCTTTGCGGCATTATGTCCGACTTAAATTTGGGTATTGATACGGCAATAGAGATCGCTCAATCCATGAAGAGATACGAAAGCACGAAGCAGGCGGACGGAGACAAACCCGTAGACCAACTGCTATCCGAAATAATGCGAATGAGGCCCAAGTATGTGCCGCAGGAGATGTCCCTTACCTCCTTCAGTATAGATGTAAACCACGCATCATATTTCTATACCGACGAATATGGGCTTGAAACGGCGGTCTATGTGCAAAGAA
>Ga0153945_1000559_pt1 | contig 11309 bp, 8 predicted proteins | sample TSNJ029MetaG_FD_104720 | JGI IMG/M metagenome (GOLD analysis project Ga0153945, IMG submission 104720) | Attine ant fungus gardens microbial communities from New Jersey, USA - TSNJ029 MetaG | ecosystem: Host-associated > Fungi > Mycelium > Unclassified | place: USA: New Jersey, Wharton State...
CGCCGAAAAACGCTTGCGAAAATGTACCATCATCGATGCGTCAAACAGCGGCTCTTCCGTAAACTCCTCCAGTCCTAAAAAATACTGCGCATACGGATTCTCAACCGGATGAGAAAGTGTGAGTATGGCCGTCTTTGTTTCCCAAGGTAATTTTTGAAAATAAAAGGGCGGGGCTGTCGCTCTCTGCTCACATGCAGTTTGCAACAGCCCCTTTTGGCAAATCGAAAGGGCAGAAAGCTTTCGTAGCGTCATGTACATCAATCCATGCTAATCTTTCCCTTGAGTTTCAGATATTGCAGTATCATGGCCGCCGAATTATCAGCCCCAAGGTCTCCGCTGTCGATACACAGGTGGTAATTGGCGGCTTCCCCCCAATCGCCTTCCCCATAGGCATTATAGTAGGCCCGTCTGGTCTTGTCCGCTTTTAGAATTTTCTTTTTGCTGTCTTTTTCAGACAGCCCGTCTCTTGTCGATACTCTGGCGATCCTTTTTTCGATTGGCGCGGAGATGAATACATTCAAAGTATCATACTTATCGCGCAGTATTTTATCGGCGCGCCTTCCGACTATAACGCAGGAACCCTGGTTTGCGACACTCTGGATCACTTTTCTCTGGATATCCTGTATTATCATATCAAAAGGTATTCCACCTCCCACGCTTGAGTTGAAAGACGCTGAATATAGAAATCCGTTGGCCCGTTTTTCATCAAACGACTCTAGCCCAATATATGCCCCTCCACTTTCCTTTGCCTCGATTTCTAACAGCTCCTTATCGTAAAATGGGATTCCCAATTGTTCGGCAACTTTTTTGCCGATTTTTCTGGCGCCGCTTCCGAACGATCTGCCGATTGTGATAATTACGTTACCAGTGCATTTACTCATTTCAGACAACCTCCTCTTTCTAAAAACAACAACCTTATCATGAGTTGAGCGGCTTCGTGATTTCCACCTTGCAATGCATATGCGCCATCCTTCCTTTCTCCCAGGGAATGATGCTGTCATACATCTGGAAATGCCTGTTGTCTATATCCCATTCCCATTGATAGCTTTTGCCCGGGTTTTTAAGCAAGTAGGGTATCGGGCAAAACTCGCATCTTTTATTTTCGTTCCTCATGGCCTCCCAACAGATTCTGCCCGCGAGTTCTTTGTCACCATGCATACGCCGCATCATCGCGTTTGCATACACAATCTCGTTTGTTCCCAAATCAGTTACGAAGATTGCAAACTCAAGATGATCCAGAACGCTATCCCTTATATTAAGCCTGTCAATCAGTTCAACAAGATTTTCTGTTTTCTCCTGCAATTGGCACACCTCAATAATATAAATGATTATACAACCGACATTTGGTGTATAAAGGCATGTTGCCCGTGATGAACAGAAAATCTGTTTTCATCCATCTTTGTGTCCATACCGGCCAGCCATTCCTCCAACCGTTGGTTATAAATATGAGAGCCGCTTTGAAATACCATGCCCTCCGCGACGCAGGCCCACGGAGAAACCAATGAAACATCTCTCGCGCATATATCCCGGTCAACGAAGAAATCCAAACCGTTATCTGCCCCGATCTCGGCGCTGTCCAATATTACCGACCCCGTGCCGATGACCGCGTTGTAAATTTTTACGTTGCTGCCTATGTACGCTCCCGGCATGACAACCGAATTAACGACCTCGGCGCCCCGGCTTACCGTGACTGAATCGCTTAGCACCGAATGCTCCACATCTCCAAGTATCGAGCATTCCCCGGCCATAATGCTTTGACCGACAACAGCCCCGCTTGCGACAAAGTCAGGCGTATTGTTGGCGTAGGAAACCTGCGAAATCCATTCGTTATCCTGTATTTGGCGCGCGGCCGGGTCGTCAATCAAATCCATATTGGCCTGCCATAAGCTGCTCACTGTTCCGACATCCTGCCAGTAACCGTCAAACCGGTATGTATAGATTGATTCGCCCATACGCAGCATTTTGGGCAAAATGTCTCCCCCGAAATCACGCTTGGTCAGGATGCTCACGCTGTCCATTAAAAGATATTGTTTCAGCGCGCTCCATTTGAAAGCGTAAATGCCCATGGAAGCAAGGCAGCTTTTCGGTCGTTTCGGTTTTTCCTCGAAACCGTACACACGTCCGTTTTCATCCGCGTTGAAAATGCCGAACCGCGTGGCCTCATTGATCGTGACTTGCGTGGACGCCACAGTTACCGCCGCGCCTGTCGCCTTGTGGAACTCGATCATTTCATTATAATCCATGCTGTAGATATGATCGCCGGAAAGGATCAAAACACATTCGGGGTCAAACCGCTCTATAAACTCGATATTCTTATAAACCGCGTCGGCGGTTCCCCTGTAAGGGTCCCTTTTGTTTTGCGGCGAAAGCATGTAGACATCGCTGTGCTCAGGCGCACCTTCATATGACCCGTAAATATAAGCCTGCAAATCATCGCAAAGATATTGGCTGAGTATGCCCACGGTATCGATCCGTGAACGTGTGCAGTTGCTCAGGGTATAATCAATAATTCTGTGTTTCCCGCCGAAATGAACAGCAGACTTCGGATAGTGACTCGTTAGCGTCCCAAGCCGTTCTCCGCGTCCGCCCGCCAGTATCATGGCTATACATCCTCTTGTACTCATGCGTTACCCCTCTTTCGTCAAGTCATGCTGTCCTTTGGTTACCTGAACCCGTAATGGGGTAAATATCGGAATACGCTGCTTGCTGCATGAGTACGATTTCGAGGATTTTGCTTTCTGCCCTAATGGGCGAAAATATTTAATCCGGGCAATCATTACATTCAATTCAGGCGCATCTTATGCTTTTCCATCACGGATTCAGGCTATATTTATAATACCGGAATACGGACGCAGGCACATCAGCCATAGGGTGAGAAATGAAAAAAAGATTATCCCCATTATATAATTTGAGGATAATCTTTTCGGTTTTTTTAGTTTTCCCTCATACAAAGGCGTAGGGCCTGTACGCCTTTTGATTTTGCAGGTACGGGAGCTTTAATCCATAATCCCCATGCTTCTGGCGGCTATGACGGCGGATGTTTTGTTGCCCACGTCGAGCTTTGAATAAATGGCTCGGATATGGCTTTTAACCGTTGAAATCTTTATATCGTTGTCCAGCGCGATCTCCTTGTATGACATTTCGCTGCCGAGGGCCTTCAATATCCTGAGCTCGGTTTTCGTAAGCTCGAACTGTGATTGATGCTTGCGGGGTATCCTGATTCCGGCACGAGACAGCGTTTTTTTGCAGCTGATAATAATATTTTTTATGTAATCGTCCCTCATATCTTCTCCGATTAGCTCCAATATGGGCCACAAGTCTTTCGCGTCGTCGGAAAAGATGCGGAGAAACCCGTATTTGCGCGCTTCGTCCAAGGCCTCCATAAGGCAGCGGCGGGCTCCATCCTCGTTGCCGAGTCCATAATCGGCAACGGCTCTTAAAATGTTCACCTCTATCAAATCCATGATTCGGTTGTATTGGTGGCATAGCCGTTCCAGATTTCCCAAAATCATGACAGCCTCGTTATAATCGCCGGTAGACAACAGCGCCCTGACGAGCGTCATATGACGGTAAAGCAGATAAAAATACGGTTTTTCCGCATAAGCCTTGTTTTCTTTCTCAAAATCCTCTGTTTGCCCCGGTATCCCTTCCGCCAGCCGGTTGCGCAGTTCAAACGCATGGAATCGCGGCAACAGAAAGGCGTGTCCGTTTTTCAAAATTGTTGTTTCGAGTCGGGACGTTAGCGTACCGATTTCCTTGGGGTTATGCACCGCCCTCACAATTTTGACAAGCAGGGCGATACATACAAAATAGAGATCTGTGATTTGCTTCCCCTCAACCTCGGTCAAGACGTTTTTTATCAGTTGCTCGGCCACCACGAAATTTTCCAGCTCATAGGCATACTCAGCCCTTACCATGTCCAGCCGCCAAAGGGAAATCTCATCATCAATCGAGCCGTAACCCGTTTCTTTGTTCTGCTGAATATATTCTTCGAGGATATCCAGAACCGGGCAATAATCCCGTATGCCCCGCAGCATGGACGGGAATCTGTAAACGGCGGCGCGAGAGTGGTGTAAAACTTGCAGGCTCGGGTCATATTCGGCGTAATTGAACCATTCTTTATGCTTATTACCAAGCATCGATTCCGCGGGATTGAGATAACTAAGCCAACCGGCCTCCCACACGCACTCCGCGTATTCCTCCGGGGAAAGTTCAAGCGCTCCGGGCTCAATCCATTCCAAATATACACCGTAAAGGCGCTGCATTTCCGCAATATTGCCAAGCGCGTAATGAATCAGCGCCATCTTGGCGACAATCAGCGGGTAACCGCGCAAATCCTCCACATTTAAAGACGTGACGCAGCTTGTCAGCTCCAGATATCTTTCCAGCCCCATATCCGCCGAGTTAATGATTCTGAATACCCGGCTGAGACCGTACATGTCGCCCGCCTTGAAGAAATAGGGGAATGCCTGTTCATATTCCGTCTTTTCAAACATCCACCAGGCCGTCTTTTTATAAAGCTCCTTTTCATCAAGGCCGGATGCATCCAGTTTGTATCGCAGGAATGCTCGGAAAACATTCTGATACCGGTATTCGCTTTCATCCAACCTCGATATAAATAAGCCGTTTACGAACAGGCGTCTTAATATTGGGCGGGTTGAGCCGATATCCGTCACGGCATTGCAGGACGCGGGCGTCAAAGTATCCAAAATAGAGGTTTTTAATAAAAAATCCCGGATGTTATCGTCAAGCTCATTCCAGACTTCCGTCTCAAAAAATCCGGTGACATATTCGCGGGCGGCCTCGCCGTATTCAACCGGGCCGCCCCGGGAAATCGTAAGGATGACGTTCAGCGAGGCGGGCCATCCTTCCGTTTCGCTGTGTATCCACATAATATCCTGCCGGGAAGCGGGGCATCCATTATGACTGAAAAATTCAGCCGTTTCATCTGTGCTGAAGCAAAGCTCCTCTAATGCTATCAGGCACATTCGCCTTTTAAGAATCAAATCGTTAAACACAGGCGGCAAACCGGAGCGGCTGGTAATAATGATACGCCAACGCCCAAGCAGCGCCGATATCAGCTCTTTGATTGAACGGAGGAGCGCCGGGGCACTGATAAAGCGCAGTCTGTCCAATACCAGGATTTTATCGCAGGCGCTTTTTTCCGCTGTTTCGATTGCGTTCAATAAAAAATTCAGCGGGCTTTCTATGTATTGGGGGTCGGATAGAATATCGTCTGCAATCCCTTGCCATCCGGCAAGCCGCAACACGGCAGCCGATAAGCTCGCGAAAAAGGCCGATTCGGAATCATCCGTTTCATCAAGCGTTACCCACGCGGCATTCCGGTTCCGTTCTTTCAACCATGATACCACAGCCAAGGTCTTTCCGCATCCGTATGGCGCGACCAAACAGACCGCCTCATCCATTGGGGCGCTGTCTATGATTGCCGCAATATTTTTTCGTGGCAATAACTCATGAAAAACCTGGGGGACAGATGTCTTGGCTTCCCAATGGCTTCTGCGAAGCATGGTGTGTCCCCTCCTTTGTCTCATCATGGCTTGTCAACATTCTTATATATAAATGTATGTTAATTATAATACTTACTATGGAAATATGCAATTATTTACAAAAGAATTTTGGCGAATTTTAGGATAAAAATGTAAGATCGAAAAACGAAATCACTCGTTGTTTACAATCGCTCGTGTGCCGGCTTTCTTTCTTCTATTTCCGCAGGTATTATGGTATGATAATATATGATAATGCGATTAGACTGCGAGGTGTATCGAAAACCGTGCTATATGATTTAATCAGCTTTGATGTAAGAACGATGATAGGAATTTTATTCTGGGGGAACTTAACATCCTCCGCATTGATTTATTCTTATCAGTCAATACATAAAAACGGTTATGACAAGAAGAGTGTCAGATTATTATATCTGTCACGACTGTTAAAATCGGCTTATTATCTGCTTGTTTTTTTCAGAGGAGCGCTTCCGGATGTTATATCCGTGAACCTTGGTAACTCGCTGATATTTATATGCCATTATATGGAAGGCTATTTGATGCTCGCGCTAAGCAGAATTACTTCTAAAAAGCCCTACAGGCTTTTGAAAGGAATTCTGATCGGTTCGGTGATTTTGTTTAATTTGACTGATATTCTTCACCAAAATCCCGGGCTGAGGGTGGCGTTCTCTTCTTTGTTTATGTTTGCCATCCTGGCGATGCCGGCCATGATTCTTCTCTTTTCCAAGAATAACAGCAGGTTTTCAAAGGTCGTCGGTTCATATTATGTTGCTCTTTTTCTCTTGACGCTTTCGAGGGCGATCTATAGCTTTGCTTTACAGGACACATTCCTTTTTACAAACAATCTGATACAATCGCTTACGTTCTTATCCTTTATTCTGATTATGGTTTTCGGCGCGCCCGCCTTTCTGCTGATCATGAAAGAGAACGCCGATGCGATTATCGAAAAGATGGCGAATATAGACGGCCTTACCAGTATTCAAAACAGACAGAGCTTCTTGAGCGCCGCCCATGTCTATTTTGACAGACATAAAACCATAAAGCATGAAATAGCGGTGCTTTTCATGGATATAGACTTTTTCAAGAAGATCAACGACCGCTATGGGCATTCGTTCGGCGACGAAGTATTGGTCAGGGTTGCGGATGTGATAAGTAATAGCATGCGTACCGGTGATTTGTCCTGCCGATATGGCGGCGAAGAGTTTCTGGCCCTTCTGCCTGACAGCGATGAGAAAAGCGCCCTGTCGGTAGGTGAAAGGGTCATGAAAGGGATTGGCGAGTTGCATTTTGAAACTTATCCCGAATTTGCGTTTACGATAAGCATAGGAATTCATACGGCTGTACCATCGGAAAATTCTACATTAGAGACTTTTATTAATAACGCTGACACGGCGCTCTATGAGGCTAAGAATACCGGAAGAAACAAGATGGTTGTTTACTGCGGCGAAGTTCGTCAACAATAACTGAAATTTCCTCGAATATGTTGCCCCGTAAGTAAAAGCATGGTCATAAGCGGTTGAAGACGTGACAGTAAAAATCCTTCCCTCGGCCTCTGTACCATTCCGTAAATACCCTGTTCAAGATAAAGGAGATAATAGCCAATACGTTTACCCTGATTATAGCTATCGGCCATGTGGAGTAAATCTCACAGGAGGCCACATTTTTTATGTAATCCTTAAACGACACATAATAGTTTGGAGCCGACGCGTTGTCAGGTAAACCGGTATGAACGATGATCGTTAAATACCCTTATCGTGGCTCCTTCCAAGGGCATGCCCACATTCAATCCAAATACATTTACAAGCAATCTTCCAAAACCGGGCATTATATCCCCTCCTGTCACAAGGCTTTTTTGCATAACATAATATAAGGCAGTGTATGCTTTATATTATGTTACGGTACTGACGCAAACGCCGGGAAGGAGGAGAGATATGGCGTTCTTATCTAATAAACTTGATCCGGGTTTAGGACTGTCGCTGCAATTGCCCGAAGATTTGCGCCAAAAGAACATATCCATGTCACTGTGTTATGATCCATTGAACCGCACCTGGGAAGCCATTGTAAAATATCACGGCGACCTGAAGCGGATCGCCGGAGATTTAGGCATAAACGCGGAAATACTGACCGAGAGATACGCCATCGTTACCTTTGATGCAGAGATACTCGCATCTTTATTAGCATATAATGAAATTGAGTATATGGAAAAGCCGAAGCCCGTTTCAATGGCGCTTAATTTTAGTTTAAGTCAATCCTGCGTTACGGCTGTCCAAAACAACCCGCCTTATCAGCTTAGCGGCAAAGGCACGATCATCGGCATTATTGATTCGGGCATTGATTATGCCCACCCGGATTTTATCAATGATGACGGCACGAGCCGCATATTGTATATATGGGATCAAACGATTCATGGCAGCCCCCCGGAAGGCTTCAGCCTGGGAACGGAATACACAAACAATATGATCAACGAAGCGCTGCAAATAAAAGACATAAGCGGGCGCATGAATTTTTTGCCGCATAACGATATACATAATCACGGAACCCACATCGCCGGAATTGCGGCGGGCAATGGGCGAGCCGGCCGGGGCGGATTCAAAGGCGTCGCTCCGGAAGCCTCGTTGATTGTCGTAAAGCTTGGAACGGTGAGCAGAACATCGCTGACAAAAACAACTGAGATCATGCGCGCACTGAAATATGTAATCGAACGGGCGGAGTTCCATAACATGCCGATTTCCATAAATTTAAGCTATGGCACAAACGAGGGCGCTCACAATGGGTCCCTGCTGTTTGACACGTTTATCGACGATATGTCGCTTAGATGGAAAACCGTCATATGTGCCGCGACAGGCAACGAAGGCTCCGCGGGGCACCATAAATCCGGGACAATGCAGCATGACCGCGCGGAGGATATAGAGTTCGTTGTGGCAGACGGGCTCAATTCCCTGACAATTGAAATATGGAAATCCTATGTGGATAAATTTGACGTGGAGTTCATCTCTCCGGACGGCAGCTCCACGGGCCGGATTTCATTCAGGGCGATAAACCAACGCTTTCAGCTTGGCAGCGCGACCGTGTACATAGAATTTGTGGGCGCGACGCCTTTCAGCGAAAACGAATGTGTACTGATCGTGCTGTTCCCGTTAAACCGGCAAATAGTACCCGGCATAGGGACTGTGCGGCTGCATCCCGTCAGTATTGTCACGGGAAGATATGACGCCTGGCTGCCCACGACCGAGGTTACGGGCATGGATACATATTTTTTGAAGCCTTCCGCGCAAAATACGGCAACAAGCCCGTCAACCGCAAGAAACGTCATATCTGTCGGTGGGTATGACTGCCGCACAAACAGGATCAGCTATTTTTCAGGGAGGGGCGCCGCCCCTTACAGTCATACGCCAGATTTGGCAGCCCCGGCGGAAAATATCATGGCGGCCATTCCGCACGGCGGTTACGACGCGATGACCGGCACAAGCATGGCTGCTCCCCATATAACCGGATCGGCGGCGCTGCTTATGCAATGGGGGATCGTGAGAGGAAACGACCCGTATTTGTACGGGCAAAAAGTGAGGGCCTGCCTGAAGTTCGGCGCTAGGAAAGACAGAGGTACAACGTATCCCAACGTAGAATGGGGTTACGGCAAGCTCTGCCTGCTTGATTCTTTCCAGTATTTGACTTGATGAAAGGGAAATATTCATGACAACACAGGAAATTATCCGCTCTGAAGACTTCATAGATCTGGTAGTAGAGTATACAAATGAGATCGACGAAATGGTGAAAGCGAACGGCGGCGTCTACTCTTTTCACTGGTTTGGCGGCGAATACAGGCTTTTGCATGTTCACAAAGATATGCTGCGCGGCTTCATGGAACAAATGACGGGCAGAATCAAATATGAATTTCCTTTACCCATGGGAATTATGGATGAAATTGGGCTTTTCGAATCCGGCATTGAGTATATCCACGAGCAGCCTTATATGCGGATAAGAGGCACGGGCGTGGTGATCGCGTTTATTGATACCGGTATAGATTACATGCACCCTGCGTTTGTTCATCCAGATAACACAACAAAAATTCTGAAAATATGGGATCAGACGATAGATGGTACTCCGCCGTACGGTTTTCAGCTCGGACACGAATACACCGCGGAAAATATAAACAGGGCTTTGCAAAGCAGCGAGCCGCGCAGCATTGTGGAACATGTTGATACCGAGGGTCATGGAACGTTCATTGCCGGCATCGCCGCCGGTTATGATCAAGCGGCAAATTTTACCGGCGTCGCGCCGGAAGCTGAATTAATCATTGTGAAGGTAAAGCCCGCGAAGCGGAATCTCAAGGAGCATTGGAGGCTTCTGAAAGAAGATACGGAAGTGTATCAATCCACGGATGTGCTGTTGGGAATGCGATATGTGGTAGAGCAAGTGAACCGTTTCATGAATAAACCGCTTGTTGTGAATCTCTCTTTAGGAAGAAACAACGGCCCCGACGATACGGGAGTTTCAGGCAGCGCCATGGAGGACTTCAGCCACCGCCGGGGGATCGCCCTTGTTGGCGCGGCGGGGAATGAGGGCATAGCGCAACACCATGTCAGCGGGGTTGTACCGGAGCACGCCAAATATCAGGATATTGAACTCAAGGTCGGAAACAGGGAAAAGGGGTGTTGCGTGGAAATTTTAATACCCTCTCCGGATATCATGTCGGTTCTGGTTCGGTCTCCCATGAATGAATATGTGGAGATGCTTCCAAAAAAAATCACCGGCGTCGAGACGAGCAAGCTCCTGTTTGAAAAAACGGAGATCACCGTCGAATACGAATTTTCAAACTGTCATACTGGTGATCAAGTAATTCTGATTAAATTTAAAGACCCGACTCCGGGCATTTGGACGATAACGCTTAGAAGCCACATTTATTTATCCGGGGTATTTCACGCCTGGCTTCCTCTGAAAGACTGGATCGAAAGAGACACATATTTTTTAAATCCCGATCCAAACTATACCGTCACAATGCCGGGAGGATTTACAAGCCTTATCTCCGTGGGGGCATATGATCATCGTGATGGAAGCTTGCATATTGATTCCGGCCGCGGCCCTTCCCGTACAGACAATATTCGTCCTGATTTAGTCGCACCAGGGGTAACCATACGAGCGCCATGGCCCGGCAACGGGTATGCCACCTTTACGGGAACATCTGCCGCCGCCGCTATGGTTGCAGGAAGCGCGGCGCTGCTTTTGGAATGGGGCATCGTACGGAAAAACGATCCGTCCATGAACACATATAAAATAAAAAAATACTTGACCGGAGGCGCGAAGCGGGAAAAGAACATTACATATCCCAATAATACTTGGGGATATGGGAAACTGGATTTACAAGGGGCTTTCGATATGATGAAGATTTAAATCTTAGCAATCGGTCTGTTTCAATTGGAATATCGAGTTGAGTTAAATGACCGAGCCTAAAATGGATTTATTTTTAATTCTTACCGCAAACCGCGCCCAAATTCCATCCAATAAAATCAAGAGGGTAGCCAATATCGCGGCGATGCAAAAGCTTAGAAGTGAGTCTTCCTCTTATTATTATATGACTGGTAGCACCTGATAGCAAGAAATCCCAACTACGTGCAAAGTTCAACCCCGTTGGCTGAACAGCCAACGGGGTTGTTCATGTTATTTCTGACCGTCAAAGGAAATGCCTTTCCCGCCTCGGTAGTCGGTAATGCGGCAGACCTCGCGGGGATTGTGCTGCGTGTAGATATACCGTGTCTTTCCCGCCCCTGTCGTACCAAAGATATAGCACAC
>Ga0153945_1000565_pt1 | contig 11210 bp, 14 predicted proteins | sample TSNJ029MetaG_FD_104720 | JGI IMG/M metagenome (GOLD analysis project Ga0153945, IMG submission 104720) | Attine ant fungus gardens microbial communities from New Jersey, USA - TSNJ029 MetaG | ecosystem: Host-associated > Fungi > Mycelium > Unclassified | place: USA: New Jersey, Wharton State...
AATACCGGAACTCCACAGATGATCCCCTTTTCCAACTAGAACCTGCCATGAAATTCTTGTTTTATATTTTGCTGATGTCGATGTCTATCCTCTGCCTGGTCTCATGCACCCCGGAGGACGAAACGGAATCCTATCCGCCTGATTCTTCCTTTGTTGAAGACTGGGATATGGATGGCAGCGAGTTTTCGGGCGATGGGGCTAAGGCAATGGATGAAGATACACCGCAAGAGGATAGCCACACATTAAGCGATGAACATTTGGATACGGAAATACCAGCAGATGCTGATTCCATTTCAGAGGACATGGCGGAGGAACCTGTTAAACCGGATAGGACGGCAGAGAATAAGCTCCTGCCTGAGCGGAATTCACAACCATCATTACAGGGGAACGGTACATCCGGCACATCCCGTCAGGATAGTCCCGGCTCCTCGTCAGAAAATATCCTCGTTCCCCAAAAGTGACTGTCCAAAGTGCATGAACTAATCTCCCGCCGCGCAAGCAGAAAAAACCGCATGCCGGCGGGAGATTTATTAGTCATATGCTTAGTAATTGCGATTGTCTTTGAAATAGTCGGGACAATCATGATGAATAAAGAGAATCAATAAAAAGAAGCCAATCAACAATACGCCTTAGCTTCCAAATAGTTACCCATGTTCAAGCCAATCGTGTAAGGAGGAACGGATATGCTCACCATCGCTGTTTGTGATGAGATAAAGGCCGCAAATATGATAGTCTCGATAATTAGCGACATACAGGAGAAGCTGGATTATGAAATTGGCGTTACCGACTTCTACTCCATGGCGCGGCTGAAAAAGGCGATGGAGCAGGGAGACTATTTCGATATCATCATAACTGAGGTCAACATCAAAGACGATCCCCTGAAGCTCGTTGATCCGGAGAGCAGCAAAGGGCTGGAACTGGCCCGCTGGATACGCAGGAGCCAAAGGCATCGCACATCCACGATCATCTACATATCTGACGCCGGCAACTTCTCTTTCTCCCTATTGGATGTAGAGCCATTCCATTATATCACCAAACCGATCGACGCCAATAAATTAGAGGTAATCCTGACGCGCGCCTGTTCAAAGGTGCTGGATCAAAGCACCTCAATCGTCTATAAAAGAGACCATATCATCTACAGCATGCCTTACGATGAAATCCTGTATTTTGAGGTAAAGAACAGGGAAGTCTTTATGAAAACGGCTAAAGAAGTCAGGAGCTTCTATGCGCCGCTGGTCACGATAGAGAAGATGGCGCCCTGCAATTTCCGGCGTTTCCACAATGCTTACCTGATCAACATGGATTACATCAGTGAGATGCTGCATAGTCAAATAAGGATGGTAAATGGCGACGTAATCAACATCAGTCTCCCCAAAAGGTCGAAGGCCCGGGCGGAATACATAAACTACCTAAAAACCAAAAAGAACCTGGCGAACGAATGAAAATTCACCGCCGAAGGGTATGCGTGCTGAAAAAAGGGCCTATCCCCGAAGCAAAGGGGATAGGCCCTTAATCTATATAAAACCGCCAAGGGCGGTGAAACCACGTATTTAATCAAAAAAGAACGCCTCCGCCAACGGAGACGTTCTTGAACATAATGCTTACATATTGGGGTCCCAAAGCACGAAGACTTCTACCCAGTAATAATCCATACTGTCATCGCTTCTTACTACCCCAACACCAAATCGGTTCCCGTAGTCTCCATGGTCGCCTAGAAGAACAGCGCGGTGCCCATCAGAATTCATCCATCCATTGATTGCGCCTTGTGGAGTGTTAGACCCTTTATGAATAATTTCGGTAAAATACAAGCCGCCATAGGTCAATCCCTCTCCATTAGGTCTGCTGTGGCCCCATAGCGTTGTAATTTCCTGAGCTCTTATTTCAGCAAATTCCATTGCCAACGCATCTGTGTTAAGTGTTGGCATTCCTGCCGCTTGTCTTTCGGCATCTGTTAAACTAATAAGCTTTTGCCGAAAATCCTTAATAGTGTCAGCATTGTTTGTCACAACAGCCTCTTCCCTACTCCCGGAGCCAAGTCCACGATGCTTATTGAACTCGTCCGCAAACCACTCTTCCCAGCTCTTTCCATCAACCGGAGGGGTGCCATACGTTCCGCCGCCGGGCAAATTCACTACTTTTCGGTTTTTCTGGACGATAGCGTTGTAATCGCTGTGTGAGATAGTACCAACTTCTTTGTCGCTCGCAGACAGAAAACACATGACGTTTCGGTCGGTGATCCTGCCCATGATTGTCACGGCCGGAGTGGTCTTATCCAAAACCGTCACAGTGTACCCTGCAAACACACCAGAAGCAGTGCTGCCAAAGGACGCTGCCGGGGTACTTGGAGCAGACGAAGCAGACGTAGCCGTCACAGTCAGGCTATACGAAGCCTTCACGCTGCCGGAGGTTGCCGTGATAACAGTCCTCCCAGCGGCTTTGCAGGTAACGTTGCCGGTACTGTCCACGGTGGCGACATTTGTATTGCTAGAGGTGTATGTAACTGCGTCGCCTGCCGGTGTGGTTGTGGCGGCGCGCCTGTTGGTGTCCCCGACGTTTAGCGTCAGGTCGGCCGGCTTACTGAAGGCGATAGCCGTGAGAACCGCCGGGGCGCCCTGTGCCGACATTGGTTCAGCGGTAATCTCCTCTAGTACAGAACGATAGGATTCAAATTTGTAGGCGCCGCCACTGCCGATGCGGATAGTCAGCACTTTCTGCTCTTCGCCAAATTCATACCTGAGCGCGATGTGCAGGCGCCGCAGATCACCCTCCGCCTCGACCTCTTTCAGCTCAATGGCTGGCCGTTCTCCAATGCCCATGCTTCCATCAAAATAATAACCTTTGTTTTCGGCGTCGTAGAATTTTTGGTCGCTCCGCAGGTACTCAACGCTGACGTCAAAATATTCCTGTACAAGAGCCTCATATTCTTCCTGAGAGAAAAACCATCCACTGTCCGGGCCAAGCGGTGAAGCGTACTTTTCCGCCTTCTCCTCGTCCGGCAAATCCTCGTTCCACATATGGCACAGCCGCCATGTGTAGAAGCTGCCCGCCAGCAGATCCTCCGCCTTTTCCCAATCTTCGGAAAAGTACAGTCCGACGATGGCGGTGTGAAGAACCCCGTCCAACATCTCGCCGCCATAATTCAGCAGCACTTCTCGGTAAAATTCCTCGTCTTCTATAAGCGGCGCGTCTTTTGGCACTGTGGGCTCCTGCGTGGGTGCTCCGCTCTCTTCCAGGATACTTTCTTGCGAAGAAAAAGGCTCTTGCTGGGCACTGGAGTCATCAGCCGCGTTGCCGTTACATCCGGCCAGCAGCATTGCGATCGCAATAATTAACAATAAGATGCGCTTCATTCAAGCTAATCCTTTCCTTTCCCGGGATATCCTCATTGGAGATATGATTTAAGGGATTAAGAGTATATATCATAAAGCACAAATGTCATGATTTATTCAAGAATACAGATTTTAACTTATTTGCAATCTTACTTACCCAAAACGGCCATTTACCAGACCTTATCCGCATGATGACGATAATGCCCAAAACGGCAAACACGGCTATATATGGCCAATATTTTATAACTTGGTTCATTATGTAGCTGTAAATAAGGGAGCCAAAAAACAGGATCGGAAAACCGACAAACACATAGATTTCCACAGGGATACCGAAAATGCCATAAGTGCTGTGCGGCTTCTGATAAACAGGCCTGTGCTGAACCTGCATCATATTTTCAAACCACGCAACAAGGCTGTCCATCCAGGTAAATAAGTTTGCAACATCCTGCGCGTTGACATATCCCTCATGGCTGGCCTGGTTGCGAAATCGGCGGATGTCGTGAAAGGCTGAAGCAATATCATCGGAAAGAAGGCCGTATTGGCTGAGCGTGTTTAATCTGTAAAGCTGCGTATTTTCCGAAAGTGGCAAATTGTAATGCCGAACGACCTCTTTTGTCATGTTTTCCGCTATGATCCCCAGCTTTATCATCGAATGATCCGGATTGTGCCAAATGTTCTGACGGGCAGATAGATACTCATTCAGCAAATGCGGATAATAATTTTTAAAATAAGCTCCCATATGGCACCTCGATCAGAAAGATAATTACAGCATAACGCAATTCAATGCTGTTTCATTCCAGTAACTGACATCCGTTTGATTAAGATGCCGTTTTGGCTCCAGCGGTATAAATTACAGCTATTATTCAGGCTGGTTCACCACAATTTTAATCCCTTAATTATTATTTGTTAACCAATCATCATAACACTGAGAATATCAGCTAAAAAATGTACTATCATAGGGCTCCAAAGTGATTTCCCCTTGTTATACAAATATCCAAAAAGTAGGCCAAGTACAAGTACGAAAGCACATTGCGTTGTTACCTCTACAATCGGAAACGTGCCATTCAAATAAAGTTTTATAAAATACGCGGGTAGATGCAGCACTACAAAAAATATGGTAGATACGATATTTGACTTTCTTTCCGACAAAAACACTGATAGCGCGTTTAAGCCCCATCCTCGGTAAACAAGTTCCTCGACAAATGCAACCATGATGAATGTGGGGAAATGTTTTAGGAAATTAAAAGATGGATTGAGCCATAAGCCCCCGTGATTAAAAAGCATTGCGCCCAAACTATATAAAACGATTATAGCCACAGTAATTGCCAATGGTTTCATGTGCGGCCTATTCGTGAAAAGTTCCTTCCATGTTGTAGGGACATCGTTAGCATATAGCCGCAACAAAACAAACGCAGGGGCCGCCCAAAAAAAACGGCTAATAAAGTCATATATGTAATTTACCCAACTACCTCTTTGTGCGCCGAAAAAAAGCTGCGTATAGTTCCAGGCGTTTGTTACAATCGTCCACAGTAATATGGACATAATAAGCGAAATAACAACTTTCCCAAATGATAAGCGATTTGTGTTTTGCTGTGCATTATTCATTTTTACCCCTCTCATTTAGGTTATACACTTCATTTTCGAGGAATGATTATACTTTTTCGCCCACAGGCGTATTCGGAAACTATAACGAACCGCATCATTAGAACCTAAGATAAACGCATTACTCAATCTGCATATCCTAATAATTCTACGAGAATCTCAGCAGAATCATCAAGCGGGCCATAACTTCTTCCGACGACTCCAGAAGTTTTATGCGTATCAATAGAAACCGTCCCAGTAATTTCCGACAACGGAAAAATCATCATCTCAAATGTGACTTCCTCCGATGGATAGTCGCTATCCATACAATTCAAGTTCACGGTCTGGGCCGTATCGTATGACAACTCTAAAAAATCAAATTCCTCACGCATCATATCCCGGTTGAATCCAGCTTCATCTGCCCATGTAATAGCCCGTGCGGCCTCTTTCAGCTTTTCCGGGAAGCGGCTGCGGAGCAACTCTAAGACTTCATTATACTCGTCTGTGCCGGGTTCAATCGTCCTCTCGTTTTTGCCTTTTACTATATAAATACGGTCTGGCGTTCCAATCAGTTCAGAAGGCTCACTCGCTTCGCGTACATTTTCAGTGGATTGCGAGGGCTTTGTCGTGTTACTGCTCGGCGTGGAGCTATTTGAACAAGCCGCGAGGGTCAATAGGACAAGCGCCATTACCATAATGAGTGTGAAGATTTTTATCTTTTTCATTTTGAACCTTCTCCCTGCTATAGTTATTAAGTTGCCCTTATCGCCTCGAAGATGAATTATCCAGTATGTTTACACTATTTATTTTCCAAGCATTTTCTTTAGATATCCCTCGTTGAGTAAATGTACCGTTTCAAATTTGCCATTGTAAAGTACCGCCCTTTTTCATTAAAACCACCCTATAGAATAAGATGAAGTGCACCATATAACCTTGAATACTGCTACTTGTTAACGCACGAAGCCAAGCGGCATCACAACCGCGAGGGCCATGCTCTTATAGAAGCATAAAAGAATAAAAATTTTAAGTCAAGCGATTTATCGCATATATATTATGATACTACCCCATCCCCATTTTTACAATTCAAATCCACAACATGAAAATTATCAGTTCCGGTAATTCCGCCCGTAATTGCGTTCCCGAATATCAATATTTAGTATTGACATTTCATCATACATACTATATAATGTGGTTACAGTGTTTTTTTGAATCCTTCATTGGGTTTTCCGGTTGGCGGCTTCGTTGCTGCCGTATTGCATTGACTATTCTGGCGCAGTACCCCATACCATGGGCGTACTGCGCTTTTTTATATATCATCACAAAGTAAAGGAGGTAAGGAGCACAACAGAACCGGCGCCAGTTTGGGGAGCGAAACAGCTTACAGCTTGTTTCGCTCCCCTTTTTTATTTTCAAAGACGAAAGCAAAGGAGTATTGAAATGTGTCAGCCAAAGAAAAAGCCCGGCGGCAGAATATGCATGGCCGGCGAAATGATGGATGTCATCGTAAACGCCGGATGCCTTGCCGTATGCAAGCCGTCCGTCGCCGCTCAGCTTCCAACCATTGTCCCGCGCCTGTGCGAGACACTGCACCTGCCCACCGTAGCCCGGTACTTCATGCGCGATGTGCGCATCGGGGATACCGTCGCCTTGGTGGACAGGGAAAACGGGGTCGCTTTCCGATTGCGGATGGAAACCCATGCGGTCTGCGTTCTGGGGATTTATCAGAACCAGCGCCCACCGGAGGACACACCTGTCGTCTATCTCGTCAACACCCATCTGCTTCGCTCCATTCAGGGAAGGGCGGTTGCCGCGTGACGAGGATTGGCATGACGGTGGTGCTCACCGAGGAGGTGGCGGTATGCGACAACCTCGGGATGGATCTGCTCATCAGGGGTACGCAGGGCGTAGTGAAAGAAGATAACGGGGAACTCGTCACTCTGGAAACCGACAAAGGAACCTATGAGAATATCCCTGCCGCTTCCATCGAATTTCTGACGGAGGGTAAGGCGGCGTAAAAGCAGGGCCAACGAAAGGGTGAGACACAATTGCCACTCAATCCGGAAGACTATGAACCCATGCCTGTTGAGTGTCCGGTCTGCGGAAAGACCGTTCCTCGCGAGGATGCTGAGTTTACCCGCGACTGCCACGGAATTACTTTTCGACTGGTCTGCTCCACCTGTTGGGAGAAGATCATGGGCGAGAGAGGTTTCGATGGCGAAGTGTACACGGCGGCCGATGAGTGCCTCGATTACGACTACTGAGGAGTTGAAACAGTGAATATGAGTAATGATTTGTGGGCTTGGCAAAAAGACTTCGATGGCTACCGAGAGGATTGGCCGATCGAAAAGGAACGTGATTTCGTTTCCCGGTGCTTTTCCTCATATGAAGCTGAAGGTTTTGCAAAACAGTTTTGGAGCCAGGGCGGAGATTTTGCCAGGTATCACGGTGAGTCTTTTGAAGTGATTGGACGAGCAACCGAAGACGACGCGGATCTGTGTGTTCTCCCCATGTGGAAAATCAAGTTTCAAGATGGCGACGAATTATGCGTTTACCCTGACGAAATAATCCCGAGGGAAATGAAGGATAATGGCTGCCCGTACTCGTTAGACGCCTTGAAAGCTCAGCGGTAAATAAGATCCCAATTTTAAAGGAGATGACAGCATGGGAGAAACACCCGAAGATATCCTATCCAGATACCCGCAGGAGAAGCCCGTATGTCTGAATTACAAAACGGTCAGGGAGGATATTCTTGCCTTGATCTCGGAGAACAGGGAACTGAAACGGCAGGCTTCCGAAAACGGAATCCTTATCACCGACGTCCGGATCAGGCGCACCTATCAGGAAACACGCTTAAAAGCCCTTGCCTCGGTTACGGTCAACAACGATTTGGCCGTACACGACATCAAGGTGATTGAGGGTCCGGAGCGGTTGTTCGTGGCAATGCCGTCCCGCAAGGATGATACCGGCGTTTTCCGGGATATCGCGCACCCCATAACGCAGCAGGCCAGGGCTCTTTTAGAGAGCGCCGTCCTGACCGCGTATCATGAATACCTTTCGGAAAAGGAAACCAGCATACCTACCAATATGCAAAATAATGAAGAGGATGGTACTGATGACAAAACGATCACTGCTGAAATGGCTTAACATCCAAAAGGAAAAGGCGCTCCGCGCCGCCGATGACGAGCATGACAAGGTATATGCGGACCGGAAGGCCGCCATCTACCTGAGGCTGGGCCTGAAGGAGGTTGCCGACGAGATCCAGGAGCACATGACCAAGGCTGCAAAGGTCTGGGACGCCTGGAAGAAGCTGCCCGAAGTCAAAGAGTCCCTCGATACTACGTACAACTACTCCAGCCACCCCGATTACATGTTCAATAACTATACCGGTCAGGAAGATCGGGCCTACAAAAAGCTTACCATTGAGGTATTGCGGCTCGACTCCAAGGAATTGGAACAACTGGTCAAGAACCAGAAAATCGAATGGGAAAAAATCAGGGATACATATAACAACGTCATCATGGTAACAGAGGGAATGGCGACGGCCAAGGAAGCCGCTACCTACCTGACAAGCCTGGGGTTTGACCTGACGGAGATCGATAATCCGCCTGCTCCCGTTACGGCGCTGGCTATCCAAATCGACCCCCACTACCTATTCATTAAGAAGGCCGAGAAAGCGGCCTAATATACGGAACATCAAAATTTGAAAGGAGCGTTTATCATGTTAAAATCCACCCGCAACAGTCAATTCGAGGAGAAAAAACACCTGATCGGAAAGGTGATCGGCAAGAATTACCGTCTTGTCAAGGGATTTGGGCTGCCCGTTGATGATCTGCGCCAGGATCTGGCGGTTGTCATGCTGGAGGCGATGGAGGAGTTTGATCCCGCCATCAGCCTCGACATGGACCGCTTCATTTACAAGCGCATGGAAAACAAGCTGAAAAAAATGACCGCGCCAAGCGCCCGGTACGGAGTTTCCGAGGCGCCGCGGCAAAAGCCTTTCAAGGTACTTTCCCTCGACGCGGAGAATCAACACGGCCAGAAGCTAAACGTCCCGCATCAGGATGACGCCGCGGGACTGCTCTGGCTTCAGGAGGAGATCACCGCACTGCCCGATGAGCAGCGCAACGCAATCAATAAGCTGTTATCCGGGAAGCGGGTGCATTGCAACAACAAGAATTTGCAGGCTGCCAGGAAGCGTCTCCGCAGCCGCATGGAGGAAATGCCCATCCTGCAGTACGCCTGAGAGAATAAATAAGGAGGCCGGTCTGTGCGAGAACAGAACTATGAGCCGGTTCCCTTTGTTGATACGTCGAGGCTGACCAAATCCGAATGGTGGGATTACTGGAAGCACGGCGTATTCGCGTTCGATGTGCCTGTCATCTACGAAAAGACCGAGTATTCATCTATACTCGGTCTTTTTCGTGACAAGGTGGCGCGTCGGCCCAAAGAGGAGCTGGACAAGGAAGTGGCGGAGCGCCTGGAAAAAGGCCCGCCCGAGAAGGAGCCCTCCGGGTTGGAGATTGAGCTTTTCGGAAAAATCCGGGAGCCGGTCATCCACCCGGACACCGAGTATAAACTGTCGGCGTCGGTGGGAAAGGCCCTGTCGCCGGTGATGGCGGAATACCTGTCCTGCCGTCTCGGGGTTCCCATCTATAAAATCGACGCCATCTTCCAACACCCGCATTTCCCGTTTCTGATGACGGAGCCGAACTACATCGCCGCATTTCTGGACGATAACGGGGAGTTTAAGAACTTTGTCAACGTGCGCTGCAAGGCGGCCACCCACTGGAAGCTCAAGGACATCGAGGCGGAAATACCGCTTGCCGACGAGCTTGCCTGCCGGCACGACATGGCGGTGCTGAATCTGTGGGAGACCCTGCTCATCTACCTCTGCGACAACAACGAGGGCGGCGTGGTATCCTACCGCATCAGCCGTGACGAGATCGCGGAGGCGGATATGATAACAAAGATTAAGGGCTTCTGGTGCGGGAACGTGCTGGAGGAGGTCGTCCCCATGCCGACGGTTCCCACCGATTCGGCGGAGCGGGACATCTACTACTACGCGCAGTCCCGCCGTCAATATAAACGTCCGCCGGAAATTCTGGAAAAAGGCATGCCGGAGGTCATCCAGCTCTACTCCAGGTGGAAATCCGTGGTGGATGAGCGGAAACAGTCCTTTGACGAAGCAAAAGAGACCCTGCGCTCCATCGAGCTGCAGCTTGCCCCTTTCATGATCGGAAAGGCGGTGGCCACCTGCGGCGATGTGAAGATGAAGTGGAAACAGACCAAATCCCGCCCTGTTGATCTCGACGGCTTGAAGATGGCGTACCCGGACATTTACGCTCGGTTTGTAACCGAGAAGGTGACGCCCGGCTTCGAGGTCAAGCTGAAAAAACAGGCATCGGATGACAAACAAGGGAAGGAGGCCGCGTGATGGCCCGTGAAAAGAAGAAAACAGAGCAGATGTATGTCCGTGAAAGCGGCGACGGCAAGGTGATGGAGATCCATGTGGAGGGCGATATCCTCCCCAATCGGGTGTTCCTGCAAATTCTGGATGTGATGAAAGAGAACCGAAACCGGGAGGAGGTGAAGCCCGTCGTATTTGTGGTATATACGCCGCAAATGCTCATGATGGTGAAAAACGCCATCCCCTCGGAGTATTACGCTCATGTGGAGGTGCGCAAAACCGTACCACTACTGGAAGAAGGCGGTGACATGCTTGACGCAGTTGGCCTGTGAGTACGTAAGAACTTTGTGGCCGAAACAAGGGATGGAAGTGGAGACCGACTTTACCATCGTCAAATACCGGCCGGCGCCGGGCAGCGATTTGAAGGACGCCTTTGTAGCCAAGGGGGACGGCCTGCCCCGGCAGAGCTTCTATGACGTCACCCTGGAAGGCGAGTTTGTAAACGACGAAAAGTACGGCCCCACCTTTGTTGTGAAAAGGTATGCCACCGCCGTCAAGCGGACCAGGGGGAATGTGCTTGGCTTTCTCGCTTCCGGCGTCATTAAGGGCGTCGGGCCGCACAACGCCAAGGCGATCGTCAACCACTTCGGGGAGGACGCCATCGACATTATCGAAAAGGAGCCGGAGCGTCTTCTGGAGGTCAGCGGCATCGGTGAAAAGGTGCTGTTGGACATCAAGGAGAGCTTCGCCGAAAGCCACGCCATCCACGATCTTCTCCTCTATGTAGGCCAGTTCTACAAAGGGGAGGACAAGAAAACCGGCAAGCCCGAAAAATCGCCCATCAGCAAAAACAAGGCGCGGCGGATTGTGGATCACTTCGGCGACAAGGCGGT
>Ga0153945_1000566_pt1 | contig 11200 bp, 12 predicted proteins | sample TSNJ029MetaG_FD_104720 | JGI IMG/M metagenome (GOLD analysis project Ga0153945, IMG submission 104720) | Attine ant fungus gardens microbial communities from New Jersey, USA - TSNJ029 MetaG | ecosystem: Host-associated > Fungi > Mycelium > Unclassified | place: USA: New Jersey, Wharton State...
GTTATTATAATCAAAATAAAGATAACATATACTTAATTGTTTTTAATCTATAAGAAAATGTACCACTTCAGTTAGTTTTTCCTTAACCTATATGGTACATTTCAATTTCTATTTTATTTTTATATTATTCTTTAAATGTCATTGCAATGTTACTAAAATCCTTTTCATACTTTTCTTGATCTTTTGATAAACATTCAACATATATAATATATAGATATTTACCATCAATAAAATACGTATCAGAATAATATTCTGATCCAGTAGTACTGTCAGTATAAACAACTGCATATGAATAAGCATCTAACCCAGAAATAGTATGTCTCTTTAAATCAGTTATACTACTATAACCTGAGTCTACATCAGCTTGATAAAATTCATCAATGGTTGCTTTAAAATCATCTTGACTTTGATACGCATACCCAAAAATATAGACTTGTTTTGTTGCATCATAAACACCCATTTCAGCATCAGTAGCTAAAGTGTTTTCAACAAAATTATATTTTTTAGGAGTTTTAAACGTAAAGTATTTTGTATTCGATGTCAATAGTGTACTACTAAAGAATTGGTTGTAAACAAAATATCCACCTACTAAAAGCCCAATAAGTACAGCTATAATAACAATATATTTGATAGGTGATTTTTTTGTTTGATTATCCATCATTTGATCTTCTATATCCATGATTCTCGTCCCTCCTTAAGAGAAGTATAAATCAAAAAAGTGTTCTATGCAAGTGTTTAATGTATTTATTGTATTAAATAACTCCTTGTTTACCGTAGTAACTGGTTGCTTTTTAAATAAATATCAAAAATAACATAAAATCAAACAACATGTTTGATTTTATTAAGAACAATTTCATAAGTCTTGAGAAAATAAAAAAAATAAAGTAGAATTAATTAGAGGTGAAAATATGGAAAAAATTAATACAATAATAAATTCCATTACGTATATAGGTGTCGCTGATAAAACTATAGATTTATTTGAAGGCCAATACCCAGTGGCAAATGGTATCACTTATAACTCTTATGTTATTATGGATGATAAAATTGCCATTATGGATACTGTCGATCTGCGAGCTAATGATACTTGGTTTAAAAATTTAGAACAAGCTTTACAAGGAAAGACTCCAGACTATTTAGTTGTTTCTCATATGGAACCAGATCATTCTGCAAATATTAAAGCGTTAATAGATTTATATCCTACGATTAAAATTGTTGGAAACGCTAAAACATTTGCTATGATAGAACAATTCTTTCACGAAAGTTATACTTCTCAACAAGTACTAGTAAAAGAGGGAGATACTCTAAAATTAGGTCACCATACATTAAAATTTATGATGGCACCAATGGTACATTGGCCAGAAGTTATGATGTCTTATGATATTGAACACAAAATATTATTTTCCGCTGATGCTTTTGGTAAATTCGGTACTCTTGATTATGAAGATAATTGGGTAGATGAAGCAAGACGTTATTACATAAATATTGTAGGTAAATATGGAATGCAAGTACAAGCTTTATTAAAGAAGGCTGTTGCTTTCGATATCCAACAAATTTATCCACTACATGGTCCTATATTAGATGCACCATTAGATAAATATCTTAATCTTTATCAAACTTGGAGTCGTTATGAGGCAGAAGAAAGTGGAGTTATGATTGCTTATGCATCTATTTATGGGAATACAAAAAAAGCTATCGAATTATTAGCATCCTTATTAAAAGAGAAAAATCAAAAGGTCGTCTGTTATGATTTAAGTAGAACAGAGCCTTCGCTAGCTCTTTCTGAAGCTTTTCATTATGATCGAGTTGTATTTGCAAGTCCATCTTATGATGGTGGTGTATTTACACCAATGGAAAACTTTTTGCATCGATTAAAAGCTAAAAATTTCCAAAATAAGAAAGTTGTGTGTATTGAAAATGGTACTTGGGCACCAAGTGCTAATAAAACGATGTTGTCATTCTTAGAAACGATGAAAAATATTGAAATTTTAGAACCTAAAATTTCAATTCGTTCATCACTAAGTGATAAAAATAAAGAAGAAATCAAAGAATTAGTTGAAATGTTAATTAGCGAAAGGAGGAAATAAGTATGAAATATGTATGCAACGTTTGCGGTTATATTTATGATCCAGAACTAGGCGATCCTGATAGTGGTATCGCGTCTGGAACAGAATTTGCAGATATCCCTGAAGATTGGGTATGTCCTTTATGTGGTGTAACGAAAGAAGATTTTTCACCAGTTGAAGACTAACGAAATGAAATTACAAAATAACACCACAAATAAAAAATAGGTTTATCTTACCTATTTTTTTATATGCACTTTTATTTTTCAAAAAACATGGATAAAATCATTAACCAATTATACCAACAGTTGCATATCTTATATAGGAAAATAATTTAATTTTATAAGTTTTTAACAAAAGAGCTATATAGAAATTATGTAGCTCTTTAAATGTGTACCTATCTTTTATTCAAATTTATTATTTCAATCTTTTTTGCATTAGATCATAACAGAGATAATCTCCATTCTTAGCTTCAATACAATGGAAGGATACTTCTTTATATCCTCTTTTTAAATAGATAGCCTTTGCTGGTAAAGAGGAATCTAAATGAACAATAGCATGCTTACTTGCAATCATTCTTTCAGCAAAATCTAATAATAATCCTCCATACCCTTTTCCCTGAAAGTCACGGGAAACAAACAAACGATGAATTTCAGCATCATCTATTGTTACTGTTCCAATAATAGCTTCTTTATCTTCTAATACATAAACTTTCCTATTTGAAATATCCTCTTCTATGTGTTCCTGATTATGATGAGCAATAAAGAAATCTACTATACTCATTGGGTAATAGTGTGGGTATATCAAATGTATTGTTGTGGTAACTAGATTCCTTATTGTCTCAACTTCAGTTATTTCTGCAATCCGTATCTCCATTTTTTATCCCCTATCTATTGATTTAGATAACTCCACATTTTAAGATAATCTTAAAACTTATCTAAAGGTATTTGATCTACTCTTTTTATTCCTAACGTATCTAAATATCTCTTCGCTTTCTCATATAAATCACTTCTTTTTAAGTGTTCTGGTTTATGAGCATCAAAACCTATAACGGCTTTACAACCTTCTCTAGCTACAATTCTCCAAAAAATGTCGTTTGGATAATTCCGATTTGTAATTATTCCTGTTACATTATATTCAAGTAAAACATCGTTCTTTCTTGCATATTTACATAAACGTCCCATTTCTTTTCTATATGCTTCACTTTCTACATATGCATAATCAATTAAATCTGGATGTGCAAGATAGCTGTAGAGTCCTGTTTTTAGCCCATCAATACAATCATCAACATATCTTTTTAAGATGCTAGCATCTTTTGTTTTACTACCATAATATCCACCAAATATATCAGATTTATGATAATGATTTCCAAGAATAATATAGTCAATTTCTTTTTGCATTAACAAATCTTTTAACCATGGAAAGTAGTCTGGAAAATATTCGCATTCCAGTCCGATTTTAATATCTATTTGTTCTTTATACTTTGCTTTTAATTCTTTTAAACTGAAAATATACTCATCTATTTCTGTTGTCTCCATTCTTATTGAAGAAACATAATTAGAATCATATTTCCAAGGTGTATGATCTGCGAAACCTAGAGTTTCAAAACCACTCTCAATTGCTGCTTTAACATATTCCTCATCAGTTCCTTTTGCGTGATTACAACGATATGTATGTGTATGAAAGTTTGTTTTCATTATTTTACCCCCTCTTAATAATTGCTATTATAGCATTTTTTACTATCCATTGTTATATTATTAAATATAAAATTGCAGATAATCCTAAGTATTTCAGCTTTGTGTTAACATGCATTAATTATCTAACCAACAAAAGATAAAGCAAGAAAGACTAGATACTCCGCTTATCATTATGTTTAAATGCCGATTCTTGATTCATAAACTCCTTTCCTTAAATCTTTTTTCTAAACTTTCTTGTAAATACGATAATCCAGAGGCTATTTACCAATATACCATAGAAACTATAGTAAAGATTTAATCCATTCATAGCAATTTTACCAATCCAAAATGATGGAAGAAATGCAACAAAGTACTGATATGGAGAAGAGATAATCCAAGCCAAAATAAGTCCTGAAAAACTCACGCCCATAAGTTTTGAGATTGCAAGACCTTCAACACGATTTTCAGCAAGAGAAACAACCATCATTGCTAAGGCAATACCGAATAATGAACTGACAATAGAAGCCATAATAATTGCACCTATCGATATCGTACTAATAGCAAAAATAATTGATACAATAATTGTTGAAGCAAATGCCCAAATCATAGGTAAAACTATCCGAGCGAATATATAAGTATTTCCACTAGCCGGAGTTATCTGATAAAATGCTCCAATACCTTCATCTTTTTCTTCAAGCAATAAAAACGCTGAAATCATAGCAACAAACATAGGAGATAAACATATTAGCATACCATCAACAAGACCATACCACGGTGAAATTGAAAATAAGAATCGTTCTTCTAAAATCAAGTTAGCAAATGGGATAACAAACTTAAAAAATAAACCGATCAAAACCGGAGCTGGTAGCATCATAAAAAGCATACCGTCCCTAACTATTTGCCGAAGCCCTATCCGAAATAAATTAAGTGTTTGATTCATCCGTTTTCGCCACCTTCAAATTGCATTGCATTCGAAATACGAATAGTAGCAATCAACAAAGCTATTCCACCCCATATGACAAGGATAATCCAATGCCAGATACTTATGTTTTTAGTTATATGAATTGAGCCTGCAATACTTTTCCACAATGCTGTTCCAGGCAAAACATCTAAAAGCGGATGCCCAAAACCAAAAGCCACTGCAAGTGGTGGAACAGATAAAAGCAATGTGGGTACTACTACAATAATCATATAATGATTTATAGAACGTGCATAAGATGCAACAATCAACCCAATGATATTAAAAACAATTGACCCAATAAACACACTTATTGATAAATATAATAACCCATTACTATTTCCTACTCCGATACGTACGATTAAAACTGATGATATAGAAGATATAAGTGCAAGCGATATAGCTTTCGATACTATATATTCGATCGGCTTTAAAGGTGATATCCTCCAAAATTTATGGAGGTCTTCTCCTTTTTCTAAAAGCCAAATACCGCCGATAAAAAACAATCCAAGCATTGCAGGATCAGTTAAAATAATGATAGATGAAGCTAGCTCTTTGTATTGTCTTGGTATTAAAATTAAGATAGCTATGTAAATTGCACTCATAAAAGTATAAAGGAAATAAAATCCATATTTAATTTGATAACGAATATCGTTTATTAATGTTTTAAAGAACCTCATACTAAACCCCTACCTGTCAGATAAATAAATACATCTTCAAGTGTTTGCTCTTTTGAATGAATGCTTGTCATAGACCCGCAGCTTAATGCGGATTTGAAATCATCATTAAAATTTAGTTCAGACAATAAACAACTCTTTTTTATTTCATATCCATTCTTCATAAAACAAAATTCTACATTGGTTTCAATATTGTTTTTTTGAAGTGCGTGTGGTGTATCAACTGCCTTTATTTCCCCATCGACAATAAACGCTACACGATCACAAAGAAGCTGTGCATCATGCATATTGTGTGTCGTTAAAATTATGGTTTTCCCCAATTCTTTTTGTTCTAATATCATATCTTTCAATCGCCTTGCATTTGCAGGATCAAGACCACTTGTCGGCTCATCTAAGAATAAAAGTTTTGGGTCGTGCAGCAAACAGCGAATAAACCCAAGACGCATTTTCATTCCTTTTGAATAACTTGAAACCCTTTTATCAGCATCATCATGAAGTCCTACTTTTTTTAGTAGTTCCATTGGTTTCATCGTTTTAGTAGAGTAAAGAGAAGCAAAATAATTCAAATTCTCTAGTGCTGTAAATTTGCCATAGAAATTAGGAAACTCAAAATCGACACCTATATTTTCATAATATTGATTTGTCCGATTTTTAATCTCCGTATCAAACACTTGTACACTTCCACGATAATTACGAAGTGTTCCTGTTAGTATTTTCTGCAATGTGCTTTTTCCGGCACCAGAAGGACCAAGAAAGCCAAATATTTCACCTTGTTTTACATCAAAGCTAACATCTTTGATTGTATCATCACTTGAATGAGGATATTTCAAGTAAACATTCTTTACACTAATCATTTTTCATCACTCACAATCTCGTTTAAAACGCCATCAAGCATTGTACTCATTATAGTGATACGAGTATCCTCATCTTCCCCATGCAAAGCAAAAAAACTCATAGCTAATGTTTGCATAATTTTAGCTGCTATTTGAATATCACATTTGAAATGAACCCCATATTTTTGTAATTTTAAAAGTTCATTACCATCATCTTTTGTATGTTCCTCTATGATGTCTTTAGGAAGTTTTCTAAAAAGGTAATTGGTTGTTTCATTATCCATATTTTGTATAAGCGGATAACGCTTGAATTGTTGTAGCATCCAAATGACAGTCTGCTTGACTAATTCTTTTGGTGGCAAATCCTTGTGTTCTTGTAGAAATACATCCATTTCATTCCACATTTTTGTCTGCTGTAAAATGACAATCTCCATGAAAAGATGTTCTTTTGTAGGATAAAAAGAATAGAAAGATCCTTTTGCTATCCCTACCGCTTTCACTAATTCGTCAATTGAAACTTTTTTTAGTCCAAAAGTAATAAAAAGCCGTTCTCCCTCATCAAGCAATTTATTTTTTATAATTTCCTTTTCATTATCACTAAATCTCGGCATTATAGTCCCTCCTCAATCTATGTGACTAAAACAATCTATTTAGTCATATAGATTGTATCATTTAATTTATTGACTGTCAATATGCATAAACGGTTTTCAGCTCCCTATGCAAATCGCTATTATTTTCTTTGGTATAATGTTAAAATTAAAAAAATGAATTTTATTTATATTGGAGGTAATAGCGTTTATGGATAATCAACTGAAAATCAAAATGTACTCATTCACATTGGATTGTAAAGACCCAGATCAATTAGCAAAATTCTATGCGGGATTGCTCGATTGGGAGATAGTCTATATTGATGAAGACTATGTTTGTATTGGTGCTCCCACAACCCAGCAGGGAACATATCCTGGCATAACATTCCAACGAAATCCCGAGTATCAACCACCCGTTTGGCCAGATGCTCCTGAGGCTCAGCAACAAATGGCTCACTTAGACTTCGCCGTTAATGATTTAGAAAAGGCAGTTCAACATGCTATTGATTGTGGTGCAACAATTGCAGGTGAACAGTTTTCTGATAATTGGACGGTTATGCTTGATGCCGCTGGGCACCCTTTTTGCTTATGTCAAATGAAATCAATGATCGAAAGTTCCCATTTTGCGTTGTTATAGAAATTCAGGTATGATTGGTTCTTATAAAACTTGAAAGGGCGGTTTACACCGTCCCTTTTTTGATTACTTCTTCTTATCCTAAGCTATTTTACCTTTACTTTTTAAAATAGATAAAAACTTATCAACGTGTTGTGCTTGTTGCTTAAACATCGCTGGCTTTGATACAAACACAAATGCTATTTTTCTTTCTTTATTTTTTTCATCAATGTAATACATCTTTAATTTATGCCATGCTAACGTTTTACTATACTTAATTTTATTAAAATAGTTTAAATTAAGACGAATCTTATAATCCACACTATACTTAAAAGCCATTTTAGGCATAACATAAAAATCCATAACATTATCCTTTAACACCATAAAAACAAAATCATTTGATAGAGCACCTAATGAACTTGCAACGCCACTAGAAATAACAGGATTTGGAACCAATATACTAATACCTATACTTTTTAAATACGTGTCATTCATTCTAGCAAATCCACATTCTATTGTTCCATAAAGTACTGTATCATAATCCACGACTGTATCTTCAAATTGATTTATTACATCTATCATTTCTTGGTGTTTTGTTTTCTTTTCATTCATACTAACAACCCTCCATTATCGAACATCGTATTGCCCATTATATCATTCAAGATAAAAAGAGGCAATCTTTACTAAAATGTTTGGTCTGTACCATTAACTTAAAGATTTATTCTTAATATTGGTAAAGTGCTCGCTAGTATGTAAAAACACTACTATCTAAATACCTTGATAAATTCAATGATATTTATAATTTTCAGTAGAACAAATTATCTTTTGGAGTATTAATTTATTGTAAATCATTATGACATACACAGCATAAATATAATCAAGCAAGCGTTCAAAATTGCTTGATTTTTATATACATCTAGATTAATTTTAGGTATAATTATGGTTACTTATACTACTATAAAAAAGGGGAGTGACCCATATGAAAAAAGTTTTATCATTAATTTTTATAGCTCTATTTATTGTACTGTGCGGAGTTATTTTTATGTTTGTTCCAAATGAGGCTGGAGAATATACTTGGAATCCTTTTGATTATGCCAGAATAACAGAGGTTGATTACAAAGCTATCGTTGTTGATGAACAAGATAGCAATGGTAAAGTTATCATTACTGAGCAATTAACATTTGATGTCCATGCCATGTCTCAAAGCAATCCTTTTTGGGAATTGTGGCGTGCCCTTCCTGAAGCATATATCGATGGTGTAAAAGTTGAGTATAAAGTTAATTCTGTAAAACAAATCTTTGAAGATGGAAGTGAATTAGTATATAAAGAAAGTTCAATATTATATTGGGATGACTATGATTATACGAATACATTTGGGGGTTATGGCCCTGGTAAATGGTATCATAGTGAAGGACCTTATAACGAATCACTAAGACAGTATGAATGTTTGCTTTTCTATGTTGATGGTATATATCGTGAATCAGTAGTATTTGAAATAGAGTATGAAATGTCTAATGCTGCATTGCGTTATAATGATTCTTCTGAATTATACTTATCAATGTATTCTGAAAATACAATTAAATACTTAACATCTTTTAAAGGACAGATTTTAATTCCAAATCAAAAGATGCCTAGTTCTGGCAACTATTATGCCAACACTTATGGTACAAACTCTCACTCTTTTCCCTTTGTTGAGTCTAGTAGCATAAACCCTGGGTATTATACGTTTGCCTTCGAGTTAGACAAATCACAATTGAAATTTAAACGATATAATCAATATATTGAATTTGCATTAGTATCTTACGGAGAAGATAAGCACATATTTACTCAACATGCCTCTAAGAACACTTACTATAATAATGATGTTTTAGCAGAGATTCAACAAGAACAAGCGAAATATGATGCCCTTCCTGCCAAATGGTTCAAAATTAAAGCAATTACATTATCATTGTTTTCAGCTGGAACATGTTTAACAATCGCTTATGTGTTTTCCATTATTAAAAAAATTAGAAAAAAACATACTTTCTATCAACCAACAATGAACATCGATTATTTCCGAGATATTCCTAGTGACCTTGATCCTAACTTCGTATCTGAATTCGTTTTTTGTAAAAGTAAGACATCTGATACGATTGATGATAAATATGCAGCAGCAATGTTAGGACTAATTCACAAAGGTTATATTGAAATAGAACGAATCAATCCTAAAAATGATTGGGATTTCAAAAACATGAAAATGGTTATTAAATATAATCCTACACTAGAATCACAGACTTCAGCAAATCTAACACCACTTTCTCCAACAGAAGAACAATATTTCAATTTAATTCTTAGACACTCAAAAGGAGTTGAAATATCATTACGTTCCTTCCAACAAATGGTTTCAGAGGACTATCAATATACAACTTCTTTTGTTAAAAATATAAAAGCTTCTATAACTAAAATAGGTATATCACAAGGTTATTATCAAAAAGCAGACTACAAAAAACCAAAACAACAAGCTAAAAAATGGATTGTTGGATTTTGGATAATTGGTATTTTTATCATAACTATTGGAAATTTTGTTTCCTTTCAAACACGTTTAGATTTAGCTTTTGGTTCATTCTTTATCTTAGGTCTTGGATATATTATAGGAGCAATATATCTTTATCAACAATCTAAAAAGTTTATTTTACTTACTCAATTTGGTGAAGATGAATATGCTAAATGGCGTGGTTTATATAATTTTTTAAATAGCGAAACACTTATGAGAGAGAAAACTGCGATAGACATAGTAATTTGGGAACAGTACTTAATATATGCAACTGCCTTTGGTATATCTAAAAAAGTAATAAAAGCTCTTCAAATTAGATGTCCAAATGTTGCTGCAAGCCCTATTCTTAGTAATCCTTATTATCGTTCAAGAAGTTTCTACTATAATCGAAGATCCTTTAGAACTGCAACACGTAAAGCTTCATTTACTTCTCGAAGTGGTGGACATGGAGGATTTGGTGGCCATGGAGGATTTGGTGGCGGTGGTAGAGGCGGTGGTGGCGGTGGCGGTGGTCATTAAGCCTTCGCTAGTTTATAAAGAGAAAAATGTTACTAAATAACAGTTTTCTCTTTTTTAATTAATAAAAATATCTTTAACTTGGAAATTGGAAAAATGTATAAATCATCTATACTAACTTATTTTTGTTTACGTGAAGGGTTTCTAATAATGACTTCTTTTGGTTCTTCATATCCATTACTAAAAAGAATTGTAATACCCTTTTTTTGAAACTTAAATAAAATTATGATGACATCTTTTTGTAACTTATCTCCTCTAACAATAATTTTATTAATTCCATTTTTTAAGAAGTATTCTGCTGATGGAAGGTCTTGCTCATATAAATCCCAACTATTATCAAAAACTGAAATATTCATTTTAAAATGATGCATACGGTTACTATCTAATAAAAAAGTTGGGGGTGCTTGATTCGTTAATTTGACTTTTTGAAGTTCAAATGCTCCCCATACTAAAGCGTGTTCTATATGATTATCAACAAGTGCCATAGCTCCATGTTGTGCCTGTGTCCCATTGTAAATCGGAATTGGTCTAAATCCTAACTTTGCAAGAGCAAGCCCTTCTTCAATGCTAGTATAACTAGGAAGGTCAAGAATTATAGCAGTATGATCTTGTCGTTTGTTTATGTAATTGATGTCTGGGATTGTGAAATTTTCAACTGTCTTCATTTTGTAAAAATCGTTTATTGATATAAAAGGAACCGGTCGAATCCAATCGACCCATTTTGCTCCTATTGGAGACCACATTTTA
>Ga0153945_1000572_pt1 | contig 11118 bp, 15 predicted proteins | sample TSNJ029MetaG_FD_104720 | JGI IMG/M metagenome (GOLD analysis project Ga0153945, IMG submission 104720) | Attine ant fungus gardens microbial communities from New Jersey, USA - TSNJ029 MetaG | ecosystem: Host-associated > Fungi > Mycelium > Unclassified | place: USA: New Jersey, Wharton State...
ACAGGATGCGGCGAGGACGGTATATGCTTGCCAGAGGGTGTAAATCACCACAAAACTTGCGAGGCATGCGAGCATAAAGAGGGCCATTTGAGTTGGTGTTCACCCATTCTGATGCCCAAAGACGCAGCCCGCTTCTTCTTGAAAGTCAAGGACGTGCGCGCTGAGCTTCTTCAGGACATCACCCCATACGACGCTTGCCGTGAAGGGATCTGGATCGAACCGCCTGTGGACCTCGACGGCCCACAGCGATACCCTGACGGCTTTGAGAAATGGAGCGAGCAAAGGAAGAACGATTGGTTTCAATCCGCCGCACGCGCAAATTATTTAGCACGGACAGTATATCTCAGTAAATTTATCAAAGAGTACGCCAGGGTATGGGACAGTATTGTACCAAAGAAGGATCTCGCGCTTTATGGGTGGGATGCAAACCCCTGGGTGTGGATATACGAGCTCGAATTGATCAGCGAATCCTAGATCGGTGACATTATATGTTTTGGCGAATTATTGGTACTGAACAGGAGGTCAGGAGGTATGGCTGAGATGTCATATAGCAGTGAACAAAAATTTTGCGTGAATGGTGAAGGCCGGGATGCATTAAAATTGACTCTGTCTTTGGCCCTCAAGCTATGCGGCATGAGCGTTGAGTCGATTTACATTCACCCCGATTATGGTATTTTCTTCGGCTGGCTGGATGAAACAGAAGACGGCTGGCAAAAATTATCTGATAGCCTCTCGCTTGATGAGGTCACGCAAATGGCATGGAGTTTTTTACGCTCTCCAAAAGTCAAGATGACTTACAACAAGCTTTTTCAGGCTGATCACTTTGCAATGAACTTCGACGGAATTATCAAGAAAGGATGGGAGGTTTTTTATCCCGACATACGCGGAGATTATGGCAATGACGAGTTGGATTTGTTTTATGCCATTATTGCAGTGAAACCAACTTTACTCTACTTAGGCAAATAACAATGTGAGACCGTATGGCTCATCAACCTCATCCCATCGTATCATTCTTATTCTTAAACAAGGAGCGCATGAGGGATCGTGCCCATTTTGACGAGAGCGGTCGCACGAGTTTTGAACTGGCGGAAATCGATTATTCCAGAAAGGATGATAACGCGTGGGCAAAAACAAATTAGCCAGGATTATATACGACGAGAAATTTTATGGTGAGGGACAACCGTGCTTCGTGCTGCAAACCTGGAGCGAAAAACACAATTCCTGGTCAATCGAAACAGTCGCCCCGTGCCACAAGTCGGTGAGCTTCCCCGATGAGGAAACGAGCTCTTATGTTCACGGGAACCTTCTGAAAGATATTGCACGGCTCTCGGCGCAGGGGTATACCGTTACCTATGGAATCGAGGATTAAGCCGCTAAATGCGAATTGCAATAAAAACGAAACAGTAGAGGAGTGCTGTTACTATGGGGAAAATACTGATTGTAGTTGATATGCAAAACGACTTCATCACCGGCCCCCTCGGAACTTCGCAGGCACAAGCCATAGTGCCAAAGGTAGTGGAGAAAATCAAAAACGAAATTGCTCAGGGAACAAAAATCCACTACACCTTGGACACGCATAACGAAGATTATCTCAACACACAAGAGGGACGAAACCTGCCGGTAAAACATTGCATCGAGGACACAGAGGGCCATGAACTGATCAGAGAGGTCAGTGAAGCTTTGGATTTAATTTTGTACGGCCCGAATCCTCCCACTGAAACCAAGAAAGGGACTTTTGGCAGTACGCTGCTAGGGCAATATCTGAGCGGGGAATTTGTACGCGATAAGAGCATAAAACTGGAACCTATCGACGAAATCGAACTCGTTGGTCTTTGCACAGATGTCTGCGTTATTTCTAACGCGATGCTGCTCAAAGCGTTCCTACCGGAAACTCTTATTAAAGTCGATGCATCTTGCTGTGCTGGCGTAACGCCCGAATCACACGAAAGGGCGCTCAAAGCAATGGAAGCGTGTCAGATCAGGGTTATTCGATAACACCAAGGCAGAAACGACGAGAAAGAAACCCTACTGATTGATACATGCGCGCATCGCGTATCTTGATAATAGATGGGCTTTTTACCAGATAACAAAAACGGACATTGACGCAGATGACCTGTTAAAAAGGAGGACCGGTTTGGATGAATAGATTTGCTTTAATCATGGCTCAGTATGCCCGGGATCCAGAGATTGCGAAGAAGCTCTTCGGTATGGTGAAAGAAGCCGATATGGGCAAGTTGATGGAGAAAAATTGTCCGTTGTACGATGAATGGTTGGCGCAGTTGCCCGACAAGCCCAACGAGGGATTTGCCAGAGAGTGTTGGTCTCAAGTGAGGTCATGGAGCAATGGCGGCGGCCGTCTCAAGGCAGCCGAGCAAATGGAACACGCCATTGACAGTTGTAATTCCGAAAACCCACGGGATTTGGCCTGCACTATCTACCACAGCATCGTAGATCATACCATGCCGCCGTTCGAAGCCAGCTGTTTGACGATGCACATTGTCGACGAGGCCCTGAGGGAATGCAACTACAGGGAGGCCGGCGAAGTTTCGGCCCAGGACAAGTGCGCCGGAGACTACAGCATAGAAATTGACCTGTATATCGTTCACGGTGAACATGAGGACGGCCAATTCGATCCGAAGCCTTTTTTCAGTCATAAAGATGCTTTTGACTATGTGAAAGAGCAATTCATAAGTCATCTCACAAACGCGAAGGCCTATGACGAGAAGGACAGCAGCATAACGGAATGGGGCGCCAGGATTGCCTTTTATTCCGGGCATTTGGTCTTAAACATTACTAAAGTAAAAATAGCTATCCCGGTAATGATGCTCATGCCAGGCTATACCGAGCCCAAGTTCAATCCAGATTTTACGATCCCCGCGGAATTCGGAATCGAGTGAGGCGTCTTGCCTTCAGGGGAATATCGCCATCATCGCTTAAAAAATACAAGCATAAAAACGAAGGAGGAAAACGAATTGTCTGTAAGGTATGATACACATCTCACAACCTGCGCATCGGATACCGTCAGGAAGCAGGTTGTGGACTATCTTGAGGAACTGCGAGCAGCGGGGATGGAAATTCCCAATCTCATCGATGGGGAAGAGAGTGGATGCGTTTTCTGCTCCGCTGACACTGATTTGATGGAAAAGCTCTGTGAGCGTTTCCCGGACACCCTGTTTGCTGTTGACTATGATACCGTTAATCCTTACCGGGAGTATTGGTACAATTTAAAAATGCACGCCGTTTCGGCGCGTTATGACGCTCCTGATTTCAGAGAGCTTGGAATCGAGAATAAAAATACCGTAGACTGGGGACTACTGCCAGATACAGCGGCGGTCAAGACAACCAGCGGGTACCTGATGACGCAATACAATGAAAATGGAGAGAACCCGGGCGTCAACATCAACTGTGACGGAAGGGAAGTGGTCCAAGTCAGCTTCAGCGAAGCTTCAAAAAGGCTTTCCCTGTCTTTTTCAGGGATTCCAGCCACTCCGTATATACAGGCCCCTGAACCTGACAGCGAATATCTTGTGCTAACCGACGAACAGCATACCGCGCTGCGGGCGCTATCCGATCTGAAGGCGAGGTGCATCCTGCTCAAACATGGGCAGCTTAAGGCTATTTTTGATACGCCGCCGTACTCCGAGATTACGATCCTGCAGCCCAGCTTGTTTCCTTTTCTACAGGAACAGGTTGAATACAGCATCCAGGACCTTCTGAGGGAACACTACCAGAACAGGGATATTCGCTTTTACTCTCCCGATGAGACCTGCTCCGTTCTGAAGGTGGACGGAAACGCTGCCTTTGCCGGACCGGTGACGCCTTACGGGGTATTATCGGCGCATTTAAGCAACGACCGGGAATATCCCAACATCTCAATACGCTGCGATAACGTGGAAGTCGCCCGTGTTGAATACCACCAGGATAAAAACGAGCTGAGAACCTATGCGTATGGGGACGATGATCTCACATCGGACCTGGAAGAGATATCCCAGGGATATGTTCCATATAACCCGAAAGCCGGCAAAGAACACAAGCCTGCTGGCGAATCTGGCCGCGATCAAATGTGACGCTGAAAGTTCTAAAAAACAAAAAGGAACCTACGGGTTCCTTTTTGTTTTTCTGATTTTGGCACCACTTCCTCGCAATAAGGATATAGACAGCATATATACTGTCTTAACCATAGTACAGAGGAAACAAGAAACGGTGCCAAGTCAACACTTAGCACCGTCTATGGCCGATTATTCGGCTTTAGCCTGTTTTTTTCTGATCGGAAACCGGATTTCCACAGCGTGTTCGGCTTCGTCAATCCAGTCAGCTATAGACAATACGGAGGTCCTAACCTCTTGCATACCCTCTTTGAGTTCTTCCAGCTCATTACTCCATGAATTTCAGAGCATGGCGCAGCGACAAAGCAATGTGACTGAAACTGGTAAAAATCAAGGGTGTTACTACCATGCGAGCTTTCTTTTGGCCCGCTCAAAAGCGCGTTTCAGCTTTGGGTTGCTTTCGATATCCTCCATCGTCATATCCAGCGCTTCCAGCGCATCTTCCGCATCAAGGGTAAAGCAGAAATCATGACCCTCAAGCATTGTATAAAACATCTGATAGACGAAGCCGTCGCCACTTTTGTCTGCATCAATCGCTTCCTGCTGTTCACGCCTAAAACGTGTGCTCATTTCCTTTAGTCTTGGAACATCAGTTGTTCTGATAAATATGCCGCCTCCCAGATGGGCAAGCTCGTCCATGGAACTCAAGCCGATTTCTTTCAGCTTCCTCTCGGCTCCTTCTTCCGTGAATGCAAACACCTTTGGAATACTGTAAAACTCTTCATAATGCCTGGTTAACATCTCTTTGTATTGATTCACACTCGTCTCCTTTTCCCGAAAAGCAGAGCTCGCCGCGCTGTTTTAGGCGGCTTTTAACAAAATTTCCACATCCGACGCGTGATTTCGACCCAAAGATCGTATATTTCGGAATCGCGCTCATCTTGTAGGGCGTCTTGCCATGAATCGTAGATTCTTGAATCCCATTCATAATTTTCGGGCATTTGCTCAGGCACCGGCTTTATCGCGGAGAACCGTTCCGGCTCCATGATTTTGCAGACAATTTCATCCGCGGAAAGACCGTCCTTTGACCGCAAATCATAACAACCGCCGTGATCGATGTCCTGACCAACGTAAGGCTGCATAATTTCGTTTAACTTTTCCTCGGTGAGAACGCCGGAATCATAAATCGCGATTACGGTCTTCTCCATGATTGTGTAACCTTGATTCCAACCCATATAAATATCCTCCTTGCAAATTGGCTACATACTGCCTTTTATTTTTTCATTCGTCTTTCTGCGCCCAGAGTTTTGCGGGAGCCTGCAGATATGAGAGAGCTGCCCAAGAAGGAGATGCACATCGCCCGCCGTTATGTTTTCCGGAAGAAAAAGAAGCCTGCCTTGTTCCCGAAGGTTTTCATATCCTGCAAGCTCGGCATAAATCGCTTTATCTCCTATGATTTTTCCGTTGATCCTTTCTTGCCGGGCAATCCAACGCTCTCCGGTAAACTCCGTCAGACGCTCCCACTGGGAGAGATTTTCCTGGTTGTCTTCCGTGAAAAGGGTTCCTACGTAGGATGCCCGGCCGTATCGGTAATCCTCGTTGAGCTCTTCGAGATAAGCCTCGGCGCCGGTTCCGTCTTCAAATTCAATAGCGTATCTCACATCAAATTCATCGTCGTCCGGTTCACATTTTTTTATGATCTTGAAGCGCTGCCCATTGTACGCCATCATATCCTCGAAAGGGGACCAAAAGGCGTTCTTTTCCAGCTCCATAAAATCAGCTATATGCTCCATTGTTCACAAACCCCTCATTTATTTTTCAAATTCACCGGTATCATAAGCCAGATTGACAGCCGCCGGATCATCAGAATTCTTGTCCCATAAAAGCATACGCAAGCGCTGTTCCGGACTATAATCAGTGCGGCATGTGTTGTATTCAATCATGGCGATCATAACATCCCGTGCGTCCGCCGCATGAAGCTCGACTGTTATACCGGGATGATCCTCATTCTTTTTATCATACGCTACAAGGCTCCTGCCATCGGGCAGCGGCACCATAATGAACTCTACCGATTCAGACCCGAAAGCGTCAGACCGCACAATGCACTCATCATCGGTGATCAGGCCAATATCACGCATTGCGCACAGATAGCCATAGAGTTCATGACGCGCTGTTTCAGGGTTTGCATTTGGGTAATGGCGGTCATTGATCTAACTTCGCAGCTTCTCTTCAAACGATCTAATTTGTTTACGGGCTTTTTCAGTCATGCTTGTCATCCTTTCGTTTTTCAATTCATGTACTTACCTGCGCTCCAATTCATCAGAAGAACCATCACTGACGTTTATGTAAGATACGAGTCCTTTATAATACTTTCTCTGCAACAAATCCACAGCAGGGATTGGACATAGACCGAAAGATGTAAATCAGCTTTCCAATCGCTTGAACGCAAAAGCTAATCAGTTAAGGCGTTCATGCCGCTGCTATGCACGCAGCGGCCCTTTTTATCTGACGGTTGTACACAAGGGCTTTCCGACATATTTCGATATGGCATTAATTGTATGGCGAAAGGAGTGTTAATTAAAATAATGCCAAAAAGCCTTCCCGAAGAAGTCGCGATAATTAACGGAAAGGAATAAGCTTAAACAGAGTATTTGATCACACATTTGAAGAGGAGAGTGTATGTAACATGCCGGAAAGAGACGACCAGAGCTATTTATCAAAACCGCTGATCCCTGGCACGCAGTTCATTATCGAGGATAATCAGGTCAGGATTTTTAGCACAAATACGACATATGTCCACGAGAGGCTGCGTCCTTCCGTTGAAAAAGGGAACGTACTCGCCCTATATAATCGTGTTCTTTCGCTGGCAAAGGAAAAGAAGGTCTCCATCTCCTACAGCATGCATATCCGCCGGACCATCAAGGAGAACTGGGAGGAATATGTGACGGCCTGTGCTTCTATGAAAGCTCAGTTCGCCCAGATCGTCAGCCAAAGCCATGTGGTGAAGGAGCGGGGTTTACATTACGGCGCGTCGGATGATACGGAGCTAAAAAAGCTGCAGCGCCTTTGCTGGGATTATCAAAAGATATATCAAAGCGGGAGTGTCGTCAGCCTTGTTACAGCTATCCCAGCCAAGCTGGAAAGCCTTGTTGAGGATTTATCCAAACCATACCGATGGGACCGGATCATCCTGTAGTCAATAAATTGCATTTTTCGAAGGGGTAAAATCATGTTATACGCAGTATGTAAGGCGAAAAATAAAGACGCACAAAACGAGGAATTTCCGAAATATAGCTCTGATAATTGGGAGGTCAAAACGCTTGTAAGGTGTAGAAAAAATGCATCATTAAAAACATTTGAAAAAGCGTTTTTGCCTGTTTTTCAGAAGATAACACAAGAAGAACAAGAAGAGGGACAGAAGATAAGATTGTGGCGTTTTGAAGCATCGGAAATCATTTAGTGAACAACATTCGATGCAGCAATAACTTCTAAGCAAAATAAGTAACCGCGGTATATAGCGAAAATGAGGTTGAAATAATATGAAATTTGATTATATGATCACCGCTACGGGTGACGGAGTCAGAAGCGATACGATCAAGGCGTTGCTCGAACACGCAAATTTAGAAAAAGTTGAAATCCAGTCGCAGGTCAGCTTTGATGATTTTCTGAAGACACTGCCGGAAGCGCCGGTCCCTGGTCTCGCCAATGCCTGTTGTGACTGGCTGCAGCATTGGGGAAACGGCGGTGGTGATTATTCCACCGAGAAGTGTGCAAAATCCGCCTGTACCACCGACAATCCGCGTGAGCTCGCACAGGCTGTCTATGACAGTATCAGGGATTACAGCAAAACACCTTTTGAAGCAGCTGCCTTGGTAGAAAACATATTTAGCGATGCCATAGGCGATGCCCCGGAATTAGAACCTATACAGGAAGAAGGAAGCATAGCCGGAGAAATTGTAAGGATGTAGAATAAAGAATAGCAATTACAACGGGATAGCGGCTTTTGTGGCATGTCTTGAAAACTCTTAATATTTAAAAGCGCCGGATTATTGACCGGCGCTTTTAAATTATAAACGATATCTTACATAATTATCTGTGAAGGACGGTGTGCGATGTGTATCTTCTTAAAATCCTGGGGGCCCGGGGGATCATGGCTGCGGCTACGCTGATCGCCCTTGCGGTATCCGCTATTACGGACGCCCGGCGCCGTGTGCTGCCGGTAGCGCTATACCCGTTGCTGCTCGTGACGGCCGCCATACTGGATCTGGGCGTTTTTTCCGCGAACCCGCAGCAATACATTCTGACCGGCGTTATTTTTGGACTTTTGTTTCTTGCGCAGGCCCTGTTCTTTGAAGGCGGGGGCGGCGACGTCATTCTGATGCTGGTAATGGGGTTGATTTATGGTCTTGTCCCTATGCTGATCATGGTATTCGCGTCGGCGTTCGCCTCTGTAATATGGTACGCCCTTGCGGCCATCCTACGCGGTAAAGTTATACACGGGCGGATGACATTCCCGTATGCTCCGTTTCTGGCAGTTGGCTTTGTTGTATACCTTTTAATTTTTATGAATATGGGAGGAATAAGTTGATGGGTCTTGTATCTATAACCGGCAGCTGGGACGATATTGCACTGATGTGCACCTACCGCCATGAAAAACCCGTTCGAATGCAGATCAAGGAAGGGCCTCTGTCTTTATTCTACGCCTGCCCGAAGTATCAGGCGGAAAACCGCAGCGAGGGAGAACCCGCATGTAACAATCGATTGAACTTGAATGATTTTGAAAAGATGCTGGCACACTTAAACGATATGCGCCGCGACGCGGAGCTGCGCAATGAGAAGCTATCTTTAAAAAACTACCGATGGAAAGACCGTAAAGGCACTGAGTTTACAGTCCTGTCCCACGAAAAAGACAAGATTACCGTTGGTGTCGCCAACTGGCAGGCTATCAGAAAATGACTTCCTGTTATCTGAGCCATATTCGATTGGTGATGATATAGTGAATCAGGCACCTCTCCTTGGTGTGCTATTAAATAAATAATTTTTCAAAGCCAATTCAAAGAATCATATAAGATAATCCATTTGGAGAACAAAATGAAACCAAATGGAGGTACTCGAAATGTCAATTGAAAAACAAGCCGGCGCAACGAAGAAAACTATCTGGGGGGTGGTTCTATTTTATCTGTTGATTGCCTTTGAGATTTTCTACATGGCAGGCCCATTTGCGGCTTATTTTTACGGGGTATACAACCCTGTACTGAATTTCTTTAATCAATCGCCCATATTATCGGTTCTGAACAGTTTTTTTCTTCCCCATGTGGCAAGAGAAACCACTTCGGCATTAATTGACGCACACAACTATGTGGGTACAATTTTAGCGGTTTCAGGCTTTGCCGTGTTTTGCGTTGGAGCATGTCAGATTTATTATAGTAAATTTACACGCAGAGGAGCGGTTACAGGCGGCATCTATAATTTTGTCAGGCACCCGCAATATACGGCTTTCGGTGTCTGCGGTTTAGGATTGCTGATTTTATGGCCGCGCTATATCAATTTGTTTATGTATGTGACCATGCTGTTTGTTTATTACTTGCTGGCAAGGGCAGAAGAAAGAGAATGCGAGGAAAAGTTTGGACAATCTTATATCAGCTATAAGAACAAAACATCCATGTTCTTTCCTTGTAAATTACCCCTTACGAGAAAATCACCCTCGTTACCTGGTTCTAAAGGAATAAAATTCATTACGAAGGCCAGCATTTACATTTCGGCTCTTATCATAGCTTTCGGGATTGGGAAAGGGATAAATACTCTCTCTATCAGAAGCCTGTACGCCACCTATACAGAAAATTCCGCCACCGTCTCACTGTGCGAAATTGAAAACGATAAGCTTGATCAAATAATCAGTATTGCGATCTCAGACGAGGACGTTAAAAGCAGGATAGATAAAGCAGGCATCGACGCAAAGCTCCTTAATTATGTCTTGCCGGCTGAATGGTACGCGGCGGAGGTCCCAATGAACGGCGTAGAATACAGGGCCGGCCATCGTTCTCCGTCCGACTACGATGACTCTACATATAAAATCATTTTCACCAAAGCGGTAATAAGAGGGGAACGGCCGGTAGCCGGCAAAGAGATATTGACGGATGTTCTGACGAGGGAACCGCTAGTCGAGGTGTGGGTTAATCTGCGCGAGCAAAGAGTAACGCAAGTATCAGAAATACCCGACAGTTATAAATATCAAGGCATTCCGGTTGCTGTTTTTTAGCCGTTGACATCAGCTAAAAAAGCGGAAGAGCCCCACGGCGGTCCGGAAAGAGCCTATCTCCTGGTCAACAGATGCCATCGGGCACTCAAAGGAAAATGCGTATTGGAACCGCCCGTTGCATTTCCTCAATTGTATGAGCGCGTACTCGGCCTCACCCACACGATATACGGCTTCCGCCATAATAGAGGTGCCGTCGTTTGTAAAGCTGCGCAGCACAAAGTTCTGCCGGTTCTCGCTCATAATTCCTACATATTCTGTTTGACCGACGCTGTGGAAAGTGGCGTCGGTCTCCACTACCGAGACATACATCACCGATCCGGCCTGGGGATTGGTAGCTGCGTAGACCCCGCTGCTTGTAACAGCTCCCGACCAGTGGGCGGGCAGCCCAAATTCAAAATTACCAAACTCGTTATAGTACATCGCGAAACCCTCCGGGATCGGGTCGGCCTTGTCCCATCGAAAATGATCGAAAACATACAGCATTGTACTGTAGTAATCGCTGTAAGATTCCGTCGGTACAACGAATTGCAACCGGATGGCCGCGCTCAGGCTCCAGGTGCAGTATTCCATGTAGATGGTATCCTTGTAGCTGTAGGCAACAACGTAGGCGTCGTTGCCAATCCACGCAAAATCTTCCAGGACGCCGCCGGCCGCTACAATATCACTGGATATTGTAGTCGTCGTCACCATATTGAGCGACGGCAGATAACCTATAAGCTGTATTTGGAGGGATGCGCCGTCCTGGTTGACAAAAGTGGTGTGTCCCTGCCTTGTGACCTTTCTCCAGCCATCCGGTACCTTGACGCTATATCC
>Ga0153945_1000574_pt1 | contig 11095 bp, 11 predicted proteins | sample TSNJ029MetaG_FD_104720 | JGI IMG/M metagenome (GOLD analysis project Ga0153945, IMG submission 104720) | Attine ant fungus gardens microbial communities from New Jersey, USA - TSNJ029 MetaG | ecosystem: Host-associated > Fungi > Mycelium > Unclassified | place: USA: New Jersey, Wharton State...
CCAGCCAAACGCCGGGTATTTATTCTACCACATCCGGGCCTTCCCTGTCAAGCCTTTTCTCGCCCCGGATCAGGCAGCTCATTGATATTACCACACATCCTTTATTATTGTCAAGGGGGAACTTGTATTTATTTAGATTTTTTTCTGGTTTTGTCCCGAAAGGCTATCAAAGCGGCCTTGGCTTCGGCGAATTGCTCTTGATATTTTGTGGATTTCATGTTGGGGAACGCGTCCATCAGGCGCCTGTGGCGGAAGCGGCGCACAGTACCGTGCCGCTGGGACTCCCAGCGCTCCGCCAGCTCCTCGATTTTGACACGCAGGGCGCCCGCGTGCTCGGAGGTGTCGGTGCGGAACTGCTCCAGCCGCTCCTGCAGGCTCATGACACTTGGCTGGTACGCTTCCAGCTTTTCGCGCAGCTCGGCGGTGGCCTGCTTGAGCATGGCCAGTCTGCCGTTAAGCGACAGGATTGTATGCACCGTGTTTACACAGTCCACCGTGAACATTAACAGGCAGCCCCAGGTGATCCAGGGCTTTGCCTCAACAGGGATCACCGCGACCAGCGCGGCAAAGGGCGGGTGCAGCAGCTTTACCGCCACCACCGACAGTACCCCGAAAATCAGGGAAAACTGCAAGCACACCCGTCCGTGGATGTTCAGCCGCAGGTCGGAGTAATCCCACCACCTTGTGCTGAACAGCTTTTCCAGCACGAAAGAGGTCACATATTCCAGCGTGGTGGCGGCCACCATACCGAAGAGAAACAGAAGGGGAATGCTGTCGCGCAGGGGTGCCAGGATATAGATCACGATCAGGCCGCCGAAGCCGTACACCGGACAAATCGGCCCGCTCAGAAAGCCCCGGTTGACCACCTTTTTCTGATTGATCGAACAAAATATGGTTTCGCAGACCCATCCGCAGAATCCAAATAAAGAGAAATAGATCACCGCATTGTAGTACATATGGTCATTGCTCCATTCCAGCACAAATTGCTCATCCCCATTATATTTCCTATATTGCTTATTGTCAATTTGAGATGCCTTAAAGAAATAATATATTTCAATTTTAAATATACCTTGACAGACGAAGTATATTGTGATATAACATATAACATAAACCAAAGGACAGTGAGGTGAAGCGCAATGTCCATAACCTCGGATTTGATACGGGGGCATACTGAAACCATCATCCTGGCCCACCTTGACAAGCGGGACAGCTATGGCTACCAGATCAACAAGGACATCCAGCAGAAGACCGGCGGCGCGTACGAGCTCAAGGAGGCCACCCTCTACAGCGCTTTCCGGCGGCTGGAGAGCGCGGATTACATCCGCTCCTACTGGGGCGACCAGGATACCGGCGCCCGCAGGCGTTACTACAGCATTACCACCATAGGCAGGGCTTTGCTGGAGCAGAATAAAGAGGACTGGGAAGTAGCAAAGAAACTGATAGACAGCCTGTTGTGAATTAATGCAAAACCGATATGAGGTGGAAGAAATGAAAGAATCGATCAAAGACCATGTGGCGCAGTTGTTTGCCTCGGCGCCTAAAACGCGGCGATCCTGGGAGCTTCAGGACGAAATCTGCGCGAATCTGTGTGAGCGGTATGACGATTTAATCGCGGAGGGCGAGGAGCCCTACGCCGCTTATCAAAAGGTTATAAACGGGATCGGCGACGCGGATGAGCTCATCGCCACGCTCAACGAGCGGGATGTGCTCAACCCGCGGTGGGAACAGAGCCAGCGGCAGAAGTCCGCGATTCTGGTGTCGGTGGCGGTAATGCTGTACATCCTGAGCCTGGTGCCGGTGATCATCATGCAAAACGCATACAGCACTGTGATCATGTTCATAATCACCGCCGCCGCCACCGGGCTGCTGGTGTACAACGGCGCATCCAAGCCCAAGTATGAAAAGGCGGACCAGACCATGGTGGAGGAGTTCAAGCAGTGGACGCAGGACAAGGGCAAATCCCGCTCCATCACGGGGGCCATCCACTCGACGATCTGGTCGGTGGCGGTGATGCTGTATCTGATCCTGGGCCTTGCTCTAAACCTATGGCACCCGGGCTGGATCATATTCCCCCTGACAGCCGTTGTGGGACAGCTGATCAATATGATCCGGGTTTACAGGGAGGGGGATGACAGATGAGAAGGGCAACGCTCAGGGTGATCATCGTGATCTGGATAATAATCGCCGTCGCACTCACAGCTATTCTGGCGTTGGCCATCTTCTTTCGCGGCATCGGTTTTTCGGGCGGTTCGATCTCGGGCAACATGGAAACGCTGCTGGACCAGACCTGTTCGGTGGACGGAATCGACAAGGTAAGCCTTATGATGAGCAGCGACGAGGTATCCCTCCACATCGGTGGCGACGATCAGGTGCGGGTGCTGCACCAGGCCCGCGGCTACGGCAAAAACGGGGCCGCCCGCGTAGACAAGTCGGGCGGCAGGCTGCGTATCACCCGCAGCTCCGGCGCCTGCGTCTGGCGCATTATCTCCTTTGGGAACCGCCGCAGCCGCATCGACATCTGGCTGCCAGGGAGCCTTGTGGCACAGCTGGACGTGGATCTGCGGTCGGGTGAGCTGCGCTTTGAGGACGACTTTGCGTTCACCGATCTGGCGGTGGAGCTTTCGTCGGGCATTGTGCGCTGCGACGGAACGCTAACGGCGTCCGAGGCCGATATCCGTGTGATGTCGGGCAAAATCGAGCTCGGGGCCCTGCATGCCAACAGGTTCAGCCTGGCCACCTCCTCCGGCGTTCTGCGGGTGGACGACCTGACCGGCGTGGGCGGGGTGAACGTCACCTCCGGCACCATACAGCTGAACCGGGTGGAGCTGGGCGAGTACCTGGACGTGGATGTGTCGTCCGGCACCGTGAAAATCGGCATCGCGGGGGACCCGGCGTTCCAGTTCAGCGGCAAGCGCACATCGGGCAGCATCAAGGCCTATTTCGATTTGTCCTACAGCGACAAGCTAAGCGGAAACGTCAATGCCGCGGTGGGCGACGACCCACAAAAGCGCCTGAATGTGGAGGTCACCTCCGGTACGGTGAACATCTTTCAGACCAGCTGAACCGCATAATATAAAAGGGAGGCGTTGGGTAAACGCCTCCCTTTTATTTGTCACCCCAGCCCGGGCAGCACCTGGTCGATGTATTCGCGGGTTTTGTTCCAGGCTGCCTCCACCGCGGCCACGTCGCCGGGGCTGCCGGCCTTGTAAAGGGCCTCCTGCTCCAGGGCGGACTGTTGCAGGGCCTTGAGCGAGAGGTTGCCCGCCATACCCTTGATGCTGTGGGCGTGCATGGCCGCGTTTTCCATGTCGCCTGCCGCGCACGACTCCTTGAGCTTGTCGAGGGTATCGTTTCTTAAAAAGGTTTCCAGCAGCTTTTTGTAGATTGCCTTGTTGCCGCGCAGCCGGCCAAGTGCGTCATCAATGTCCACATAGTCCTTCAGTTCCCCGGGGTTCGACATGGCTCTTCTCTCCTTAATTCTTTTTTTCACCTTTTGGAAGCCACTTGTCCAGCGCCGCGTAGAGCAGGTCCGGATCAATTGGCTTTGTGATGTGGTCATTCATGCCCGCCTCCAGGCTCAGCTCCCGGTCGCCGCTCATGGCGTGGGCGGTCATGGCCAGAATCGGCAGGCTCTGCCAGGCAGGATTTTCACGGATCTTGCGGGCGGCGCTCAGGCCGTCCATCACCGGCATCTGAATGTCCATCAGCACAAGGTCGTACCTTTTGCGCCCCATCATCTCCAGCGCCTGCTTGCCGTTACTCGCAACATCCGTCTGGTAGCCCTCCGTGCACAGCAGCTCCAGGGCTAGGATCTGGTTGATCTCGTTGTCCTCCGCCAGCAGGATGCGCACACCGCGTCCCCTGGCGCCGGTGGAAACAGCCTCCTTTACGGCGGCCCCGTTGCCCGCCTCCGCCCCGTTTGCCACCCGGCCGTGGGCGCCCACCAGGATGTCGTAAAGCGCCGACATGGTGATGGGCCGGCGCAGGATGTCCACCCGCTCGGAGATCGCCTCCGCCGCCTGGCCCGCCTCCTGGGAAAGCGCCAGCAGCACCGGGCACCCCACGCCCGCCGCTTCCAGCAGGTCAAGCGCTCTGTTGGCATCCTGCCCGGGGTGCAACCAATCCATGATCAAAATACCGTCCGCGGGCATGTCGTGGAAATTCAGCATATCGATCGGCAGGCCCACGCGGGTGTCGTCCACCCGGCAGCGCAGCAGCTGCAGGTACAGCTTGGTGGCGGTCAAAGACGGAATGTTGTCGCCCACCAGCAGGGTATCCAACGGCTGCCGCTGCTCCGGCGCCGCCCGCTCGGGCAAGCCAAAGCGCGCCGTGAATGAAAAAACGCTGCCTTGGCCCGGCGCGCTTTTGCACCAGATTTTCCCATGCATAAGCTCCGCCAGGTTCTTGCTGATGGCAAGCCCCAGACCCGTGCCGCCGTATTTTCGAGTCACTGAGCTGTCGGCCTGGGAAAAGGCCGAAAACAGCTGCTCGGTCTGCTGCTTTTCCATGCCGATGCCGGTGTCCCGCACGTCAAAGCGCAGCTTGGCGCTCTCCCCGGTTTGCTCTTCGAGCGCGACCTCCACGCTGACACTGCCCTGGAACGTGAACTTGATCGCATTGCTCACCAGATTGAGCAGAATCTGGTGCAGCCTCAGCGAATCTCCGATCAGCGTTGAGGGCACCTGGGGTTCGATCTTGAAAAGCAGGTCCAGCTCCTTGTCCCCCACCCGCTCCAGCATTAGCCCGGACAGATCGTTGAGCACGTTTTCCAGCCGGAATTCGACGTGCTCCATCTCCAGCTTGCCGGCTTCGATCTTGGAAAAGTCCAGAACGTCGTTGATAATGCGCAGCAGGGATTTTGCCGACTGCTCGGCCATGCCCAGATAGTAGCGCTGCTTGGGGCTGGTTTCGGTGCGCAGCAGCAGATGGATCATGCCCAAAATCGCGTTCATGGGTGTGCGGATTTCGTGGCTCATATTGGCCAGGAACTCGCTCTTTGCCTGGGCGTTCTGCTCGGCGGTGGCCAGCGCGATTTTCAGCGCCTGCTGGGTGCGGTGTATCTCGGCCATGGTGGCCTTGAGCTCCCGCATATCCCGCGTGTAACCCACCACGATGTAGTCGTCCCGCCACCTCACCCGCACAAGCGTGATCTCGGAGGGCACCATCTCGCTGCCGTCCGGCATCTGGTGCATCCACTCAAAGCGCTGATAGCCGGTCTTGAAGGCCAGCTTTATTTTCTCCTGGGCAAATTGGCCCGAAAGCTTGCCGTTGGGCTGAAAAACCGGGGACAGCTCGCCAAAGCGCCTCAGGTACTCCCCCCTGCTGCTCAGGCCGAACAGCTCGGCGGCCGCGTTGTTGCAGTCGACATTGTTCAGGTCCCGGTCCCAGAAATTGCAGCACAAGGGCATTGCGTCCAACATAATGCGGGTGCGCTCGTCAGCCTCGTCTTTCAGCTCTTGATTAATGTGGCGCACATTGCGCAGGTCCTTGGTGTAGCCCAGCAGGATGGGGCGCTCGTCCTGCTCCACCCGCACCAAGGTGATGCCGGCCGGAAACGGCTCGCCCTGCGACGTGCTCAGCATGCATTCGAATTGTTCTCTGCCGCTTTCAAGGGCGGATTTGATCTTTGCTTTCGCAAAGGCGCGGGACGTGGTTCCATCCGGCTGGCGTGTGGGGAAGAACTCGTAGAAACGGTTCATGTACTCCTGCTTGTCGAATATGCCGATCATGTTGTGCATCACACTGTTGCAGTCGATCAAGTCGCCGTTTTCATCCCAGAAATTGCAGCCCAGGGGCATGCCGCCCAGCATGAGCAGGGCGCGCTGTTCGGAGGCGGACCGGTCGCCTTCGGAGTGTGCGGCTTTTTCATGATCTGCCATAAGAATTCCTCTCTTTTTGTGCGTCAAGGCCGGTGCATACCACGTCCGGTTTTATATGAAGGTGAATTGGTATTACTTTTCACTTGGCGTGTCCGGCGCCGTGCCGCCCAAGCTGCGCTTTTTGCGCAGCAGGCTGGCGAGCTCCGCGCCGTCCAGCGCCTTGTTGGACTCCTGGGCCTCCACGTTGGCGGCGCGGGTTTCCACCAGCTCCTTGCGCAGGATGGCGATTTCCCTCGGGGCCGTGATGCCGATGGACGCCACCTTGGATTTGCGGCTGCCCGAATTGTCGGTGGCGAACACGTCCAGCACCTTGATCTCGATGGTGTCGCCTATGCGGAGTCCCTCCTCCACCTTCCTGCTGAGCACCAACATAGCAGCGTCCTCCTTGCATACTAATTCATCGATTCCTTGTCGATCTTCTCGTAGATCAGCGGCGGGTTGGCGGGCGGGCGGGAGCCCAGTGCGAACGCCTGGGCAAGCACCCACCTTCCCTCGTCCAGCCGCCCCTGGGCGGAGGTGTACAGCCGCGCCAGCGGCTCGCCCTTTTGCACCCTGTCCCCGGTTTTGCGCAGCAGCTCAATGCCCGCCGCAAAGTCGATGCGCCTTTCCTCGGTCTCGCGGCCCGCGCCCAGCAGCATGGACGCGGTGCCCACCCTCCTGCAGTCCATGGATGTGACATAGCCGTCGGCAACGGCGCGGAACACGCCCTGCACCGGAGCGGGGCGGAATTTGCTCGTGTCGCTCAGGCAGGAAGCGTCGCCGCCCTGGGCCCGCACCAGCTCCGCCAGCTTTTCCAGGGCGCTGCCGTCGGCGATGGCTCTCTGCGCCCGCTGCCGGCAGGCGTCCAGCGTGCCCAAACCGGCCAAATGCAGCATGTTGGCAGCCAGCTCCAGGCTAAGCGCGGCGACATCCGCGGGGCCCTCGCCGCGCAGCACGCTCACGGCCTCGATCACCTCCAGGCTGTTGCCCACATTGCGGCCCAGCGGGGTGTTCATATCGGTGATCAGCGCCACCGTGGGCTTGCCCGCTCCCTCGCCGATGCGCACCATTTCCCGGGCCAGCTTTCTGGCGCTGTCCAGCGTGCGCATAAACGAGCCGCTGCCGGTCTTCACATCCAGAACGATGGCGTCGGCCCCGGCCGCCAGCTTCATGCTCATGATGCTGGCGGCGATCAGCGGAATGCTGTTCAGCGTGCCGGTCTCGCTGCGCAGCGCGTAGAGCATGCGGTTGGCGGGGCCCAGGTTCTTTGCGAGCTCCGCAATGCTGACACCCACGGTTTTGACGATGTTGACAAATTCTTTCTGCGGCAAACCCGTGCAGAAGCCGGGGACGGACTCCAGCTTATCCAGCGTGCCGCCCATATACCCCAGAGTCCGGCCGTTCATCTTGGCCACCGGCGCGCCGCAGCTGGCTGCCAGCGGCCCCACGATCAGCGAGGTCTTGTCGCCCACGCCCCCGGTGCTGTGCTTGTCGACCTTGACGCCCGGCACCGCGGACAGGTCCACCATCTCGCCCGAGCGGGCCATCTCCAAAGACAGCGCCCTGGTTTCGGCGATGCTCATGCCCTGCAGGCAAATCGCCATCAGCAGCGCGGACGCCTGACAGTCGGGAATCCTCCCCTGGGTGTACTCCTGCACAAAGAATGCGATTTCCTGCTCGCTCAGCGAGTGCCCATCCCGCTTGCGGGCAATGACATCCACCATGTGCATACCGCTTCACTCGCTTTCCCGTGTTGTATAGACGCGGAGCTCAGGCCAGCGACCGCGCTGTTTCCAGCGCGATCTCCATCATCTTGGTAAAAGAGTTCTGCCGCTCTTCGGAGGTGGTCAGCGTTCCCTTGAAAGGGCAGTCGGAGACTGTGCAGATCGCAAGCGCGTTTTTGCCCGCCCTGGCCGCGTTCATGTACAGGGCCGCGCTTTCCATTTCGGTGGCCAGAACGCCCATCTTTTTCCATTCTATCAAGCTTTCTCCGTCGTCGTAAAAGTTGTCCGAGCTGTAGAGATTGCCCACTTTCACCCGCTCGCCGCAGGCTTCGGCCGCCTGCACCGCCGCGCACAGCAGCTTGTAGCTGGCAACGGGCGCAAAAGTGCCGGGCAGCTTGTACTGGGCGGCGTAATTGGAATTGGTGCAGGAGCCCATGCCGATCACGATGTCGTACAGGTCCACGTCGTCGGCAATGCCGCCGGCCGAGCCCACACGGATGATGTTCTTCACATTGTAGAAGTGAAACAGCTCGTAGGAGTAGATGCCGATGGAGGGCATGCCCATGCCGCTGCCCATTACGCTGACCGGCATGCCCTTGTAGCTGCCGGTGTAGGCCAGCATGCCCCGCACCTCGTTGACACAGCGCGCGCCCTCCAGGTAGTGCTCGGCGATAACCTTGGCCCGCAGCGGGTCGCCGGGCATCAGAACAGTGGGGGCGAAGTCCCCCGCTTTTGCTGTGTTGTGGGGTGTTGGCGTATTCATATGCGCACAATCCTTTCCGTTGTCGGTGTGCAGGTTCTTATTTTGCGTAATCGCCCGCCGTCTGGTGGAGAATATACCCCCCGCAGCCGGCCTGCTCCACGGCCTGTATCTGGGAGAGCAGTTGAAGGGAATCCAGCTGCATGTCGTTGATGGCGGGCTCCGCGCCGCCCTGCAGCAGCGGGATCACCACCGTGTCCTTGTGCTTTTCAAGCAGGGCCAGCTGGCCTTGGGCGTACTCCAGCGCGGTGGCAACGGTGGCGGACGGGAACTGGTAGGGAGAGTCGATAACCAGCCCCTCGGCATCGTACCCGCCTGCAAACTGGTAGGGCAGCAGCCCCAGCGCCAGCGTGTTGCCCACCATGTGCAGCGGGCTGCCGCCGTAACGCACCTGGTTCGCGTCGCTCTGAGTCAGTGAGACCGCCGAAACATACACCGCCAGCCGCCCGCCAGCGGACTCCACCCGGGCGGTGGTCTCCTGCACGAAGTCGGCCAGCGCCTTGCCCCGTGGGTTGGCGGTGGTGTCCACGCCGAAGCTTGCGTTGGGGGAATCGCTGCCGGCGGGGAACTGCACCTCCTCCAGCATGACGAGGACAGCGCCTGCCTCCACAGCCTCCACGGCCAGATCGGCGATATATTCCCTGGCGCCTGCGGCGTAGGGGTTCAGCCAGGCCTTGCCGCCCGCATCGGCGGAGGCGTCCAGCCAGCGGTACTCGGTGCCCTGGTACAGGATGGCGATTTCCCGGTCGCTGGCCACGGCCAGCTGGTCGCAGAAAGCGGGCATGCGCGCCGCCAGCTTGAGGCCCTTGCGTTCCAGATCAGCCGCCAGACCGCTCAGGCTCAGCGGCTCGGCCGCCACCGCGCCCCAGCTCAGGGCGCTTTCATTTTTCGTGTCGAACAGCACGTTGCCCTGCCTGTCCTTCAGGTCCACCATCACCGTGTCCACCCCTTCGGGCAGCGCGGCCAGGAACTGCTCACGGGCGGCGGAGTCCTTGGCTTTGTCCATGGGCAGGTACGCGGCTTTCAGGTCCGCTATGGCCACCGCGACCGGGTCGGGGTCGGGGTCAGACTCCGATTGGGGCTGAGACACGGGCTCCTGCGCCGAGATATCCGGCTGCGAGGGGTCGGGTCGGCGGCTGGGCTCATAATTTCCCATAATGAGATTATATACAGGCGTGTAGATGCTGATGCCCACAAAGACCAAAAGGCCGATCCCGAGCAGCGACAAAATCACCGTGATCGGATGGGGTCTTGCCTTAAAGGTGTTCCCGTTCCGATAGTAGCGCCGGATTTTGTGTTGTTTTGCCATTTGCATTCCCCCTAAAGATGTTGATGGCGCGAGAGGCCGCCCGAAAACGCGGGCCGATGTTTTTTTAGATCGGAAGTCCGTGGCCGATCAGGCCGTACAGCGCCAGCGACAGCAGGCCGATGTACACCAGCAGCACCGGCAGCCCGCGGAAAGAGCGGGGCACCGGGCTGATCGCCAGCCGTTTGCGCGCGTAGTAGATGATCAAGATCGCGATGGTGTAGCCCACGCCGGTGCCAAGCGCGTAACCCACGGTTTGAAACACGCCGTGGGCATTGGCGGCCGAGACATAAAATGCCCCAAACAGCGCGCTGTTGAACGTGGACACGGGCAGCGCCCTGTGAATGATATTAAACAGCTGCCTCATCCATTGCTTCGTGCACAGATACGTGCACACATACACCAGAGACACGCAGGCCAGGAATCCGGGAAAGCGCAGCACGCTGACATGGGGATTTCCGGTCAAAAATCTGTTTAGCCCGGACACAAGCAAAGAGGAAACGGTTATCATCCAAGTGAACAGCGCTCCATATAGTATTCCCGTTTGAGGGCGATTAATGAACAGGACGGTTTTGGAAAGTCCAAGGCTTCGCGCAAAGATTGCGTTCTCTGCCGAAAGCGCCGTAAGCGCCGCCATAAAAAACAATAGCATATTTTCCAAGCTGGGGCCTCCTTGTCAGAAATCGGGTGCGGCGGTGCTCAGCCGCTTAGCGCTACGGCTCTTCCCGCGGCTTTTTTGTGGTGTCCTTGGCAGGCGCCGGCGGCGTAAAGTGCTCCAGCGTTTCCACCGAATCCACCACAATCCTGGTGTAGCGCGTATCCTTCCTGGCGGCTTCGAGCATCATGAACGCCAGCAGCCGCTTGTTGAGAAAACGCGCGCCCGCCAGCAGAAAGCCTGTGAGGATAAAGCCGAAAAACGGGATCAACAGCCCGTCCAGCTTGAGCGGAACCGGAACCGCCACGCCCCAGATGGTGCCGCTGCCCATGTACTCCCGCAGCAGGGCGATCAAAAACGCCACCAGCGAGAAGCCCGCCACATTGCCAAGGGCGCCGATGATCACCGGCCACAGCTTTGCACGCTTGTCAATGCTGCTCGAGAGCAGCACAGTCATGCCGTTGACCGCCATCAGGTACAAGTACATACCCAGGGAATTGGTAACGCCCGGAAACAGCGGCACCACCAGCGCCCGCGCCGCCATCATCATGCCGGTGGACACGCAGGTGTTTACCAGCACGCGCAGCCAATAGGGCAAGGCGCGGCAGGTAAGCATGCCGGCCAACATGGTCACCATGTGGATCATCAGCATCTGGATCGACATGGCCGCCGCGTTTTTCAGGCTGACAGCGCCCGCGATCACAAAGGGCAGGTCCAGGCCCATTACCAGCACCGGGTTGCGGATCAGCAGGGCGCTCAGCAGGCTATGCTTTTTTCTGTACTTTTTGATCC